>Ga0105351_1001565_pt1 | contig 10348 bp, 5 predicted proteins | sample EN4Hudsemesocosm_FD_83662 | JGI IMG/M metagenome (GOLD analysis project Ga0105351, IMG submission 83662) | Methane-oxidizing microbial communities from mesocosms in the Hudson Canyon - EN4B Hudson Canyon | ecosystem: Environmental > Aquatic > Marine > Cold seeps | place: Hudson Canyon | collected... | reverse complement strand
TTGGCCATTTTTTCCGTTCATTCTCGTTAAATAGCGCAACTATTCGCCTCAAATGAACAAAAAAACTGCCTCAAAAGGGCTTTCCCTCGCGACGATTTCTATTCTCGGACAAGCTCCTAGTATACGAGTTCAGGTAGCTTGAGTTTTGGTGCTTAGCAAATTATAGTTGATAGAATCAATTAAGTTTTTAATTCATCGCTATTAAGTAACTACTTGGGGGCGCATGAAATAAAATCGAAACACTGAGGTGGATTACTTTTTTTCGGGCAATGGGCTCGGAATGAAAGGAAGGTGTTATCTTGACGTAGGAGAGCTCTTGCTCTTTGCGCTAACAATTACAATAAGATTCCTCCTAAGGTCGGAATGACAACATGAAAATGAAAACCAGCACCTCAGAGAGTGTTACATAAGTGATTTCATGCCCATTCCTGCGAGTTTAGAACTGTATGGAAACACCTTCCTGATTCCCCACAAGCTTCAGCCAATTTCCATGACAACTATGATGTAGGAGCGTCCGCCCTCGGCGCGAATATAACAGGCTCTTGCTTTAGATCAAGAACTCTATTTAAAATCGCGCCGAGGGCGGACGCTCCTACAAAGAGAGTTACACAAAAACTAGATTGCCCAGTTTAAAATGTAGTTAATAAATTCATTTTGTGGCAGTGGTTTGGAATACAGATAACCTTGTCCAAATTCTGCATTGAGTTTTTTTAAATTAGAATTTTCCCATTCATGTTCTATACCTTCTGCAATGACAGACATGCCTAGTGAATTGGCTAAAGCGCAGAGCGACTTTACAATTTCGAAACTTTTTGGGTTTTCCTGCATGGTTGAGGTAAAAGACCGGTCAATTTTAAGCGAGTCAATTGGAAATCGATGTAAGTAGCTAAAGCTTGAATAGCCTGTGCCAAAATCATCAATCGCAATATGACTGCCCAGTTTCTTTATTTCATTAAGCGTATTTACAGTCTTTATAGGGTTAGCCATAAGAATAGATTCTGTAATTTCAAACTTTACCTTACTCGGATCAATTTTATGTGTTTCAAAAATTTGTTTTATGTTCTCAACAAGATCGGGTGGTGTAAATTGTCGACCTGATAGGTTTATGCTGATAAAGGAGATGTTTTCAGCTGAAAGCTTGTTAAATTGATTAAGCGCAAGACATGCTTCCTCAATAATCCACAAGCCAATAGGAACGATAAGTCCTGATTCTTCTGCCAGACCTATAAATTCGATAGGAGGGATTAAGCCCTGTTCGGGATGACGCCAGCGGATAAGTGCTTCACAACCTGCAATTTGGTTGGTTTCTAGAGAAATAATCGGTTGATAGAATAGCTCTAAATGTTTTTGTTCAAATGCTAGGCGGAGATTGTTTTCTAGTTCAAGTTGCTGAGTGGTATTAAGTGTGTCTTTTAGTTTGCTATGATTGTTTTGGCAGACTAAAAGCTTTTCTCTGTTAATGGTTTCTTCGCTAGATATGTTTTCAAGACGAACTCGCATTTCGCGATAGCGTTCAAGCGTTATATTAAGAAGTAGCAATATAAATTCATCAGCGGATTGTAGTTTCTCATTAAAATAACTGCGAGAAATGGCGATCAATTCAGTCTCTTCAACTGCTTTGGCTGTTGCAGATCTGATTTGATTGTCAATAAGTGACATTTCACCAAATACCTGACCCTTATCCAGGGTGCTAATCAGGGTTGATTTACCATCAACTAAAATGTATAAATTGACCTTACCTTTGGTGATGATATATGCGCAACTACCCGCTTCACTCTCAGAAAAGATAATATGACCTTTTTTATAAATTTGATGCGAGTTTGCCATAGTTACCAATATTTCAACCTAAATACTTTGTGCTTGTTCACAGTTTATCCTATTTAAATAAGCAGTAGTCAAGAATTTTAAAGGCGATTGTGTTTGTCAGCAAGTAGGTTTGTGCTGACACCATATTAAATTAAGTATGATGATCATTCATGCTGTGTTGTTTATGTAGGTAAATAATTTTTGCCGAGTAATATATTAGTCTATATTTTTTCTATCGAGCGTATAAGCTTACGTTCTGAGTCAGTTCTTTGCGACAGTCTTTGATATATGATAGAAAATGTTAATGATTTAGTACAATAGTCTTTTATAAAACAATAATAATAAAATTAGATGAACTCTTCTCTGAAAAAACACCATGTTTTTTTTATCGCAATGAGCATTAGTTTTTTGGGTGCTCTTGTTAGTTTATCGCCAATGGGCGATAAACTAGAAGGAGAGTATGGGCGCAGTTGGTTGTTTGAAATACGTGGCAAAATACCTGTGCCAGAACAAGTCATAATTATAAGTATAGATAAAGCATCCGCTGATTTTCTTGAGTTACCCAATGATCCGCAAAAATGGCCCCGAGTACATTATGCAAATTTAATTAATCGATTAAAGCAACAATCCCCATCTGTTATTGCTTTTAATATTATCTTTGATGAAAGTCATGATGCTCAAAATGATGAAATGTTGGCAACTGCAATAGCCGATGCAAATAATGTGATTCTTAGCAGTTATCTGCAAGTAAGAAAATATTCATCAGATGCAGACAATGGATATGGTTCAGGGAATTATAGTTTGGAGCAAATTATAGAGCCCGCGGCGATTTTACAGCAGGCAGCGATTAATGTGTCTCCTTTCTTATTGCCAAAAACATCAACCACTGTTAATCAGTTTTGGACTTATAAAGCCAGTGCAGGTGATATTCCGACCTTTCCTGTCAGTGTTTTTCAATGTTATAGCTATAAAAATATTTTCCCTGAATTAATAACGATACTGCAGGAAATTGCTCCCGAGGTATATGCACAATTATCTAAAAATAATGCCTTGGAAATAAAGAAACATACCATGACCGTTCATCATGTGATCCGGTCGGCTCTAATCAACTCATCAGAATTAAGTAGTCAATTTATTCAGTCGCTTAACAAAGCCGAAATACCTGTTTTAAAAAAACAATTGTTGCAGTCATGGTTTTCCTTAATCCAAAGCAGTAATCAACTGTACTTTAATCATTATGGACCCGGTGGAACGATTAAAACGGTGCCTTTTTATCAGGCTCTTACTTATGAGGGTAATGATGATCTGTTTAAAAATAAAATTATACTTATAGGCTATTCCGATGATCTTCAGCCTGAAAAAAACCAGGGGTTTTACAATGTATTTTCCAGTCAGAATGGTAAGTCCATTAGTTCTATTGAAATTGCAGCGACAGCAGTAGCAAATTTAATTGATAGCAGCTGGTTAAAATCATTGTCTGGCTGGGAAAAGGTTTTGCTAATTATGCTTTGGGGGGGCGTTGTGGTTATGGTATTTGGCTTTTTCTCTTATGGTATTGCCATTGTCATTGTTATTTTGTTAAGTGTAAGCTATTTGTTTATAAGCTACAGTCAATTCACCTCTGAGCAACTCTTACTGCCGTTGTTTATTCCGCTTGTTATCCAGTTACCACTGGCTTTTTTTGTAGTGTCTTTTATGACCTATATACAAAATAAAAGACAGCAGCAGAAAATGCAGAAAATATTTTCTTACTATATTCCTGATGATGTGGTGACTAAATACAGCAAAAATACAAATATTGAAGAGTTAAGTGCTTATGGCGAGCTTAAGTATGGTGTCTGTGTGGCAACCGATGTCGGCCAATACACTGCGTTATCAGAGAATTTAACCCCCACTGAGTTAAATAGTTTAATGAATAACTATTATGGCATTATGTTTCCATTGGTTAAGCGCAATGGTGGTTTTGTCTCGGATGTTATTGGTGATGCAATGCTCGCCATTTGGGCTGAGTCAGCGTTGGAAAGAAATATAAAAACCAGAAAAAATGCCTGTATAGCTGCATTACAAATTAAAGCAGATATAGAGCATTTCAATAAAACACAATCAAATAATTTGCCTACACGGATAGGTTTGCATTATGGCGATATGTATCTGGGCAATGTAGGTACTCAGGAGCATTTTGAATACCGGGCAACGGGCGACACGATTAACACGGCAACAAGGATTGAAGGCTTAAGTAAATTGTTAGGAACTAAAATATTAGTGTCTGCTGAAGTGGTTGATGGTTTAGTTGGTTTTATTGCCCGAGAAATTGGCACATTTATTCTGAAAGGAAAAACGCGAGCTATTATTATTTATGAGTTACAGGGGTATCAGGATGATATGGATGATGGTAGGGATTCTTTAAATATCTTTTTTAAGCAGGCGCTGGCATTGTTTAGACAGCATCAATGGGTTGATGCCTTGCAGTTTTTTTTAGAAATTGAAAAAGAATACCCTAATGATGCACCTACCCGGTTTTATATAAATTATTTGCAGCATCATTTAGTTGCTGAATATCCAGAACAAGATTTAGAGCAAGCTGCGGTAATTAAATTGGATGATGTTGCTGGGGTTGTGGTCGATAATGTAAGTAGCTGAACAATATTGAATAAAAAATACCTGCTCATAAGTCCATCTTATATGATGAGGACTTATGAGTAACATTTGTTTGCAAATATGGAAAGTTGTCAGTTTCCTATGTAAGGTTGATTTTTAGGAAATATAGCTGCATACTTATTTGTTATCTACGTCGTATTGGCGCTATGCAGTTTTGATAACCTTTTCCAGCCAGTATATCAGTCTCACACCAAGAGCCTTTATGAAAAGCCTTAACAACAATTGAAAACTGTATATCGGTTGTTTCACCATCTTTGCGTAATTTTGCAGTTAAGGGTTGGTTGACTTTAATGGCTGAAATAAGTTCTTTCGGGGCGTTGAGAATTTCCATATTGCAAAGTTGTATTGAATCGCCTGAAATTGTAGCTTCACCGCATGTTGAAATATCTTTTCCTGTGATTGAGTCGAGGGCAACAAATTGTTGCGTATTGAAGTTAACTGAGCTGGTTATTACCCCGTTATTTTCAATTGATTTTGGAACAGGAATAAGGATTTTAGTTAAATTTGATAAGTGGACTTGGTTTAATTTATTTAAAATATTCCCTTGTTTATTAATCTGAAAACCAAATAAAGAAAGGGTTTTGGCCGCCATTTCCAGAAAAAGAGAGGGTGATTCTTCTTTGTCATGCTGGGGTTGGGATATATTGCATGAAATCAGTAATAGGCTTATAAATAATATGATGCTTGTTTGAAATATTCGATTCATTTTTTTTCTCTTTTTTTACTAAAAATTATGTCTGGACAGTTTTTTAAAAGCTAAGCTGAGGTTCTCCCGCATTGAAAATATATTGATACATATACTTAGTTGTTGACTCAAAAAAATTAGGAGGGTAACGTAAATTTAAATGTTTTTTATCTGCTTCGTGTTATTGGGGTTATGCAGGTTTGATAACCTTTTCCAGCGAGTATATCTGTCTCACACCAAGATCCCTCGTTAAAAGCTTTAATCAGAATTTTAAATGTTACTGTTTTCACTCCTGTGCTTGTAATAACTTTTCCCGTTAAAGCTCCCTCGCTGTTAAATATACTTTGTACAATATCGGGTAGTTCGGTGAATTCATAGTTGCAAACGGTTGGATTGTTACCCGAATGGTCGACAAGGCCACAAGAGTCAATAATATCTCCTGTAATTGAATCCATGGTTTTAAATTCTTGAGTGTTAAAGTTCATTGAGCTGGTCATTACAGCATCATTAGTAATTGACTTGCTTGAGGGAAAGAATATCTTTTCAAGATCCTTTAATATCTTTTGGTCATCTTTGGTTAAAACATTTTTTTTCTTACGAATTTTTTGGCCAAATTTTCTAAGGACTTTAGCTGCATCTGTAATTTCTTCGATTTCTGTTTGGGGGTTAGCAGGCTTTTCTTTAACAGGATCGCATGATATCAATAACCCACTTACCAAAAGCATAGATACTGATTTTAAGAATATTTTCATTGTAATTTCCTCTTTTTTTAATGTGAAAACCGGATAGAGTGTGTTTTTTTAAAAAGATAAGTTAAGTTTTATGAATATCTCCCGTTCAGGGATAAAGGGGCTAAGTTGAGGGCCACCAGCATCGAAAACACTTTGATATGAAAAGTCGTTATCAAACAGGTTTCTGACTTCAACACTGATTAAGCCATATTTTTTGGGTAAGCGATAACCGATAGAACTATCAAAAGTCCAAAAATATTTATTATCAGTTTCAAGGGGTGGGGTGTTGCTAGGAAGGCCGTCAAGATTCCTAACGGATGTAACTTTCTGGTCAACATAAGTTGCTGATAATTTTGTGAAAATACCACTGCTATGAAAAAAGTTAACAGTAAGGGGTATCTGTTGAGTCTGGACGCTTTGAGGGTCTGTTCTATTGCCTTGATTGGCAATAAAGCCACGTGTAAATTTATCGAACTGGTATTCAGCAGAAAAAGCTAACCATTTAGCTGGTGTCCAATATAAATAAGCAATATGCGAGTTTTTGGTTCTATTTCTAATGGTAGCTGTGTTATTGGACATAAAAGGCTCAATGGTATCTCGCCAGTATATTTCCCCTCCTAAAAATAAATTACTAAGGGGTTGATAGTCAATTCCGCCAGCATATTGCCAAGCTGAAGTGCCATCGAAACTATCAAAGAATTGATTGAAACCAGCAATTTGTGTGGGTTCTATAGTAGGGTTGGTGGTGAAAGGGCGTTTAAGTGTGCGGAAAGCAGCAGCACGAAAAGTCAGGTTGTTTAAGGGGCTCCAGATAAGGCCTAGTTTAGGGTTTAACTGTTGTTTATTAATCTTATCAAACTCATAGGAGTCAAAGCTGAGGCCTAAAATACTGGTGAGTCCAGCTAATAAATTCTGTTTGGAATACAGATAGGCATTAAAATATTGTGTTTTATCCCTAGAGGTTGAACTGCTTGTCAGGCTTGATATTATGGTGGGTGGAGGTTCTGTCCATCTGCCTACTGTATTAAGTGATGTGTTATTTGTTAGGTCTAGGTAACCTAAGCCCGTAGTAAAATCAAAGTTGTTAGAGTGGAATATGTGCTGTAATTCTACTTGATAGCCTTTATCTTCGGCAGCTCTTTGGCTGGTCTGATTGTAATGATTGAAAGGGTTTGGGTTGTCGGTATTGAATGTATGATTGTTTATGCTGTCATTAAGGGTGGTGTAAAAAGCCGATAGCAGAATATCTTGTTTTGGATCAATACGAAGATGAGCACCTATTCTGGCTGTATCATGTTCTGTCGATTGTCTCCAGTTTTCTCGGTGGAATTGGTTTAGACGGAAAGGAGTGTCGCCATTCCGGGTATCTTCGGTTTTAACTTCAAGCTGGATACTGAAATCAGGGCTGATGGCATATTGTAGGAATGCGTTATAAGTATCTTGTTTATAGTCATCATTTTGACGAAAACCATCTGTTTGAAAATGAAATTGTCCAAAACTTAATGAAAGTTTATTGTAAATTGCTGAAATGATGGCGTTGTCAGTTAGAGTGTTATTACTGCCGTACGCGCCGTTTAGCAATAGATGAGCCTTATTGCTTGAAAATAACGTGTCATACTCGCCAGATGATAAGTTGGATGGTCCTGTACTGTTTAAAATGCTAATATTTTCAGCAGTTAATTGAGGTTGTACAGGAGTAATATTTATAGGTTGTAATAGTTGTGCTTGTAAAAGTTCACTGGCTCTGGCGATACGGTGAGAAGGTTTTCCTAATAAAGAGTCTGAGAGGTAGCGGTGTGCAGAATGATTGGCAGGGTTAAGCGCAAGAGCATTCCATGACTGTTTTAGCGCTACACGATTAAATCCTAGATCCTGATATATGCGCGATAGGTTGACTGATCTTGCAGCAGCATCTTCATCTAATAATAATTTTGAACGATAAATCCCTCTATTATCATTTAATTCAATCGCTTTTTGCATATCATGCAAGGCTTCTATAGGGCGATTAGCAGATTGTTTGAGTATGCCGTCATAAAACCAGGGTGTGGGATCATTAGGATCCATTTCTTTAGCTATGGCTAGTTCGGTTGAGGCATAGTCATTGTTTCTCAGCTCGTAATAGGCTTTGCCTAAGTAGCTGCGTAGGGTCGCATTGTTAGGGTCAAGGCTGGTTGCTATTTCAATGTGACGAGTGCCTTCTTCAATATCCCCTTTTCTAATTTTTGCTAAGCCCAAGCCTAAGTGAGCTAAAGGATCTGTTGATTCCAGGTTGATTGCTTGTCTAAAAGAGCTGAGAGCCTGTTTAATATTTATTTGAGCAAGATGGGTAAATCCAAGAATAGATAATGTTCTACTTAAATTTGGGTTAAGTTGCTGAGCATTTTTTGCAGATTTTAGAGCTTGGTTTTGATCACCAGAAGAAAGCTGTAATTCAGAAAGTCTAGCCCAGGCTAAGGCATTTTTAGGTGATAACTCTACGGCTGTTTGTACGCTGGACTGGGCTGATTCAATTTTAAAATGTGCTTGCTGGGCGTATGAAAGGGCGATATGGGCAACGGCTGATTGTGGATTCTGTGTCACGGCCTGTTGAGCAAGTATTAAGGCTTTATCTTTTCTATTCTTTGCTAGGGCAATAATTGATTGTAAGGCCAAGGCTGAGCTGTGGTTTTTGTCTAGACTTAATAGCCTGTCTAAAAGAGTGGATGCTTCATCAGTGCGACCAATAGAGAGTAGTAAAGAAGATTTTAGTGTCAGATAGATCGTATCATTTTGGCCTGCAGTTGATTTGTCTAGTAGGGTGATTGCCTGCTGGATATTGCCTTGTTGATACGCGTTAATAGCGGGTAGGAAAGTAGCTGGTGTTGTATTTAGATAGTCTTGAGTATCTATAATGGGAGGGTAATACAGCGTCCATTGTACTGCGTCTTCCAAATCGATCTTTAATGCTTGTACTTGAGGAGGGGAGTTGTTATTTGCAATACCTCTATAGCCTTTTTTAATGCTTATTTTACCAAGCGGGTTAGTTGCAGAAACCTGTCCATCAAAAACAGAAATTGCTGTTTGCTGACTGTTGACAGAAACTAGAAATTCGGTTCCTTCGTGTGCTGCATTAATAAAAGGCGTATGTATATTTAACTTTTGTTGCTGGCGGCTACGGAAAAAAGCATCGCCTTCAAATAAGTCTATAAACCAGGGTGAGGTTTTAACCTCGGGAATGGAGATGTTTAGAGTAGTGCTTTGGTTGAGGGTAATAAGGGTGTTGTTATCTAGCTGTATGGTTGCTCTGCTGTGTCTGGAGGTGCGGACTTTATCGCCCGAACAAAATTTATCGTCTTGTTTGAGTAATGTCCAGTAGTTATCGCCAGAACGCTGAAAGTCAACCTTGCCCTGAATGGAGATAACTTTTGCTTTCCATTGGCTGCAATAGGGTGCGGCTTGAAGGCAAGGAGCGACCATCAAGGAGAGTAGTAGAAAACAGTATTTAATTATCTGGTGCATTATATTTATTATTTTTTGCAAAAGATCTTATAAAACTTCATAAGGCTTGTAGTAAGCATACAAAGGTATTTAAATTGTGTTTATAGAGATAAGTTGTAACAACTTATCGTCTGTTTTTCTGTGGGTACAAAGGTGTTGATTTGTCAGGCTTCTGCAATAGAATGTTGTAGCAGAGCTTACATGAGTGTATTTACGCGTCCTTATAAATAAATACCCTATACCTTTGGATCCAAGTTCGTTGAGTAACAAATCAGGCTAAATTCAGCCAGTAATGATTGAGAAATAGCTTTTTATAAAAATTACGCCGAGGGCGGGTGCTCTTACCAAGAGAGGCGTTGCACTATTGCTATAGGATCAAGCACTTAATGATTTGTTGCTGAAGCGTTATCTTTAGTTATAGTTTAATCCATGAATTAATACAAGTGTGAACTAGTTCATAGATTAAATTATATTTTTATGCACCCAAGAATTAGTGTGGTGATGTGAAATATTAAGCTTGTTCAGGGTGGCGTAGTGCTTTAGTGACGTGGATAAGGTCTGGTATTATCCATGTCGGTTGATAATTGATCGATTTTAAATCTTCTGCACTGGATATGCCCGATAACACCATGATGCTACGAATTCCGGTGTTAACAGCACCTAATATATCGGTGTTTAAGCGATCACCAATAGCAATGGTACGCTCAGGTGTGGAGCCTAATATTTTAATGGCTTGTTGATACATAATGGCTTCGGGCTTGCCAATAACCGTTGCTGTAATATTGGTTGCGGCTTGTAATGCGGCAAGAATGGCGCCATTGCCTAATACTGGGCCACGTTCGGTAGGTAAGGTTGTGTCAGCATTAGTGGCAATAAACTGTGCACCCGCACTGATATGTAAAGACGCTTCAGCAAGTTTATCCCAGCTTAGTTGTCTATCTAGGCCGCAAATAACAAAATCAGCTGCCTTATCTTGTTTGTTAAAAGCTGT
>Ga0105351_1001564_pt1 | contig 10363 bp, 12 predicted proteins | sample EN4Hudsemesocosm_FD_83662 | JGI IMG/M metagenome (GOLD analysis project Ga0105351, IMG submission 83662) | Methane-oxidizing microbial communities from mesocosms in the Hudson Canyon - EN4B Hudson Canyon | ecosystem: Environmental > Aquatic > Marine > Cold seeps | place: Hudson Canyon... | reverse complement strand
GCTTTCAAAGTGATAATACATACTGCCTTTTTTGATGCCAGTGCGCTTCGCTAGCTCTTGAAAACTAACCCCACTAATGGACTGGCGCTGCACCATATCTTGGGCCGCGTCTAAAATGGCAGTGCGTGTATCTTTAGCAATGGGAGTATTTTTAATCGTTGTCATAAACCTACCTTACGTCAGGTAGCATTTAAGTGTCAACGAGCAAATGCAATTGGCTTATAAATAGTTAGTTAAACACTAGAATTGACGGCACTAAGTGTCGCATTACAGACTTGATTACGGCCCTGCTCTTTAGCCTGATACAGGGCCATATCGGCTGCTGCCAAGAGGCTCACCGCATCACATTTAACATCCGTTGCTTTGCACTGACTCACGCCAATACTAATGGTTAACGGCACAGGTACATTTTTGACAAGAATTTGAATACCTTCAACAGCCGTGCGCATGCGCTCAGCAATTCGTAAGCAATCATCTTCATCCGTATTCGCTATAATAATTGCAAACTCTTCCCCCCCGTAACGAGCTACCGTATCACTAATGCGTTGCACTGAGTTTTTTAAGCAGTTGGCGACAGCAATTAAGCATTGATCACCCGTAATATGACCATAGTCATCATTCACTTTTTTAAAATTATCAATATCAAGAATTAATAAAGCAATACGTCCTTCTGTGCGCCGAGCCCGCTGTAGCTCTTCTTCCAATTGTAAATCAAAATAGCGGCGATTTTTTACCCCGGTTAACCCATCAGTATTACTCACTTCTAACAGCTGAATATTACTCACTCGTGCCGACATATATTCTTTTGATGAATTCACAGTCACCCATAACAAACCAAAAATATAAATAATTACCGTCGTAACTTTCTCAGAAATCATTCCCTCAGTAATAAAGAGCTCGACAATCAAAATAGGCACTAGCATGCAAAGAACATAAACATAGGTATAAAACCGCGAAGCAGAAAAAGACACGGCCCCCCCAGCACTTAAGCCGACGGTCGCAAAAAGAATAAGATCCTGAAAAGTAGATAAAGGCGTTTCAAGATAAGAACAGGCCGCCATAATGCCCCAAGCAAGACAACCAATCGATAAGCCTAAGGTAATATAAAAACGGCAGACTTTAGTATGCGTAATATGTTTACTAGCGACATAGATAAAGTATGTCCGTAGCCCAATAGAGACGAGAAAAACAATACTGATATTGACTAACCATTGAGTCGTAATAGCATCATCACTTCGACTACTAATAAGCCAAGCAACACAGCCCCATAACAGCAATACCAGTATCGACCCCGGCCGTGAACGTGCAATTAAGTCTTCACTAATCTGCATTTCGCAGTGATCTTTTTGCGCATCACTCAGATCATCAAAAGAAGCCATATTGAACTGTTTATTCTTCAAGACTAATCATATCCTAACGCTTATATCTAAAGGCTATAACACATTACTCACACAAGCCCCATAGGTAGATAAAGTGTAGTCGATTTACTCATACTGAAATGCTAATGAGCACTAAAGATGGCCTGCAACCACAATAACAAACACTGATATTCTTCCGACTTACTCTCATTGTCTTTAGTCACGAGATACCAGCTTTCTTTTAGCCGAGTACTGCGATCGAATAACAAAGACAAACGCCCCGATTTCAACTTATGCTGTGACAAAGGAAAACCGGCTATCGCAATCCCCAATCCTTCCTCCGCTGCCCGTATAGCGCCATCATAAGAATCGAAATACAATTCCTGCTTTGGTTCAAAATCAAAACCAATATCCTGTCGATAGCGCTGCCAATCATCCACCTGCCGGCGACTATGAATTAACGTCTGACCTTTCCACTCATCTTGGCTACGAATAGACTGAGCATGAAAAGGATGACGACGAATGTACTCATCACTCGCCACCAATCCCGAGCGGGCAGAAGAAATTAACTCAGTCTTTAGATCGCCCCAAGGTGGTACGCCAAATCGAATGGCGGCATCAAAATCAGTGGCATGCAGATCTTCTAACTGAGCACTGGTTTCAATAACCAAATCAATATGTGGGTAAGCTTGTTGAAATTCTTGCAAGTGAGGAATCACCACCTCATTTGCCATATAAGGAATCATGCTAATTTTAATAGAAGGAGATAGGTACTTATCTGAAAACTCATTAAAGCCACGCTCGTATTGCCGTAACGTGCGCTCAGCAACTTTATAAAAAGCCTCTCCCGCAGTGGTCAATGCTAATACCCGCTGCTCACGACTAAATAGCGTTAAACCGACATAACTTTCTAGGTTTTTAATCTGCTGACTGACCGCCGAAGGAGTTACATTGAGTTCTTCTGCCGCCAATTTGAAACTGCATAACTTAGCCGCAGCAGCAAATGCAACGAGATATTGGATCGGTGGTAAGCGTTGAAATTTAGACATTCAGCAGACTCGTATTAGCACTGATTAAGTTAGAAATTCTAATCTAATAGTAAGATATTATCGTTTGTAAACAAGCCCTTTTTTCTAGACACTGATACCAACATAAACATTCAGCATATCTTCAACGGTTATTAACCTAAGGGCCAAATCATGTCGAGCCAAGCAATTAACTATCTAGACTTTGACCAGACTCAACAGCAAACAGGCCTAAGAATGGTGGTCGTTAAAGGGCTTCCTAGCCCTTGGGGTGAAGCAGCCAAAGGCATTCTTCATATAAAGCAGCTCGAATGGTCTGCCTGTTACCACGACCCTCGAAGCCGAGAGATGTCCGCTTGGACAGGTTCCCGCAGCGCCCCCGTCGCGATCTATAATAACGAAGCCCCAGCCGAGAGCTTGTTAGATATTTTATTGCTCGCCGAACGCCTAGCGCCACAACCTGCCTTACTACCCCAAGATCCAGCGCAAAGAGAGCTCGCAATCAGCTTATGCCAAGACTTGTGTGGTGAAATGGGCTTAGGCTGGACTCGTCGTTTAGATGGCGTACAGAAAGGGCTAAATGGTAAAAGTCTATCAGAAGGCGGGTATCCAGAACCGATTGCTCAATACCTAGCGCAGAAATATGGTTACGAGGCCGAAAGAGGGCCTGATTACAGCAAGCTCACCATCAACTTATTAAAGTCACTATCCACGCGTTTAAAAGACCAACAGGCTAATGGACAGCCGTTTTATATAGGCGACTCGATAACCGCTGTCGATATTTATAGCGCCGCGTTTATGGCGTATTTTAAACCACTGCCGGCAGAGCAATGCCCAATGCACGAACCAATGCGAGCAGTATTTGAAGCGTTAGATGAAGAAACTAAAGCTGCACTCGATTCTATCTTACTCGAGCACAGAGATTATATTTACAACCACTACCTAGCCCTACCGCTTTCGCTTTAACTTAAGGAAGCCGTTAAAGGATAGTTTTTTAAACCTTCATTTACTAAGCTTTCGATAATAGAACTAAGCTCTGCGGGGCTTTTATAATGATTAATAGCTTGCTGCAGGGAGATAGTTTTCAGGTCATCCTGAGTTTCTTGCAGTAGGTCTCGAACTTGAATGTAATTCTTATCGCTATCTTTAGCGAAGTGTAAGTTATTAGAACTGACTCGCTGTCTCTGCATAGAGCCATGGAGCTTTTTCTCACAATGGCATTTCGCACTGCTATTCACCAAACCACAGCTATTATGCGTAAACTGCACAACCTTAGCCCTAGCCCGTGATAATTGCTTACGATAATTATCCTTCGAAATATCTAAAATGCTGCTCGCCTCATCATGCTCCATCTCCATAATATCGCCCAATATATAAGCCATCCTATGAGCAGAGTTCAGGCACAATAACATCGCCATAGTGCACGATATTCGCAACTGATTGAGTAATAATTGATAGTCTGGATTTTCTGTTAAAGCAGCAGGATCTTGCAGGTCTTGCTCCAGATCCATTTTATAAATATCAAAGGTTAAACTCGGTATTTTTTGTAATACCTTCTTTTCAGTAATAAGGTGATTGGTCGCAATACGATATACCCACGTATTAAATTGACTATCAAAACGAAAAGAACTGAGATTGGTAATCACCTTAATTAATATATCTTGCGTAGCATCCTTAGCATCATCTTCGTTCGCGAGCATTCGAAGTGCTAGGTAATAAATATTATCCTGAATGGCGGTTATTACGCCTTCCAAAGCAACTTTATTACCACTAATGGCAGCTTTTACTAATTTTTTAATTTCCATAAGGCGCTCAATTTTTAAAATAATAAGAGGCTAATTCAACGTATTTAAGCAATGCCACCCTTTAGACTGTGGCGGCATAGCTTAAATAAGATGGATCTTGCAACTTTCTAATCCATCAATGCTTGGCTATTAGGATTATCTAATACCATCAGCCAGCGACCATCGGCCTGCTTTCTTAAAACCGCTACAGATAAACCGCTATCAGATATAGCGCTGCCATCTGGGGCTGTTCCTTTCATTTTCCAAGGTGCAATATGCAATGCAATATCATTAGCCACATAGACCTCATGACCCTTGGCATATTCAAAGGTCGGATTAATTTGAAAAGCCCCTTCAAACATCTGCTTAAGGATTTTTGGATCTGTGATCGGGCTGCCAGCTTCAAACATAATTGCAGCCCCTTTTTCATAATGGCTCAATACTCCCCGAATATCCTTGTTATGAAAGGCGGCTGTCATCATCTCAACAGTTTGCAAGGCTTGGTTTTTATCACTATTCATTAGATTTTCCTTAATGCCATCAGCCTGTGAAGTAGTCCACAAGCAAGAAGATAGAAGAATCAATAATGCAGTCTTTTTACCACGTTCAATAATAACCTTGTGCATATCTCTTCCTCTAAGTTATGAAATGTAGCGTGATTTAATTCACGTACATAAACTTAGACGGAGTTACACGGGGAAGTGTGACAAAAAAAAAGGATAGGCCACTCAGTGGCCTACCCTTTTTTATAAAACATTGAACGCAATGCTAAGTCTTAAAACCGCTTATGCACGGCTAACAAACTTACGCTCTTCAACATTCACTTTAATCTTTTCACCCGTAGAAATATGCTCAGGAACCTGAACCGTCAAACCAGTAGAAAGTAATGCAGGCTTAGTACGAGCCGTTGCAGAACCGCCTTTCAAAGAAGGATCTGTTTCAGTAATTTCAAGATCAACCGTCGCAGGAAGCTGCAAACCAACAGGGGAATCATTAACAATAACGATCAACAAACCTTCAGTTGATTCGCTGATGAATAACAGCTCATCTTCAATATTTTCTTTGTTCAAGCTGAACGACGTATAGTCTTCGCTATCCATAAACACGTATTCATTGCCATCAGAATAAGAAAAAGTTACAGGACGGCGAATCAAATCAGCAAAATTCAGCATATCTGAATCTTTAAACGTCTCGTCAATCTTGTTACCCGTTACCACATCGTACATACGCATACGATAAATACTGCCACCCGCACGGCCTTGCGGCACAGAGCGTTCAATGTCACGCACCATGTAAACATTACCGTTATATTCAACCGCGGCGTTCTTCTTAATATCACTTGCTTTAGGCATTCTGAATTACTCTAACATCAATAAACATGCAGCAAAGGGTACTATAAACCGCCGATGAATCAATAGAAAATCAGCATAGTAAGGTTTTACCCCTTTTACGGAGTTGAGATACTCACATTCGATGACCCAACTAAAGGATCGATGCAAGAACTATCCTTAATGCAACGCTGGTTGATCAGCGCTTGCTGTCGAATTTCAACAATATCGGGCAGAGCGTCTAGAAACTGGTTAAATACCCTATCTCTTAAGCCGTCATCCAGCATTTGATTGATCTTAGAAATAATCAGTCGCCCCTGCTCAGTATTTGGACAACTCGCGCGAATAGGAGCAAAGCTAACTCCCTCAGACAAAGCCAAATATTCTAATGAATGATCAGGGTAGTCCTTTTCAAAAACGATATACTCCTCAGGAAACATCAAAACACTGGCAACATAACGATTCCCAACATCCGCCATTTTTAACATACTCACAGGCCCCTCAGAAGCCGTCATTTCAGTAATGTGAGTATCAGTTTCACCCTTAGCCTTTTCGATGATTTCATTCATTTTGCCAAATATAGGCCTACCTGCAAGCATCATCAGATGATCACCCGACTTAGTCGCATTTAACACATCGGCAATAGAAACCATTCTATTTTTCCCACCATCCGACAATTGCTGATACAAGTTCGGTCGAACAGCCACACCATAATCAACAGTATTAATAATAGAATTCGAATAAATTCGATGAGCCGAATTAGGCAACTTCCAGCTTCCAGAAGCGCAAAACTTCAAATTAGTCGGGTCTAGCATCTCTCGATACCAACGCTCGACATTAACCATAACAATGGGGCTCTCGAACTCTGCATCAATGTAAGCATCAGCTATCTCATATCCAATACCCTCACCTGATTCCGAGCCATAAGGGGGAATGTTAAAGGTATACCAAGAATAAGGGATATCTCCATAAGACTTCGAGAATACGGATAACAGCAAAAGCGCATAGAAAAGAGACAACGCCATCTTTTTGATAATTTAAGTCCTAATACGGGAGTAGATTGATGCGTGTTTTATTCATTTAGATTAGATGAGCAACAAGAAGAATACCAATCACCAACGCCGTTATATAAGCAACGGCCGACTCAGAATCTAAAAGATAATTTCCAACGCGTTAAGGGTCTATTAACCACCTTATTTACGCCTTACTCACAATATCCAAGCTGTTTTAGTATAGAATGCGGTATTAACATTAATTTATCGTGTATTACTCAATAATAATGAAAAACAACAATCTTATCCCACTATCTCCATCGCTACTGAAACCCAGCTATTGGGGCGCTTGGTGCGTCGTATTCATCATGTGGCTGATCTCTTGGCTGCCCCTTAGCAGCAAGCAAACACTGGGTAAAAAGCTAGGCCGAGTATTGTACAAAAAGATGAAAAGTCGTACTAAGCCAGGGCGAAAGAACTTATCCGCCTGCTTTCCAGAAAAATCCGAGCAGGAAATCGAAACACTGCTTGAAGAAAACCTAGAGCAAATGACCATCGGAGCCTTAGAAGCCCCACACGCATGGTGGCGCAACATGGCACCCTATGCCGACAAAGTGAACGTCATCGGCCTAGAACACCTACTAGCCGCGCAAGCGAAAGGCAATGGCGTATTAATCATGGGTGGTCACTTCGCCGCCGTCGACTTTATCATCCCACTCTTCGCCGCCAAAGTTATCGACAAGCATGAACTGGCCTACATGTACCGCCCCCATAACAACCCGGTGATCGATCGCATGATCGTTAATGGCCGTAATCGTCATGGTGTAACCGGCTTCACCAAACGCCAGTTAAAAGACATGATTCAATATTTGAAAGATGGTGGAATGACCTGGTATGGCTGCGATCAGAACTTTGGTAAAAGCGATCTCTTTGCCTCCTTCTTTGGCATTCAAGCAGCCAATATCTCAACCCCAAGCTGGATCGCCAAAGAAAGTGGCGCTGCCGTTGTATTCATGCGCATGCACCGCCTAGACGATGGGTATTACGAATTTGAATTTAGTGAAGAATTGCCACCGTTCGGTGAAAACCCGCAAGCAGATTGTGAAGCTTGGAATGCAGAGCTTGAAAAGGCCATTCTGAAGCACCCTAGCCAATATTTCTGGGTCCATAAGCGCTTTAAAAAACGCCCTGAAGGTGAACCTAAGTTTTATTAATATTCTTTAATAAAATAAACAGCAATCAGGCTAATAGCCTGATTGCTTTTGCATCAATACCGGTATGAACGTCTGTATGGGTGACTGTATGCCCCCCTTGCTAAACAGCCGCTAAAAATTTAACAATTAAACTTTCTAATTTATCATCAAATGCATTTTCGGCATCATCGAGAACCTTGCCGAAAAGAGCCAGATACTTCTCCGCTTGCAAAGAGCTAATTCTTTTACCGGCAAGCGCAAACTGAATCTCAGGCAGCGATTTATCACTTCTAGGCACGACATTCCAAATAATGAAGTCGGAATCTAAGGATTTAAATTCATTCTGAGCTTGATCACAAAATTGATCTATATAACGGCTTCCTTGAGGCCCCAAACATCCGGGCTCAACTCTAAAAATAATAGACAGCTTCTTATCTTCAGGTAAAGGTAAGCCAGTTTTCATTAAATCGCCTCATAGTTTTAGGGTTGAATTGTTTCAGGTTTGAATAGCTTCGGACTTGAACAGTTTCGGATTTGATCCACGAAATAGAGAATCATAGATAACCCTTACAGATTAGCTTGAAAGATCAATGTTTCAAATACCGAGCCTAATTGATACATCAGTCTTCCTTAGCCATTAAACGTCAGCGTGTCTAAATGGGAGGAATCTTTCGCATGTGTTACCTACCTTTTGGTTAAGATAGGCGTCTACTTTATTGGGTAAGCTCTCCCCCACCCAAATAGCAAAAACACCATAAAGCCAATTGCTAGAATATTAACTCTCCTCGACCCAATTTTTATGGTTAGGCCGTTTTCTTGATCAGTTTGTATAATTCTACTCATAAGAAACTCAAAAAAATGTAACGCTTAGTTGTGGGGCGGTGAAACGTAGCGAGGAACGAGCGAAGTTTAACCGTCCCAGCACCGCAGGTGCGAACACCAACTTTTTGTTATGCTTAATATCCAGTAAAATGATAACCACCAGAAATTATTGCAACTAAAATAAATAATACACAGCCTACACCTATACGCTCATGTATTAGATCGTATTTTAAATACCCTTCTTCATCATCTGCGATAAGACACTTATAACGTTTGTATACTGAATAAGATGCTATTAAGTTAAACACAATAGCCAATACGCCTGCTGAAACTTTAATTGTAAGCAGTGAATCAAACACCACATCATTCAGCATTAGGTATCCAGTAATACCAGTTATAAAAATTGCAGGAATTTCAACAAATTTATCGATGCTCCAGTGAAGTGATGCTATATAGCTATCTTTGTATTTGACGTGCTTCTGCTCAAGTTCGCATACAACTTCAGTTGCAACACAACCTGCCCAAATTCCAATGGCAATGAGGTGAATAAATAGTGTAAGAGTCATAAATTTCCTTATTTATATTCTAGGTAAGTTACTGCATAACGCTTTTAGCTAAAGGGCGTGCGTCTAGCACGTCCAATGGAGGCCGTCTTTTTGGCCGTAATGTCTTTCAGCGTATTGTTACATGCTTTAAGCATACATCCCTTTGATTATAAATACTGCTGGCATCAGCAACATAAATAATACTATCAAAGAAGGCGTAAGCGATTTAAGAACTAACACTGAGACCCTAGGAGAGCTCGTGAGAACTTCAGTTGGAAGCTCTTGTGAAACCCAAATTGTTAATAATGAATTTGGCTTGAGCAATTCATCTGGTGTGTAAGATGGTGGCTCAATATGTATTACTGGCCCTACACCATTAACTTTTATTCCTATTTTAGAAAGCATTGATTGATTGTAGTAATTATTGATAATTAAAGCCTCAGCTTGTTTAGCATTAATTAATGGCTTCAGTTGATTAAAACGAATTATGGATATCAATACTGAAATAATTATTGCACAGCTTACATATATGTATAGAAATTCTTGACTAGTCATGGCATGTAACGCCTTGCCATAAAGGGCGCGCGGTTAGCGCGTCCAAGCCCACAGTCTTTTCGTGGGCTGCCTTTAATGCAATTGTTACTTGCTACCCCATTTCGGTGTTTCTTAGATGGAGGATTAGCAAGTTTTAAATTAATGCAGGAAGTTTGCTTTGGAGAGTTTCTGATATTTACCAAGAAACCAATTTGGACAACTTCCTTGCTGTTCGTGGCTGGTATATTCTCAGCCGAATGAATACCCGTAGATTACAGGAAACTCAATAATATTGCTAAAGGCTTATTATGAAAAATCATTTAAGCCAAGTAACGCTTTAGCTAACGGGCGTGCGTCTAGCACGTCCAATGAAGGCCGTCTTTTTGGCCGTAATGTCTTTAAGCGTATTGTTATGTGTTCATTAGCTAAAACCACTTCACAACCCACTTAGATTCTTCAAAGTAGTCTTGCAGATCTTCTTTAGAAGCCACCCATCCATCAAATGCTTCAAATGATTTATCGTTTAGGTTTTTACCTGTAATTATCAGAAAACCACCAGTGTTATCAGAATCATCTAAGACCCTTATTTGAAACCCAGCATCATCACCGTGCTCAATTACACCTAGCTTTCCAATTTCAATCACAGATCACTCCAAGACACAGTCATGGTAGAACGGCCAGTTACCTGAACCGCCCCCACACAGATCCGGACGTGCGGAACTACCGCATCCGGCTCCTCAGTTATATATTCGCTCGTGTAATTCACAAGTCCCTTCTCCATT
>Ga0105351_1001557_pt1 | contig 10415 bp, 9 predicted proteins | sample EN4Hudsemesocosm_FD_83662 | JGI IMG/M metagenome (GOLD analysis project Ga0105351, IMG submission 83662) | Methane-oxidizing microbial communities from mesocosms in the Hudson Canyon - EN4B Hudson Canyon | ecosystem: Environmental > Aquatic > Marine > Cold seeps | place: Hudson Canyon | collected... | reverse complement strand
AGTGATGAACTTCTTTCTATTGAAATGACTGAAAATAGAGTGGTCATTCGAATAAGTGAGCGGGCATCCTTCCCTTCAGGAACTGCTCATTTAAAAAAGACATTTATACCTGTACTAGAGAAAATACGTACTGCATTAAGCAAGATGGATACAAAGTTTATTGTTGCTGGACATACCGATGATATTCCAATTACCTCTGTACGATACCGCTCTAATTGGGAACTCTCTGCTGCCCGTGCCATTTCTGTAGCACATGTTTTATTAGATAGTGGAGCGCTGTCTCCGGATAGATTTAGAATTGAGGGTTATGGGGCAACACTCGGTTTGGTAGAGAATAACAGTGAGAAAAACAGGGCGATGAACCGTAGAGTTGAAATAGGTTTAATCAATTAAGAATATTTTATAGCTCACGATTTATTTTCAGATGAAGCATGTAAGTTTTATTTTGCTGTTCTATGTGGGAGGTATATAGTTATATGAAGGATAGAAGTCAGCATGGAGGATCATTTAACTTCTACAAAGGCCTGTTTAGCAAGTGATAAAAAATAATTTATACATTGTCTGGCAAGATTCTTTTATTCAAGATGAAGGCATTCTTGATGAGCAACATCATGCCTTACTGGCGACTATAAACTCACTCCATTATTTTTTACGTCAAGGTCAGGGCTTAGATGTATTAATGCCAACAGTTAAAATTTTGTTCAATTATTTACGCTTTCATAGTAAAACAGAAGAAGGAATTTTACGGGCAGCAAAGTATCCAAGACTTGCTGAGTATATTGATGAAAGTGAAGAGATGATCTCAGACTTTAAAGCTATATGTCGGGATTCACTAGTACATAAAGAGCCTGATCAAGTCTTATTGTTTTTAAGACAATGGTGGCAAAAACACCTTGAATCACATGAAGAGCTAGCACTTTATTTAACAGATTCTTCTGGACAATATTGTCGTTTAGATTAATTTGAACGGAATCATTAGCCCTTAAGCGAGACTATACAGCTAAGATTATTAGGAGTAGGGTTGAAGCCTAGTTTCTTTTAAAAAGAGGTGATGACTATGTTGCCACAATTTTTATATGATGCTTTACCCTATCTCTATATCGGTTCAGGGGTTCTATCAGCAATTCTCATTGCAAATACATTAGCTTTTATTTCAGGCGCAATTTTTGGTGCAACAGCTGTTTACGTATTTGCTCTACGTGGAACCTTCGCTAGAAAGTCTCAGTAAGATCCCGTAAGGAATAGTGTCGTATTCTCGTTTGAGAATTACTGAATCCCTGTTGAGGTGATTACGATCATTTTATCCACTTGCATATCTTCAATGGTATAAGGGATGCCGCCTGTGCCCAAGCCTGAATGTTTTAAGCCTGCAAAAGGCATCCAATCTACGCGAAATGCAGTGTGTTCATTAATCATCACGGCAGAGGCCGAAAGTTGATCTGAAACATACATCGCTTGATCAATATCTTGGCTGTAAACAGATGCTTGAAAAGCAACATCGAGTGAGTTTGCAGAGGCAATAGCTTGGTCTAAATCACTATAAGGATAGAGGCAAACAACGGGACCAAAAATCTCAGAATTTGATACTTTACTTTTAGGGTCTGGAGAATAAAGAACAGTTGGCATATAGCAGTTATTGAGTAGTGCTTGCCCACCTTGTAGTAGTTCTGCACCCATATCGACAGCTTCTTGAACCCAAGATGTAATGCGAACAATTTCTCCCATCCTGATTAAGGGGCCGACCTCTGTTGTGTCTGATAGAGGGTCACCAACAACCATCTCTTTGGCTGCTGAACAAAGTTGGCGAGCGACTTCTCTAGCAATAGATTCATGCACAAAAATTCTTTGAACTGAAACGCAGACTTGTCCTGCATGGTAAAAAGCACCTTTGGCAAGTGCTGGAATAGCTTTTTCTAGATCAGCACTTTCAGTCATGATAACGGGAGCAACACCACCGTGCTCTAGAGCACAACGTGTTCCTGGAGCCAATTTAGAACGTAAATACCAACCTACTTTGGCACTACCAATAAAACTAAAAAAGGCGACTCTTGGATCGGTGACTAGTTTCTCAGCTACTTGATGGTCAATAGGGGCTACAACTTGGCACCATTCAGCTGGCAAACCTGCTTGATGAAAGATCTCAACTAAATGAAAACAAGATAAAGGTGTATCGTCAGCAGGTTTAACAATGACGGGGCAACCCGCAGCGATAGCAGGGCCAACCTGATGAGCAATAAGATTCAGAGGATGGTTGAAGGCGCTGACGGCTACAACAACACCAATAGGTTCTTTTTTCATCACCGTTAGGCGGTGTTGTGAAGCAGGATTTAAACCCATTGGAACAGGAGTCGATGTTTCACTGCGAAGTGTATCAATACAAATTCGGATACTATCAATACAGCGAGCCATTTCAACACGAGAGTCAATTAAAGGTTTACCCCCTTCATTGGCTGAGTCAGAGGCTAATGCTTCAGCTCGCTCTTCCATAAGATGAACGGCACGTTCGAGAATAGCTAAACGAGCTGAAATAGGTAACCAGTTACGGCGATCTGAGAACAGTCTATGGGCTGTAGTGAGCGCATGATCAATATCGCTGCTGTCTGCTTGTTCAACAGTACCAATTAGCTGTTCAGTAAAGGGCGACTTTACGTCGAGAATGTCTTCGCTCTTTTTATCTAGTCCAGCGATCATAAGTGGAAAATGTGGGATGTTAGCCATGAGAGCAATTCCTTATAAAATACAGATCTTTTCTTTTAAACCTTCATTAAGAATCGAGTGGTTTAATGAATAGTCTACAGCCAAATCAATGAGGTGCACGCCTTTAGCATCTAAGGCGTGTTGAAGCACCTTTCTAAACTCAATGTGGCTTGTTGGACGGTGACCTGTGGCACCATAACTTTCAGCATATTTCACAAAATCTGGGTTTTTGTAATCTAGACCAAAATTATTAAACCCCATGCCTTCTTGTTTCCATTTGATCATGCCATAAGCACTATCGTTAAGAATAATGACAACCATATCTAAGCCCAGTCTAACGGCTGTTTCCATTTCTTGGGAGTTCATCATAAAACCACCGTCACCACAAACACTGATCACTTTGCGATCAGGGTTAATGAGTTTAGCTAACATGGCTGAAGGCAGACCTGCCCCCATTGTTGCTAAGGCATTATCGAGTAATAAAGAATTGTTCTGATAACAGGGGTAGTTTCGGGCAAACCATACTTTATAAACGCCGTTATCTAAAGTAAGAATGCCATCTTCATTGAGCTCCTCACGAATAATGTGAACAGCACTTTGAGGTAAAAGAGGGAAGCGCTCATCATCATTGTATTTAGAAAGGCGAGATTTAACCTCTTTTTTAACACGATAGAAATAAGAGAAGTCCCATTGTGATTGAGGTTGTAGTGCAGCACTTAAGCGACCAACAGAAGTCGCAATATCTCCGACAACATCTAATTGAGGGAAATAGACTGCATCAATTTGTGCCGGTGAAAAATTGATATGAATGACCTTAGGGCCATCATCTCTCATAAAAAACGGTGGCTTTTCAATAACATCATGACCGACATTAATAATTAAATCGGCACGATCAATGGCACAGTGCAGAAAGTCATGATCTGATAATGCTGCGGTACCCAGATAGGCTTTATGACGCTCGTCAATAACACCTTTGCCCATTTGGGTATTAAAGAAAGGAATACCTGTTCTTTCAATAAAGTTTACTAAAGCCTTGCTTGCTCGCTTTCTATTCGCCCCAGCACCAATCAGCAATAAAGGCATTTTGGCATGCTTAATCATCTCGATAGCGCTATTGATTGCATGGCTATCAGCATCAGGACGTCGAGTGGGTGCGACAGCGAACAAATGTTCATCAGCTTCTTCTGCGGCAATATCTTCTGGCAACTCAATATGAACGGCGCCAGGGCGTTCTTCCATAGCGACACGGAAGGCCTCGCGTACTGTCGAAGCAATAGTATTACCGTGGACAACTTGTTTGGTGAATTTGGTGATAGGTCGCATCATAGTGACGATATCAACAATTTGAAACTGACCTTGTTTACTCGCTTTGATTGGTTTTTGACCAGTGATCATTAACATCGGCATGCCGCCAAGCTGGGCATAAGCTGCTGGGGTGACCAAGTTCGTTGCACCTGGCCCTAGTGTCGCTAAACAGACACCGGGTTTACCCGTTAAACGACCATAGGTTGCCGCCATGAAACCGGCGCCTTGCTCATGTCTAGTTAAAACAAGCTTAATGGAGGAATGTTGTAGTGAATCAAGGAGATCAAGGTTTTCTTCACCCGGGATACCGAAAATATATTCGACCCCTTCATTTTCCAAGGCCTTAACGAATAAATCTGATGTCTTCATGTGGCGAGTCCTTTATCACTGATAATGAAACATGACGTATAGCTAGAAGTTATCTTGTTAGTGTCTTTTGTATCAAATTATCTATAACAATGCAAAGTGACGTGATGGTGAAAGGTTTGCAGTTTCGATCTTTATGCAAGATCAAATTCGACCCAAATAGTTAAACCTACATCTGGATTGTTGTAAGCGCCTATTTCTCCTCTCATTAGATACACTAATTCTTTACAGATAGTGAGTCCAATCCCTGTACCTTGAATTGCAGAGTTAGCTTGGTCTAAGCGATTAAATGGTTCAAAAAGATCGGCTAAGGACTCATTGGCTACCCCTGCTCCTGTATCTGTGACACTAACCCTTACTTTTGATGAACCTGTTTTGGTGCAACTAAAAGTCATCGTTCCATTTTCACGATTGTACTTTATGGCATTTGATGCAAAGTTTAGTAGTACTTGTTTTAACTTACCTAAATCTGCATTTATCAATAGCTGGGCTTTTGATGAATAATCTTTGATTATAGTGATGGACTGTTGACTGGCTTGCGGTTGAACAAGTAAGCAGACTTGGTCGATAAGTTGCTCTACATCTACTTGTTGTATTTCAACTTCAGTATGACCACTTTCAATTTTGGCCAAATCAAGTACGCCATTAATGAGTGATAATAAATGTTGCCCGCCATCAATGATGAACTGTACTGATTCTAATTGTTCTTCGGTAAGCGGGTTTTCTGTATCTGAGGCTAATAATTGAGAGAAACCGAGAACGGCATTCATGGGCGTTCTTAACTCATGGCTCATCGAAGACAGAAATTCAGACTTGGCTTGGCTAGCCGCTTCAGCGTTGTCTTTTTCTTGAATAGCAATGATACGAGATTTTGAAAGTTCGAGATCCCGCTCAGATATCACCACCATCATTTTATTAAAAGCATCAAGTAGTTCACCTAGCTCATCCCGTCTATCGTGAGGGATCTGGCGACTATAATCCCGATCTTTGATAACGGTATTAGCAAATGATACGAGTTGATTAACTGGGCTTGAAAGTGTTTTTTGTAGAAAAGAGGATAAAAATAAGATTAGTAAAAATGAGGCTGTAAATGCAAACACAAAGGCGACTGCATATTGAGAAATACGATCGTTCAGAATGCTAATATCAAGCCTGACAATAACAAAACCAAGGTCTTCTTTTTCAAATCTAACAGGTTGAATACTCTCAACATATTCGTCATAAATATGTGTGCCAAATTCTACGTTATTAATATCAGGGATGGACATATTCGTTTTGTTGGATAGCGCTAGGACAGTGTTATTTAAGTCGTAGACAGCAGAGAAAATGACTTTATTATTGTGCTGGAGTGTTTCAATCGTCTTTTTAGCTGCATCACTGTCACTAAATAAAAGTGCTGGTGCGACATTAACAGCCAGTATTGTTGTACCTATTTCAAGGCGTTGGGTTAAGTCTTTTTTAAATAAATATCGTTATAAGCGATTAGACTTAAGGCTAATAGCAAAGAGGAAATACTCGTTACACTGATAATGGCAACAAACTTTGCCCTGATAGATAAGTTTTGGAATAACCTCATCAATGGGTATCTCTTGAGTTTTTAACTATTTTTGCAATGTGTAGTAGCTGTGATTTCAACTTAATTTTATCTTGTCGAACATTATCAATATTAACGGCAAATTTTATTTTGCTATTTTGAGTATAGATAGAAATATGGAAATGAGTGTCAGTTATTGAATCTTCATCAGTGATGAAGAGTATTTTATTAGGGTGCTCATGAGCTAGCAAATCAGCACCTTTAGGAACAAATAAGACATGGCATACTGATAGCTCATCTTTACTGCTAACTCGCATTATTTTCATTGGATGCTTGTTTGAACCTAAGTTTTGTTCTTCAGCGAGGCTGTCAATATAGAAGCCAAAAGGCTCGGGTTGAGAGAGACAGATATTAATGGGGAGGCTAAGGTCATGATTAAATAACGAGTCATCATGCCAGGCAATAAACTTGGTGAGCTTAAGCAGAACGGCCGCTTTTACTTGATATTCTTTGCTCAATGGTTCTGCATTGGCACTAAACGAAAGCAGTGCTATACATAATATAAGGAGAGATTTATTTAGATGGCTAAACATGAATAATTAGAATCTCATGCCAGTACTGAAACCAAACGTTAATTTTTCTTTTATTTGAATACCATTTAGACGTTGATAAATGGCCTTGTTCACATTTAAATCTAGATAATGTTTACAGTGTGCAGTTGTTGAGCATATTTTCATACTAAATCCTAAGTCAACCGTATCGTTACCATAGTTGTTAGGCTCTGTGATATTGGCAGGAAAAGGAAATGCACCCGGAGTCGTTAAAGCGTTATCAATGCCTTGGATTTCCTTGCTATGGCGATAGCCTAGAGATATTCCCGGATGCAGCCATGAGGTTGTCATCCACCTTGCCCATGATTTGATGCCATAGTTATTACCTAAACGGTAACCTTGGCTATTTTTACCTGTGCGAATAAGGGCGTTAGCTTGGGCGCCATAGTGAATATTATCAGAGCGGTCTGAAAATTGAATTGATACTGGAAAATCATAGGTTCCAGAACCAAGCTGCATTGTGTAGGGCAACTGCTCCAGAGAGCCTGAACCAGCACGCGGTGTATCACCTTGTTCTTTGATTGAACCTGTTGGCAAAGTCATGGCCACTGAAATTTCCCAGTTCTTTGTGCTCTGGCTAGGCAGTTGATAGCTTAAGTTAAGTGATATGTCACCAATACCAGCACTATCTAATGTAAATTCATCAAAATCAGCCACACTACTCAGGTGGTCGGTCTCTTGTAAAATATAAGGTGCGGTTATTCCGACTTGTATCTCGTTATTCAATTGGTAATTAAGATTGATGGAATGAACTTCTTGGATAATTGTTGTAGGTAATACCGGATAATTTGTTGTTGTTCTTGTTTCTGGTGGAGTGAATAGCACTGCCTCGTCAGAAAGATCATTTGTGCCGGTTCGGTAACCATCTAACCTTAATCGTTGATAACCATAATTGATACTCCATCGTTTACTGTCAGGTGAAGCTTCTGAACTATTTGCATAAATATTAATATCATCAACTCATTTAAGCTTAGTAAAGCCAGCTCTGATGGTGTTTGTGATAGAGCTAATTGTGGAAAAGATAGACACAGTAACAGCAAGGCCGTTTTTTTGATGGATATTTTATTCATACATTATTTTTTACTTATCGAATTTAGTCAGGCTTTGGAGTCTACCTGTTTGCTAAACTGAAAATCAAATAAATTATCCTGCTCTCATTGCTAATAGAGTCGGAATATCAATGCTCTCACGATAGAGGGAAAAGTCTGTTTCTTGAGATTCTATGGCGACCATTGACATGCGATCTGCAAGTTCATTACCTTCTACACCAATATGGCCATTCACGTGCAGGATCTGAAGTTTATTCTTCACTGCTTGGTAGCGTTTAAATATGTCTTTGATCAATTCTAGGTTTTTGATTTCACCCCCATTTTTCTTCCAGCCTTTTTTCTCCCAATTGACTGCCCATTGTGTAATACATTGAATTGAGTATTTGGAGTCACAAAATATGGCGATGGACTTCCCTTGTTCAAGTTCAGCTTGAGCAATAATTAACGCTTGGTTTAAGCCATTTAATTCAGCCGTATTATTGGTGCCGTTAGGATTATAAAGACCATACCATAGCTCATTAATACGGTTGTTTCGATATAGGGCGATACCGGTACCGGCCTTACCTGGGTTTGGAATACAACCCCCATCAGTAAATATTTTAACCTCTTCCTGCAGAGCTGAAATTTCAGCAGCGGTATAAGTTTTAACTGTATTAGATGACGACTTTTTCTTTACTGGAGAGGAAGAAGATACTGACTTTGTCGTGGAGCTCGAACTGCCATTAAAGGCTGACTCTGCTTCTTGCCGAGTTTTAAACGATTTATATTTTGCCCCAGCAAATTGATCAACCTGTTTCTTACATGAATCCCAGTCTGTAAAAATACCCGTTTCCCTGCCTTGCCATACTACGTAAAACTTCTTCGCCATTACATTGCCTTCACTATGAACCATTTACTGATGTACTGCGACATAGATGAAGTAGTTATCAGATGGCGCCTAGTTTACCTCACATTCATCAACGACACTTGTGGATAAGCACTGATTGATTTAAAACTTGTTTACTGAGGAACAGGATTATTGAGTGCTTTTTAACAAGGTCATAAATTCCTCTCCAGGTATCGGTCTGGAGAAATGATAGCCTTGGCCATAGTCACAGCCTGCATCAAGCAATAAGTTCTTTTGTTCTTCGGTTTCAATCCCTTCTGCAACAACTTTCAAACCGAGTTTATGTGCCATGATAATGATGGCTTCAGATAAAGTCATATCATCTGAACCAGGTGATATGTTTCTAGTAAAAGATTGGTCTATTTTTAAATAATCAATATCAAATTTCTTTAAGTAAGACAGTGATGAATAGCCTGTGCCGAAATCATCCATTGCCACTTCAATACCCGCATCTCTAAACTCATGGAGTTGTTTTAAGATCTTGTCATTATCTTTCATCAACAGCCCCTCGGTGATCTCAATAATAATATCTTCGCCCGATAGCTGTAGTTCATCTAAATAGGCTAACCAGTCGATATGGTTTGCAGCCTCTCTAAATTGTATTGGTGACTTATTAATACTAATTTGAATATTGAGGTTAAGCTGTTCTTTACATCGTTTTATTTGTTGGGTGGCTTGTTTAAAGACCCAATCACCAATTTCAACGATTAAACCAAAATCTTCTGCAATAGGAATAAACTCAGCGGGGCTCACCATACCTCGAGTTGGGTGTTTCCAGCGTAATAATGCCTCAGCTTTATAAATATGACTTGTTTGCAGTTCAATAATAGGCTGATAGTAGACTTCTAATTGATCTAAGCTGATTGCTTGACGTAGGTCATTCAGCAGGTCTAGTCGATTTTGAGACTCTTCTTGCATTGAGGGAGTAAAGTAGCAGAATCGGTTACGACCAAGGTTTTTAGCTAGGTACATGGCTTGGTCAGCATTTTTAAGTAATTCTAATACCGTAGATGCATCTGTTGGATAAAGCGTGATACCAAGGCTGGCAGAGATATAAACTTGAACATCAGCTATCCAAAATGGCTCACTTAGAGCCTGAAGAATTTTCTGGCAAATCGTTTCAACATGATGAAGATCACTTAACTCAGATAAGATAACTGTAAATTCATCGCCGCCTATTCTGGCAACCGTATCTGTTTCTCGTACACAGTTAGTAATTCGTTTGCCTGCTTCAATCAATAAAGCATCACCATTATCATGCCCTTGTGTATCGTTGATGATCTTGAAGTTATCAAGATCAAGAAAGATTAAAGCCAGAGGTCGCTCTACTCGACGAGACTTTTTGACTTCTTGACTCAAGCGGTCATTAAACATTCTTCGGTTAGGCAAATTAGTCAGGCTGTCATAATTAGCCTGTTTTAGAATTAACTCATCGGCTTGTTTCTTTTCTGAGATATCTGAAAATAATGCAATTCGTCGGTAAACATCGCCATATGAATTGTAAATAGTATTGATTGAAAGCCACTCAGGAAAAGAATCACCATTTTTCTTACGGTTCCATATTTCACCATGCCAGCTACCGGTTAAGGTGATTTCTTCCCACATTTTTTGGTAGAAGTCAGGTGATTGTTTACCAGACCTGAGTATCTTGGGATCTTGGCCAAGAAGTTCATTTTCAGCATAGCCTGTGATGACAGATAGAGAGGGATTAATAGCAATAATTCTATTATTACTATCGGTAACCATCATGGCCTCACTGCTGTTTTTATACACCATGTCAGCAAGCTTTAACGCATCTTCTTGCTGTCGTTTTTCGGTGATATCTTGGCTAATTCCAATTATTCCTAAGAGCTCACCTTGAGGGCTTTTTAATTTTACTTTAGTGATTTCTAGTAGATAAGTTTTACTATCCTGTCCCGTTATTGTTTCAAAAGAAATATGGGGAGTATCTTGTTCAAGTGCCGCTT
>Ga0105351_1001553_pt1 | contig 10419 bp, 8 predicted proteins | sample EN4Hudsemesocosm_FD_83662 | JGI IMG/M metagenome (GOLD analysis project Ga0105351, IMG submission 83662) | Methane-oxidizing microbial communities from mesocosms in the Hudson Canyon - EN4B Hudson Canyon | ecosystem: Environmental > Aquatic > Marine > Cold seeps | place: Hudson Canyon | collected... | reverse complement strand
TTGTATTGGAAAATATAGACAGACATAGAAAAAATGGTGAAAGTATTGCTCAAGCAGCGTACAAGGGTGCCAGTGAAGTATGGGGTGCATTGATAGCAAGTGCACTTACAACTATGGCAGTATTTTTGCCAATTGTATTTTTAGAAGATGAAGCAGGTCAACTGTTTAAAGATATTGCAATAGCTGTAACGTCTGCTGTTTCTTTTTCTCTGTTTGTCTCAATTGCGGTTATTCCAATGTTATGGAAAAAATTTGCGAGTCTATCAAAAAGTGAACCAAAAGGTGAAAGTGGTTTAACAAAATTTGGTCATTCTTTTGTAGATATGTTTATGCATATTGTGGAGTGGTCATTAAAAAGTATTGCGACTAAACTTGTAATGATATCGACGTTAGCAATACTTTCTGTATCAATTATTTATTTTATGTTTCCAAAGATGGATTATCTTCCACAAGGGAATAAAAACTTGATATTTAATATTTTGATTCCACCTCCAGGGTTATCGTATCAAGAGAGATATGATATGGGTGCGTATTTGATGAAAAAGATTGAACCGCATGTAAATAAAGACGTCAATGGAGTACCAGGACTTAACAGAGCATTTTATGTATCTTTTGGTGACTTTGTTCTTTTTGGAGGAACTTCAATGCATGAAGACAGAGCAAAAGAGTTGATACCAATGTTTGCTCCAATAGTAAATTCACTGCCATCTACGTTTGGAATTACCATCCAATCAGGTGTTTTTGAAGATGGTGTAGGTGAAGGAAATACTGTTGACATTGATATCAGTGGTGAAAAAATTGAAGATATTACTAGCCTTGGTATGCAATTGTTTATGGCAACAAATGGTGCTATTAAAGGGGCACAAGTTAGACCAGTGCCATCAATTGAGCTACTGTATCCAGAAGTTCGAATCAAACCAAATCAAGATGCTTTAATGTCTTTAGGAATGAGTTCATTTGATTTAGGTGTGATTGCTGATGTATTTATGAGTGGTCGTCAAATAGGTGATTTTGAACAAGATGGTAAGAAAAAAATAGATTTAATTTTAAAAGCCAAAGATGAACAAATCAGAACACCAGAAGATATTTTAAGTGCACAAGTAGCTTTACCAAATGGGTCACTCGTACCAATGGCATCACTGGCAAGTAGCCAGAGCACCATTGGTATTTCAGAAATTAGACACCTTGCAGGTAAAAGAACAATTACGTTGCAAATTACACCACCATCAACTATGACTATTGAAGAGACAATGGGTATATTAAATGGTATGTTGGCAAAAATGAAAGGTGAAGGAAAAATCAGCAAAGATGTTGAAATAGGAATATCTGGAACAGCTGATAAACTGTCGCAAACAATTGATATGTTAAGTATGAACTTTATTTTAGCGTTAGTGATTATTTATTTATTGATGTCGGCACTGTTTGGAAACTTTTTGTATCCACTTGTTATTATGTTTACAGTACCACTTGCAACTGCTGGAGGATTTTTAGGATTGAAGCTGACAAATATGTTTGTGGCTCCTCAACCTTTAGATGTATTAACCATGCTAGGATTTATTATCCTTGTGGGTATTGTTGTTAATAATGCGATCTTAATTGTTCACCAAAGTTTGAACTTGATTAGAAACGAGGGTATGGATCATAAAAAAGCTGTACTTGAAGCCACACGAAGTAGAATCAGACCAATTTATATGAGTAGTTTAACGTCTATTTTTGGGATGTTACCTCTAGTATTAATTCCAGGACCAGGTTCAGAGTTTTATCGAGGTTTAGGTTCAGTAATAACTGGTGGACTTGCATTGTCAACATTTTTTACAATCTTTGTAACTCCAGCACTGTTAATGTTTTTTATCACATTGGAAAACAGAGTTAAGAGAAAACAAGATGAAGATGAAGCAAAAACAATTGCTTCTTTAGAAGAAGAATAAGGAACATCAATGAAGAAAATAATACTATCAACATTTGCAGCAGTTACACTATTGAGTGTAACTGCCAGTGCTTTAAATATAGACGAAGCGGTACAAACTGCACTTGATAATAACAATGTGTTAAAAGAACAAGTTTTCAAAATTAAAGAATATAATGAAAATGTAAAAGGTGCAAAAACTGCATATAATCCAACTTTTGATGTTGATTATTCGTATGATACTAAAAGTAATCATCGTTCATCTCAAACAAAAAATGACTCATCATTTAATGCCACTTTATCTTATAATCTTTTTAATGGGTTTGCTGATAAATATACGATTGCAAGTGCACAAAAGAATCTTTTGTCAACAAAACACTCTTATGAAGCAGTTAAACAAGATATTGTTTTAAAAACAAAAGAAGACTTTATTGGTTTTTTAAAAAACAGACGAAATACAATCGTACAACAAAATGCAGTTAAACTTTTTCAAAAACAGTATGATGATTCAAAAAACTTTTATGAACAAGGTATCAGAGTTGCACTTAATAATTTACTGGAAGTAGAAATAGAATTGCTTCAAGCAAAACAGAGATTACTTAAATCTAAAAGTGCACAAAAAGTTGCCAAAGAACAATTGTTTAATACAATGGGTTTACATGTTAAAGAAAACATTGATGAGGTAGAAATCGTTAAAAATGAAAACATTTTAAATGCTTTTAATCAAGATGATTTAAGCAATAGAAATGAGATAAAAGCTCTTAGAATGTATAAAGAGGCATTAATAAACAGTAAAAAATCTATCAAAGGAAATTACTACCCAAGTGTGGATGCCAGTTTAAAACACTCACGATATGGGGATGATATTAATCTAAATGAAAAAGATGGCTCATATAATCCTCAAAATATAGGAACAGTAACTCTTTCTTGGAACTTATATAATGGTGGGAAAGATGAATCAGATATGGTGGTATACAGACACCAAATGAGTCAAGTAAATTCTCAAATTGATGATTTAAAGTTAAAAATTGACTTACAATACATCAATGCAAAAGAACAATATACTCTTACAAGTGAAAATTTAAAAATTTCAACGAAAGCTTTGGATCAATCAAGAGTAAACTATGAAATTGTTGATAACAGATTTAAAGAAGGTGTTTCAACAAGTAAAGATTTAATTGATGCCAATTACTTACTCACTCAAGCACAAGAAAATTATTACAGTTCATATTACGACAAACTACTAGCGAAAGCAACACTAGAAAGAATCTTCGAGCGATAAAAAAATCGTACCTTTTCGTCAATTCAGGCGTTAAAGAGTAAAAAATATTTGATACTTACTTGATGTAATCTTACAAATCTTTTTTTCTCTTTGCCTTGAACTTGACGAAAATATCCAATTTCTGTAACAGATAATATATATTAGTCTAGGTACAAGTAAATCATGTCATTATTGCTTTGTATATTTTTGAATAAAAGAGGTCATGATTTTATCATAACGTCCTGATATTATTAGTTTATTCAACCCTTCATCAAACTTTTTCATAAGCTCTTTTGCTCTTGAGTGTTTCTTTGATATCAACAGGTGTAACCCATCATCACCTATGGTTAACTTCCGAGGATGATGTGTAAACATTGAAGCTTTGTCTTTAGGAAAAATTTTATGAATAATAGCATAGCCTACAAGCAAACTGCTTGGGGTTATATCGATTCTTCCTGCCAGTATTTTTTTGAAATTTTGAGCCTCTTGAGGTACAACTTCAACTGTTAAACCTTTCTCTTCTAAAAAAGGGACCGTTGTGTAACTAAGTGTTCCTCCAATCTTGTATTTTTTCAAATCTTGATAATTCTCCCACTTCAAGTCCAATTTTTTTAAATGAAAGAATACAGCAGGACTTTTTATGATAGCTTGCTTTGAATAAAAGAAATCTGCTTCCCTTTGTTTATTTTTTCTCCAAGGAAAGGTACCATCTGCATCTACTCTTTTTGCCAAAATAAAAGCTCTTTTCCATGGATAATACGTGTATTTCACCTCTATATCAACTAGTTTAAATGCTTCATTAACAATTATTTGAGCTACATTTCCATTTAAATGATTTTGTGAAGTAAAAGGAGCCCATTCGCCTGTGCTTAATTGAATGGTTTCTTTACTGAGAGTGGGTGATATTAGAATTAAAATAAAGAGAAATTGAATCAAGGCTTGTTTCATTAGAATTCACCATTTTATATAATAGTATATTTTAACAGAAAAAATAAAATATTGTAATTAAGGTTTTAGTGTAGTTATTCTAATAAGAATAATAAAAGAAATGCATTGATAATCTATTTATGAGCTTCAAACGTCTTAAGCACTAAGTTTAAGTTACCTTTAGTTGTTTTATCTTTCTCTTGTTTTATCCAGTTTTTAAGCATCGCAAAAGACCAGTTTCCTAAACTTGTTTTTGCATAAGTTTTTTTCCAAGTATGAAGTTTTTTATCAATATTTTTATGCATCTTGACATCTTTAAAGATATCCAACATCTCATATTTAATCAAACTTATTTTTTTATCTTTGTGATAATCTTTATAGATTTTTAGAATATGTGAATCAAAATCTTTATTGGTGATGAGTTGAATTTCAAAAATATTAGTAAAGGTCAGATTTCTTTTTGGATTTAACTTTAAACTTTTTTTGTATGCATCAATGGCCAAAGTATATTTTTTTTGATTTCCATAAATAATTCCCAAATTATAATAAGCAATATCTTTTTTTGGATTTATTTTTAGAACTTCTTTATACATCTTTATGGCATTGCTGTATTGCAGCTTTTTCTGATATTTAAATGCTTTTTGTAATAAACTGTAAACTGTTTTTGGGGTGGTCTTTTTTTTGGAAATGGCTTTTTGTATGGTTTTATTTGAAATAATTGTCTTTTTGTTGAGTTTAGATATTTTTGTTAACTCTTCAATAAACTTTTTTTCTAATTTTTCAATGTCATTCTCTTTTTTTTTAAGCAGTGTTTTAAAGTTATTTAATGCAGATGCATAATCATCTTGGATTACTTTAATGGCATCATTTGTACCCACAGTTGTAGTTTTAAACTTATTTAAAATTTCCTGGTACTCTTTTTTTGCATTTTTTAATTCTGCATCTTGATTTTTTTTCATTGTTTTAAAATCAATAGAATTCTTTTGATTTTCTTGCTGAACTTGTTGTTGAAGTTTTTGTGATAGAGCTAAACTTTTATTACTTTTTTCTAAATTTGTATTGATATTTGTGATTGCTTCTTGTGCTTTACCTGAAATTTTGTCATCGATTCTCTTATCAATGAGTTGAAAACTTAATAAAATAGCTACTAAGGATAAGATTGTAATCATCCAAAATATATTTCTTTTTGAACCTTTAAAAATCTCTTTGTTGTTATCCAGCATGCTGTCATTTAAAATAACTTGTTGCTCATTGAGTTCTTTTAAGTTTTTGATTTCACTGTTAAGTCGTTCATTGGTTTTTATGTATTGTAGGTTTAAGTTTTTTAAAGATTCAAATTCCGATACAACATCATGAATTTGCTTTTCAAGTAATTCGTTTTTTAAAGCTTCATTATTTAGGTTTTCTTCTTCTGACATTATTTATTACCCTTTAAAAATTAGGATATTATAGCCAATTGTTTTTTAAAGATAATTATTTTTTTAGTATTGTGGTAAAACTGTGCCTTCAAGTTCTAATATATCTATTCCTTCTTGACTTATTTTTGTGTTATCCCATGGCGGATCAAACACAAGCTTTATATCAACTTCATCTATTTCAGCAATATTTCGAGTATAAAGATATACATCTCCTAAAATAGAATCTGCCACGGGACATGCAGGTGAGGTTAATGTCATTGTGATTCGGCAATACATATAGTTTTTTACTATTTCTAGTTCCATGTTGTATATTAATCCCAAGTCATAAATATTGACAGGTATTTCTGGATCAAAAATATATTTTAAATTAATAATAATATTATCTTTAATTTCTTGTATTGTTCTTGGTTTTAGTGTTACTTTTTCCACAAATTATCCTTTTTTATCAAATGCTAATGCATATTCTTTGATTCTTTTGAGCATACCTGTGACGCCACTTTGTCTGTTGGGTGTAATTATTTCTGTTAGGTTGAGTTGTTTTAAGATATTAATATCTGTGTGTAAAATCTCTTGAGGCGTTAAGTTTGAAAAAACAGTGATTAAAATAAACACCAAACCTTTTACAATTTTTGCATTACTATTTGCTTGAAAAATAAGTTTTTTCTCATTTTGCTCACAAACCAGCCATACTTTTGAGGTACATCCCTGAACCAAATTTTCATCTTTTTCATGTACTGTGTCTAATTTTTCTAATTGTTTTCCTAAATCTATGATGTATTCGTATTTTTCTAAATCATCATCAAAGAGTAATAAATCATTTCTTATTTCTTCTATTCTTTGGTTTAGGCTTTGATTAATTCTTTGATTTATACTCATGTTAATCCTTTAAAATATCTATAGACTTGTTTAATGCAATAATAAATTTATTGATATCATATTTGTCATTGTAAAATGCAATACTTACTCTAATGGTTCCTTCAATGCCCAAATGCTTCATAATAGGTTGAGCACAATGATGTCCGCAACGTACTTGAACATGTTGTTTATCTAAGAGTATCCCTACATCTTCATGATTCATACCTTTTATATTAAAACTCAAACTTCCAATACTATGAGTGATGTCATTATAAAACTCCACATTTTCTATATTGTGCAGTTCTTTTTTTAAATACAAATAAAGCTCAATTTCTTTTTTATGTATTTCATCATATCCAATAGATTTGATAAATTTTAAAGCTTCATAAAACCCAAGAACTCCCGCAATATTTTGAGTTCCTGCTTCAAATCTATAAGGAGAGTCAAGTAAAATACTTCGCTCAAAGGTCACATCATTAATCGTTGCACCTCCTGTTTGATATGGTCTTATATCTCTGTGATATTTTTCCTTTATATAAATAGCACCAGATCCCGTAGGTCCAAAAGATTTATGTGAAGATAGGGCATAAAAGTCAACATCTAAGTCTTGTACATCAACACTTATGTGAGCCAAGGTTTGTGCTCCATCAACCATGACCACTGCATCGTATTTGTGTGCTATTGCTATTATCTCTTTAATGGGTAATATTTTCCCAAAAGCATTTGATATATGTGTTAAACTCACAAAAGATTTTGGATGTTTTTTTAAAAGGTCTTCAAAATGTTTAATATCAAAGTTTAAATTCTCATCACAATTTACAACACACAGACCTTTATCCACACTTTTACCAATCATGTGCCAAGGCACTATATTTGAATGATGTTCAAGTGAAGAAATAATTACCGTGTCAAAATTATCTTTGACATAAGAAGAGGCAATAAAATTAATTGATTCTGTCACTCCTTTTGTAAAAATAATTTCTTCTTTTTCTTTTGCATTGATAAAATCTTTTAAATATATTCTACTTTCTTCAAAAAGTGTTGTAGCTTTATTTGCTGTTGAATAGTTGCTTCTGTGTGTATTGGCGCAATATTTTGTATAATAATCATGCATAATTTCTAACACTTGTTTGGGTTTTTGTGTTGTTGCTGCATTGTCTAAATAGACGTTATTGTTATTTTCAAAATATTCAAAAGATTCTTTATACATTATCTTTTCCTTTAAATTCTTTGATGAAATGCTTAACGGTCTCATTTGTTATTTTATCAATGATTTTATTTTCAAAAGATTCTATTATCATTGTTATTGCTTTGTGGCTGGGAATTCCTCTGCTTTTTAAATAATAGAGCTCTTCTTGGTTAATGGCACCTGTTGTTGCACTGTGATTGGCTTCTAATTCATCTGTATATATCTGAAGTCTGGGTTGTGCATTTATTCTTGCATCGTCGCTTACAAGAGTAGTTTTTGAACTTTGAGTTACTTTAGCAAATTTTGCATTTTCATTAATGGTTGTTTTGACATCAAAAAGTGCTTGGGATTTATCATCTAAGATATGTTGAATATGGACTTGACTTGAGATATTTTTTGCATCATGGGTTATATTGGCAATATTTGCACTGTGTTGGTTGTCCTTGATATTAACTATCCCGTTTATTGTAAGTGTTATATTGTCACAACCAAGAAAAAAATCCCAAAGATTAAGAGATTTTTTTGCATGAGAGTCTAAACTGATGATATTGAGATTAGAATCTTTTTCTACTTTAGAATTACAATTAAAAATCGTTGTGTCATATTGTGAGAATTCTTCAATTTTTGTATAGTTTAACGTTGCATTTTCTTTTACATCAAATAATCTATTAATATTTAAAAAACATTCATCGCTGTTTTGTGATATAAATAATTCAACAATATCAGCGTTACAATTTTTTTCAATGCTTATATTTAAAGATGTGGGTACAAAACTGTTTTGATTTTTAAAAAGGTTTATAATTAATAAAGGTTTATCCAAATTTTGAGTAATTGAAATTTGATTTCTTTCTTTAAAAAAGCTTTCAGACAGATGATATAAAGCATTATTTGATACTGTCTTGGTTTTTTGTTCTTCTTGAAATATTATGGACGTATTAATATTTGAATGAAGAGGTAAAAATTGTGAATTTGAGATAAATATATAATAAAATTCGTCTTTTTTTAAATACTCAAAAGGCTCAATAGACACATCTGAACTGTAATTAAAATTGAAAGGAGTTTCATATAGCTGTGATAAATCAAAGCGTTTAAACTCTTCTATGCTTTTGTTGGGCAGTTTTAGTTTCTGTAAAGTCTTAAAACTGGAATCGTCTTTGACTTCATTTTTAAAATCCAAATCAATGAGTTTCATCTTGAACTCCAAAGGCTTCAAAACCTGTTTTTTCTAACTCTACGGCTAGTGAATAATCTCCTGTTTTGATGATTTTACCTTCACTTAAAATATGAACAAAATCGGGTTTGATAAGTTCACACATTCTGTCATAATGGGTTATCATTAAAATTGAACGTTTCCCATCTAATAAAGAATTTATTCCACGAGCCACAATTTTAATGGCATCAATATCAAGACCAGAATCAATTTCATCTAAGAGCAGTAAATCAGGTTCAAGTATAAGAAGTTGCAATAATTCATTTCTTTTTTTCTCTCCGCCACTGAATCCTTCATTGAGATTTCTTTTGAGAACTTTTTCATCTAAATTAAACAGACTCATTTTTTCTCGTATGAGTTTTAAAAAAGAGGCTGCATTTAACTCTTCTTGATTTAAGTGTTTTCTTTTTTCATTTAAGGCTGTTTTTAAAAAATACATATTATTAATTCCAGGTATTTCAACAGGATTTTGGAAACTCATAAAAATACCTTCATTTGCTCTTTGTGTGGTATTTAAAGCTAGTAGATTTTTTTCTTTGTATTGTATACTTCCACTGTTTACTTCACAGTCATAATGAGAACTTATGGCTTTAACTAAAGTTGATTTTCCTGCACCATTTATACCCATTAATACATGTACTTCACCGGGTTTTATATTTAAATTTAAACCTTTTAAAATTTCTTTTTTATTAATATTTACATATAAATCTTTTATATCTAACATAATGATTTCTCCTAACCCACACATCCTTCTAGGGAAATGTTTAATAACTCTTTGGCTTCAACTGCGAATTCCATAGGAAGCTCTTGTAAAACTTCTTTACAAAAACCATTAACAATCATAGAAATTGCATTCTCTTCATTGATACCTCTTTGATTTAAAAAAAACAGCTGTTCATCCGAAATCTTTGAAGTTGTTGCTTCATGTTCAACAGTAGAACTGCTGTTTCTGACTTCTTGATAAGGAAAGGTATGTGCACTGCAATGGCTTCCAATGAGTAAGGAATCACATTGTGAATAGTTTTTTGAATTGGTGGCATTCTTTCCCATACGTACCAAACCTCTGTAGGAGTTTCTTCCTTGAAGCGCTGAAATTCCTTTGGATATGATGGTTGATTTTGTATTTTTACCCACATGTAACATTTTTGTACCAGTATCAGCTTGTTGAGATAAACTCGAAAGTGCTACTGAATAAAATTCACCCACACTGTTATCTCCTTTTAAAATACAACTTGGATATTTCCACGTAATAAGTGAACCTGTTTCAACTTGAGTCCATGATATTTTTGAATTCTCACCTTGACACAGACCTCTTTTGGTTACAAAATTTAATATTCCACCTTTTCCATTTTTATCTCCTGGATACCAATTTTGGATGGTGGAGTATTTTATTTGAGAATCTTTTAAAGCAATGAGTTCAACAACTGCTGCATGCAATTGCCTCTCATCTCTTTGTGGTGCAGAGCACCCCTCATTATAAGACACAAAGCTGCCCTCATCAGCAATAATAAGAGTTCTTTCAAATTGACCAGTATTCAGTGCATTGATTCTAAAATAAGTTGAGAGTTCCATTGGACATCTTGTATTTTTTGGTATGTATACAAAAGATCCATCAGTAAATACTGCACTGTTTAAAGCTGCAAAATAGTTATC
>Ga0105351_1001546_pt1 | contig 10447 bp, 9 predicted proteins | sample EN4Hudsemesocosm_FD_83662 | JGI IMG/M metagenome (GOLD analysis project Ga0105351, IMG submission 83662) | Methane-oxidizing microbial communities from mesocosms in the Hudson Canyon - EN4B Hudson Canyon | ecosystem: Environmental > Aquatic > Marine > Cold seeps | place: Hudson Canyon | collected... | reverse complement strand
AGCATACCCTTGCTTAATCAGGTTATCCCAAAACTCATGTTGAGGTTGGCTTGTTTGAATAAAGACTTCTCCTGACTTTTTACCTCGTCCAGCACGCCCCGCCACTTGAACGATTAATTGAGCCAAACTTTCAGTCGCCCTAAAATCAGCACTTAATAATCCTTGATCAGCATCCAATACACCAACCAGCGTGACATTATGAAAGTCATGCCCCTTGGCTAACATTTGTGTGCCAACTAATATTTTGGCTCCGCCCTGGTGAATATCTTCCACCATGTCTGCAAAAGCACTTACTCGTTGCGTTGAATCTCGATCAATTCTCAGTACCGGTGTTTCAGGAAAATATCGTTGCAGGGTTAATTCTATTTGTTCGGTTCCAGCACCATAAGTATTGAGCTTAGGTGCTTGGCATTTTGGACATTGAGTAGGGAGCCGTTGAATAAGACCACAATGATGACAACACAAGGTATTTCGCCGTTGGTGAACGATCATTTTGGCATCACAATGCGAACAGGTGGCTTGCCAATTACATTCATGACACATAAGGACTGGGGCAAATCCACGCCTATTAATAAATAATAATACTTGATTACCGGCACTTAATTGTTTTTGAATCGCTTTATATAAAACACTAGACACACCATTATCAGCTTTAGGACCTGCACTATCGACAAGGTGAACTTTAGGTAAAGTAGCCCCAGTTGCTCTTTCGTTTAACTCAAGACATTGATAACGTTGCTGTTCGACATGATATAAACTCTCTAAAGAAGGCGTTGCACTCCCTAAAACAATAGCGACCTCTGCTCTTTTGGCCCTTATCAAGGCGACGTTTCGAGCATGATAACGAAGCCCTTCTTGTTGCTTATAGGATGCATCATGTTCTTCATCCATGATAATTAAACCCAAATCTTTTGTTGGAGTAAAGACAGCTGAACGGGTACCTATAATGACATCTGCAATACCTTCTTTAGCTAATAACCATGATTGTTTTCTTTCTCCATCAGAGATAGCCGAATTTAGTACCACAATATCGACAGCTAAGCGCTCTCTAAATCGACTAACAAACTGTGTTGTTAATCCAATTTCAGGGATTAAAATAAGCACCTGCTTGCCTTGCTTGACTACTTTTTCAGTGAGATCAATGTAGACCTCTGTTTTACCACTACCCGTAATGCCCTGTAATAAAAAAGTGGTGAATTTTTCACGCTGATGCCAGACCGACTCTATCGCAGCTTGCTGCTCACTATTTAACTGGCAGGATGGGGATAAATCTTGAGGTATCGCTGCTTTTTTTATCTTTTGTTTCTGCTTAATTGTATTTTTACTTTCTAGTGAAACAAGGGACGACTTACATTGTTTTAAGTTTTGATAGATTTCACTTTGTGTTACCCCTTCTTTATGTAAGCTTAATAATTCTAATATTTGCTGCTGTTTTTTCCCTGCAGGTGTGATTTTTGTCTTATCGATAATCTGCCAAGAGGTTTCTGTTTGTAATTCTACGTTTTCTCCTTGGCGTATTTTTTTAGGCAGCATAGCTTGAAAACAATCACCTAAAGGATGATGGTAATAATTACTTAACCAATGACCTAAAGATAATAACTCAGGAGAGAGTAGTGCTTGTGTATCCAAGCATTCAATAATCGTTTTTAGTTTCGAAGTGTCTATTTCGGAATCTATTTTTTTAACATTAATGATAATACCGATGAGTTCACGAGATCCAAAAGGAACTCGAACTCTTAACCCTGCTTGCCAGGATGTTGTTGAGTTATCACTAAGATAATCGAAGTTTAATCTTAGTGGACAAGGAATGGAAACTTGAAGAATGTAGTTCATATAAACATTATTAATATAGTATTTAAAAGATTATGATGTTGATTATTGTTGTCTGTGGGTATGTGGGTAAGTGTTTAAAGAATATAAGAATCAATATTTTACATTGATTTTAACCGTTAGTAACTTTAAACCTTTAGCACTTTAAGCCTGTGGATAAGAGGGGTACTTATCCACAGCAAAAGTTATCCACAGTTTATGATCATTTTTATTGGGTGCTTATACATGACTTATATCTTCGCTTTCATAGGCTAATTTAAGGGTTTCATAATGCATTAAAGCTTTAATAGATTGTTGGTTTATTCGTCTGATTTGGCTTATGGCATTCATTGTTTTATCCATTTTGGCAATAGAAAGCGTCCCTTCAGCTCCTCTTCTAAGTAGTAATGACTTTAAAGATTGATATTCAGACTCTAAAGAAGATAGTGTTTTTTGAGCCTCTTCACTTGAGTGAGCTTGTTTGTCTATTTCAGCTTGTTTAAGTAGGTGGACGCTTTGTGTGTAAAATGCATTGACCTCTTGTTGTATTGCTGGATTAAGAGAGGTGGAAACTTGTTTTTTTGCTGCACTAATCATGATAGCTAATTCAGAAATAGCACCATAGTATTGGGTTACACGCAAAAGAACCGGTAGTTTTTCTGATATGTCTTCGCTTAAATTTTGTGTGTATAAACGTGAAGTGTAATCACCAATAGCGGTAATTAGGTTTTCTACAATGGTCGCTTTGTTTGCCATTTCTTTGGTGCTAGTTTCAAAGTTTATACTGTCTTTTGCCATTGTGAGGGAATAGGCACTGAGTCGCTTTATTTCACGACTTAATGCATGTAAGGCTAGTGAAGGGAGTGCTAAGGTGTTTTTATCAAGGTATTTAGCTTTGCTTTCATCTTCATCTTTAGTTTTAAATCGATGCGATAACCAAGTGACTAAATAGGATGTTATCGGCCACATTAGAATAACACCTAATACATTAAAGACAGTATGAAATAAGGCTAATGTCATCGTATAGGATTGATCTATATTGAAAAACTCTTGGCTAAATAAGATAAATGATAATAATGGTGATAAAAGAGCAAGGGCAAAAAAGGCTGTTATTAGGTTAAAAACAACATGGCTTGAGACGACCCTTTTTGCAGCAGGGTTTGTACCAAAAGAAGAGAATATTGCCGTTGTGGTGGTGCCTAAATTACTCCCTATAACTAATGCCGCCGCTGGAAATAAATCAATAATTCCACCAGCAAGTGCCGTTAGTGTTATGGCTAATGTGACGCTAGATGATTGCATTAAAACGGTAATTAAGAAGCCAAAACCAACAAAAACCAAGAGATCTATAATATCTGTATGACCTGCACTACTTAACGATATGCTCTCACCAAGTATCGAAAAGGTGTCTTTTAAAACATCAATGCCTAAAAATAAAATACCAAAACCAACAAGTGCTTGGCCAAATGCACCGAGGCGAGCGTCATTTTTAACGAGTTTCAAAACCATACCTATTCCTATCATAGGTAAGGCAAAGGCACTTATTTTGAGGTTGAATCCTATTAGGGTGACTAACCACCCTGTCGTTGTTGTTCCTATATTGCTTCCAAAAATAATCCAAACAGCACGTTTTAAACTTAATAATCCAGCATTGGTAAAACCAATTGTTGCTACGGTCACAGCACTAGAAGATTGAATTAAAGCGGTGAGGAATATACCGACACCTAATCCACGAAAGCGTGTTTTTGTCCAAGTATGTAAAAAGTGATTGAGTGAATCACCAGCCGCCATTTTTAGGCCGTTAGACATTAACCACATGCCGAGCAAAAATAAACCTAAACCACCTAGACCTGAGCTGATCATTGATAACGTTGACATATAGTGTGCTACAACCTCAAAGTAAGCGTGCTGAAAGGTGATGATACCCGATATTTACGCTATGCTATTAAGATAATTAATAAGAGAGTTAGAGAACGTGAAAATAGCCATTATTGTTGCAACAGATGAGCAAGGTTTAATCGGTAAAGATAATGATTTGCCTTGGAAGTTATCAGCAGATCTACAGTATTTTCGCCGAGTTACAATGGGGAAGCCGCTCATTATGGGGCGTAATACTCATGAGTCTATTGGCAGAGCCTTGCCGGGAAGAAAAAATATTATAGTCACTAAAAATGAAAACTATTTGGCAGAAGGTTGCCATATTGTTCATTCTGTAGATGGAGCTATTAAAGCATGTGATGAGGTTGAAGAGATTATGGTGATGGGCGGGGCGTCATTATATGAGCAGCTATTGCCTCAGGCCGATCGTTTATATCTTACTCAGGTTCATGCCAGCCTAGAAGGGGATACTTGGTTTCCAGACTGGCAAAAATCTGATTGGCAGGAAGTGAGTCGAGAAGACCATCCTGCTGACAATAAAAATGATTATTCTTATAGTTTTATTGTCTTTGACCGAGTTTAATCAGAAGTTAAAATACGTAAAGCAGCTTGAGTGTGTTCAGCAGCTTCATGACCAAGATCAGTTAAATAGCCACCATCTTCACTATCAACTAAGCCTTTTTCATGTAAACGTTTAGTTGCGCTTACCAGTCCTTCACGGGCTGTGTGGTGTACTTTTATTCCTTCTTGAGTGCTATCTAAGTTATAACGAAGTAGTAATTCGATTTCATCAACTAAAGCTTGTTGAATTGGCATATTGTCACCTTATAGAGTTTGGTTATTAATGATAGATATATCCTACTCCTATCAGCGATATAATAGCTACGGATAATTTTAGTTTTTTCTAGGAACTTGTAGTAGTGATTAAACACTACTTATTCCTAAACAATTTTAGAGTGTAATAACCATGGCTGTTGAACAGTTGAAGACACAATTATTTAAGCTTCATCAAAATAGACTTTTCGAGTTTATGGTGATCAGTATTATTGTTTTTTCTGCCCTGATAACCGGTGCAAAAACTTACGATATTGGGTCAACCATGGATAATGTGGTGGCATGGCTAGATATGTTTATCACCGTGTTTTTCCTTGTTGAAATATTGATAAGATTGGCATCAGAACCAAGATTTTTTGAGTTTTTTACCAAAGGTTGGAATGTTTTCGACTTTATTATCGTTACGGCAAGTCTAATTCCAATAGAAGGAAATGATAGTGTCCTGCTTGCACGCTTACTCAGGATATTTAGAGTATTGCGTTTGGTTTCGGTGATCCCTGAGCTACGAATCTTAATAAGTGCACTCATTAAAGCTATGCCAAGAATGGGCTATATCGTTTTATTAATGTTCATTATTTTCTACATTTACGCTGCGATTGGTAGTTTTATGTTTGAACATATTAACCCTGTACTTTGGGGTAATATTTCTATTGCAATGTTAACCTTGTTCCGTGTCGCTACCTTTGAAGACTGGACCGATGTCATGTATGAAACGATGACAGAGTTTCCTTTAAGCTGGGTTTTTTATCTAAGCTTTATTTTTCTCACTGCCTTTGTGTTTCTCAATATGATGATAGGCGTAATCCTTGATGTGATGCAGCGTGAGCATGAAGAATACTACCGTGAAACAGGCGAAGGAGAAGCCGGAGAGGTGCATTGGATAAAAGAACATACCGAACAAATGGAGCAGAGATTAGAACGGATCGAGAATTTATTAGTAAGCAAGAAAAACGAATAAATAAAATCTACCAACAATTTTCTGTTGCAGCGGCTTTAAGGCCAAGATGAGTCAACGTTAATGTGCCACAAGAATCTGTATTTTGACCACCATTTGTATTGGGCATTGCTCGCAATGTATATGTTGTAGATGTTTTTACAGGTAAGGAGTAGGCATAATGTACGCTAGAAATATTAGCAGGCAGTACAATGGCTACAGGGGTAGTGGCATAAGTCTGATGATATTGATTATTCTCTGAAAAGAACCGCTCCATAAAACTCGCCAATTCAACAAGATCTGCTTGAGCGACTGCCCGCCTAGATTTTCGTACACTGTCTAGATAACTGGGATAGGCTATCGTACTGAGAATCGCGATGGTTATCATCAACTCAATAAGTGTAAATCCTTTTGCCTTATTCACTTTCTGTTGCCCAAACTCGCGTGATGCGCCCCAGCTCTTCTTCGGCTGACTGCTCAAGATTGTAGTTTATTTTTTTACCAGCAACTAAATCAATCTTACTGATATTTCCCTGACGAATTAGAATATAGTTTTTACCATTTATTCTAATGAGTGAGTCAGTAGAATTATAGCTGTCGATTGTTCCTGTTAAACCAAACTCTGTAATAACTGCATTGTTAGTCGGTGCTCCTGTATTATCCTCTACTGCTGTCATAGTGATGCCTATTGGTGACACTACAAGCAGTGTAAACAAAAGAACGAATTGTCTTGTTTTCATTATTATTAACCTCGATATTAGCGAATTTCTTCCCATGAAACTCGACCTTTATAGTCTGTTTGAACACTTTCAAGTATGGTTTTGACTTGACCATTACTATTAGCAAGAATTTTTAATTCCTCATCATCTTCATCTGTATCTAAAATAGTAGGCGCGGAGATCATGCCACCATTACCATCACGAAAGCCGCTGACGGGCACTTTTATTTTTATTGGATCGCCATTATCATCGACACCAATTTGTATTTCAACATAATCTAAATGATTGATAATGCCATCACCATTAACATCAAATGGAGAGATATCAAGTCGTCCACCAGTTAAATAGTCAAGCTCCATTAACCAGCTAGTCCCACCTGCATCGCAAGTCACTGTAGAGGGGGTTCGTGTGACAAAAACAAAGCGACCATCACGAATTACGGGGTTGACATCAACACGCTCTCCTGTTTCCGGCAAGTCCATAAACCAACCTTTTTTAGATATATAATCAACGACATTTGAGCTCGTTACTCGGAAGTCATTTCCTCCGATGGTTGTTTGATTAAGTACAGTTTGCTCAACTAATGGTGAGCGATCACTAATATTGTGGTTTTCATCCCAAATCCCATAAATTGTTTGTTCGCTCGTGTCAGATAAATCAGAATGTTCGTTATATTTACCGGTTGCAAACCCTATCATATAGTCACCATTAGGGTGGCGAGTAACAAGTGGCGCAGTGGTTATTGCTTGCACATTATTACTTGCATCTTTTGCAGTAAATAAAGCCTTATCTCCTGAAATGTTAATTTCCCAGTCATTTGTATCGGCGTCAGAAACGTCAAACTTCCATAAATTACCTAGAAGATCACCTGCATAAATAAAATCAATATCACCGTCACCGTCACCGTCACCGTCACCATCAGTATCAATGGGGGTTGGTGTGGCAAGGCCATTAGGTGAAGAAACACTCCCCTCATCGGTATCAATTTTTATATAATCAGTATCAGGAGTCCAAACGCCATCTAGGCCTTCTTCAATAAATAAAATATAGAGGTAAGCATGGCCAGTCGTGCTTGCATGACCATCAGCCTCAGAATTGTTGTAACCATTGCCAAAAATAACAGCCCACTTGCCATTGGCCATTTTTGCGATCTGGGATGACTGCTTGGTTAGATGATTTTCGGTTGGATCAATAAATGTGTAACCTAGATCTACATCATCCTCATCGGTGAACTCCCATAGAATGATATCATCAGCGTTGGACTCTGAGTAGTTGTTAGGGGCTGTAATATCCAAGGCATAGACACCTTGACCGCCTGCATTTAAGCCACCAGCAAGAACCGTTTTCCAGCTACCGCTAACATAAGCATCAGCAACTAGAGGTGCGCCATCAACAAAATACTGGTGAGGCACAGTTTTTCCATAACCAGCAGCTGTTAAGAGGTTTAAATTAGGAACGACTTCTCGTGGAATATACGCTAGTACTTCTTCCCCTGAGCCCGCGTCAAAACCATGAAGCATACCGTCATTAGCGCCAGTATAAATAGTGGCCTCTCGCAAAATATTGCTGTTTCGGAAAGAGGCGTAGCCTAGATTCTCACTGTCACTGTATCCGGCATTCGGAATGCCGACATAATGAGCTGTTGAATGAATAATATCACCAAGCTTACCTACTCGATCAGCCCTAAATAAAGATGAAGAAGCGCCGCCGGTACCACCGCGAATAAAATCGACACGATTAGCGCCCAATGCATCAGAAGTGAGAGTAATCGGATCGAAGTTTAATGCATTGGTCATTACTACATCTGTTTGACCGGAAATATCTGGCCAACGGAATGGAATGCCATCTTTGCTATCTCTACCGTAGGTCAATATGACACGATCATTAGGTGACTTTGAAGCTAGCTGGGTGGCGGCATTCCATGCTTCGCTTGGACTTATGGTGCCTGTTGTCAAAATTGAATGGGCTATTAACTCACCAGCCCAATCTCCACTGTTAAACCGGCCTCTATAGAGAAAGCTATTTGTTGATAAGGAGGTGGCGTTGGTTGCCGCTGAAGATGACGAGCCTGTTTTAGCTAGAATCTCGGTAAAAATTGTATCAAAGGTTGTTTGAAGTGATGTGGGATTGTTGGCTAAATAAGCAGCACCTGTTCCACCTGCATTTGCAATACTATCTAATGCGGTTGGGTCTGTACCAACAGGTAAGGCAAATCCAATTGTGTATGTATCAACACCATCAGCATGAAGGTTTGCTGTTACTACCGCTATATCTGTTAATGCTGTTGCAACATTACTGATGACTGCGCCATTCGCATTTACAGATGGTAAGCCATCGGTTAATAAGGCAACAAAATCTTTGCCACATGATTCGGGCAGGGCCGACAAGGTTGGCCCTCCTTCACCAGCAATTAACGATTGGCCAGAAAAATAATCTTTTGCTGTTTGTAATGTACCTTCTAAGGGGGTTAGGCCAGCATTTTGTAGCGGAAGGCTCGGGTCTGTTATCCCATTAGTAGCAAACTGGGATGTAGCTAATTTTATGTTTATTGCTGTCGCCTGTACAGCATCAAGTTCAAGTATTGGAGTGTGAAGATAACCTCTACCAGGAGATGAGTTTGAAGCCCAAGTTTCACTGACTCAGTTCCAAGTGATCAGTGAGCCAAAATCTAAAATCCCCTGGGCTAAGTCACTGTCTGTAGGAGCTAAATTTCCTTGATAAAACTGAGTAGTAAAACCCTGGGCAGTTTCACTTGATATATTTTGCCAGGTAGGGGCAGTGTCCGTTGTTGAAAGTTTATTCCTAAAACAGCGATAAGTATCCCAAGGGCCCGCAGGGAAAACTTCGTCAACAATATTATCAAAATCTGATGTGGTGGTATAACAATAAGCAGAACCTTGGTCTGAGCCAGCGTAAAATGGTAACGCTATATTGTAATGGATAAACTGCCCACTATTAGAAAGGTTAGGAGTTCGAAAACGCTTTGTTAATGAATCTCTTGTACCAGAGAATGTTGGGTTATAATTACTTGGGTCAAAACTAACGTCATAGGGTGAATTATGTAGGTGTCGTTGACTTACTCCGGATTGCTGATAAGCCATCAACCCCATATTAATTTTACCCGTGTAATTGGTAATCAAGTTCTGGATGGCTCCTCGTGCTATTTCTGATTTGCTATTTGCATTTGCCGAGCCTGCTGCAGAACCATTAGCTGCTTCATCCATGCTATTAGAGTTATCTAAAATGACTAAGACATTGGCTTTTTCATTGCTGGTAACAAATAGGGGGGCTTGAGACAGCGTTGTGGCTGGAGCTGGGGCAGGAGGGGCCGCATAGGACGAATTACCTATAAATAAGGATATCACTATGATATTTAAAGGCTTTGAAATCGTCCTGATTTTCATTGTTGTTCTCCTGCTTGCATTTCTATGATTCTGCTCGATAAGGGGTTAAGGGGCATAAACTTCTTGTAATATTGACTGTGTTGTACTTTGCCCGCCTTGAGCGAGAGCGGTGACTTTATACATATACTTCCAACTTGCAGCGCCAGCAGGCCAGAGTTTCATGCCAACAATGAGGTAGCGTGGTTGTTGCGAAGTAGGAATGCCAATTAAGTTCTGTGCTGCAGTGTAGTTACCATAGCCCGTCGCATTAGCAACTAAGGCTGCTTGATCTTCAATATGAAGGATTGGCATTCCGGCGTTATAACATAAGCCATTGGTGCAGCTTGCATCCATAGATGTTAACCCTGAGACTCGAGATGATTTGATATCTTGTTCGGAATCTCTTAAAGCCGCCTCTGCTGCTTGAAAAGCGACATTCTTATCTTTATGGTTACCTGCCATTTTTTCTTCTAAACCCGTGACTTGCATAGCAGTTACACCAATAATTGTGAGCAGTAATAATATGATTAAGCTGATAATCAGTACAACACCTGATTGCTTTTGTTTGTAATAAAGAGAAATCATCTATTTTTGACCTATGGTAGCCGGTTACGAATAGCAATAGTCGAGGTGAATACACGCCGAATAATTCGATCTGCTGGTGTGGTTGTTACGCCAAAAATAGTATAGGGTTGGGGTTGAGTTGCGATCTTATCCTCTAAGGTCCGAATAAGTAGGCTGACTCTGATACTGATAACATTATCTAGGTTTAGACCGGCTGTACCTGCGGGAAGGTAGTTATTAGGGGTTTTGTCATTATCTGTATCCTCACCATAGAGGATTTGCATATTTTCTACTCCCTCTATTAATTCTTGAGGAACGCTACCATT
>Ga0105351_1001537_pt1 | contig 10467 bp, 6 predicted proteins | sample EN4Hudsemesocosm_FD_83662 | JGI IMG/M metagenome (GOLD analysis project Ga0105351, IMG submission 83662) | Methane-oxidizing microbial communities from mesocosms in the Hudson Canyon - EN4B Hudson Canyon | ecosystem: Environmental > Aquatic > Marine > Cold seeps | place: Hudson Canyon | collected... | reverse complement strand
GGTTATCAAGAAGAAATCTTTTTAAAAAGGATTTTGTAACTATGGATATATCCATTCGACCCAATAAAACCAACTGTATATTCAACTTTTCATCAGTTGATAGGTGTATGTCAAATTTTGATCTTAAAAATTCAGGATCAGCATTGAGGTCTGCAAAATTGTAGTGGTATCCCAACATTGCCGCTATTGACTTGTTCTTAAAACTGTTGAAATAGTCTTGATCTTTCGCTTTACTTTTTAATGCAATAAAAACTTCTCCACCCTCCAAGAATACTTTTGTTGCTTCAATATGGGTATTCTGCCAGCCCCATAATAAGCTTTCAAAAAACAAAATATCGAATTCACCTTGTTCAAAAGAATCATATCTTCTTCTTGAACTGGTTAATATAAATTTAAAAAGGTATTCATTCTGAACTTTATTCAGAGAATTTATTAGATCAAGTGTCATACCCGAGATATTGTCTTTATCATCTTTTACAACAAATGGAGGAAAAACGTAACCGCCCACATTCACATTATTAGCGGCTGAAAGATTGCCAACGCAAAGAAGTATTAAAATATATGCTGCAATTATTTTTTTTAGCATTGCGTATACCTATATTATTGGCTGGTTATGCCTATTCGCCAATATCTTCATTCCATAATTCTGGCTCTTTTTGGATAAATGATTCCAAAATCTGACGACATTCGCTGTCATTAAGTATAGTTAATTCAACTCCTCGCGATAGCAGGTATTCTTCAGGTCCACGAAACGTTTGGTTTTCACCAATCACGACCTTTGGAATACCATAAAGAAGTATTGCGCCACTACACATATCACAAGGAGATAAGGTTGAATATAAAGTTGCTCGACGATAATCATCAGCTTTTAGTCTGCCCGCATTTTCGAAACAATCCATTTCTGCATGTAATACGGAGCTGCCTTTTTGTATTCGCTGGTTATGCCCTCGCGCAACAATTTGGTCGTCAATTACGAGTACAGAGCCTATAGGAATACCACCGCTATCCATTCCTAACTTTGCTTCCTCAAGGGCTACTTTTAAAAAATTATCCATGAAATTCCTTAACTATTAAGCGAGTAAATATTGGGAATAGAAACATAACAGCCAATTGCATATCAGTAATAGCCTATTAATAAGCGTAGTTTAATTTATATTAATATCCCACAATATCAGCGTATTAAAAATCATTTTTTTGTAAATAATTGGAGGCTATTAAAAAGTCTCAGTAATACAGTAAACAAAAAACAAATTTAATGATGTAATTCAATTTGTTAATTAAAAACGAAATTTAGTTTTAATACCAAAAGAATCGAGTGTTAGAATGGTCAACTCTATAAATGAATGGGATGAGTTATGAAATATGTTGTTTTGGTTATAGTTATTGCATTGGTGGTATTCTTTTTCATGAAAAACTCAAATAATGAAAAAGTAGCTGTTGAAAATAAAGCTATAGGTAAAGATTTTTTAACAAAAAACAAAGTTGTAGAAGGTATTGTAGAAACGGATTCTGGTTTGCAATATCAAGTTTTACAACAAGGCGGAGGCGATGAACACCCAACGGCAAGTTCTAAAGTAAAAGTGCATTATCACGGTTCTTTATTAGATGGTACTGTATTCGATAGCTCAGTCGATCGCGGTGAACCCATTAGCTTTGGCCTAAATCAAGTGATAAGTGGCTGGACAGAAGGAGTTCAATTAATGGTTGTTGGTGATAAGTTCAAATTTTTCATTCCATCAGAATTAGGATATGGCAACAGAGCCGCTGGAAAAATAGCACCCGGTTCATTGCTTGTTTTTGAAGTGGAATTGCTGGATATTCAGTAATTTAGAAAAGTATATGTTGGCAATGATGGAAGTATCATTGCCAATTCGCTTAATAGTATATTTGTATTATGCAGATGTTTTAACAAAGTTGTTATGAGTTCTTTAATTCTTCCAATAAATCATGAATTTCTGCTTTTAATTCTTTATCTACAATTTTATTACAACTGATTTTAGCTTTTTCTAAATGCTCAATAGCACCTGTTTTATCACCTAATTCAACTTTTAAAGCAGCAATTGAGTAACCAATAGATGAACGGAAATCTTTAGAGTTAATCGCTTCGGCCTTAATTAAGGCTTGTTCATAAATTGTAATCGCCAAGGCTAAGTCATCAGTAAAATCAGCAAGAGTCTCCCACTGTACGGGATGATCTTTATCTGTAGTTTCATAAAATTCACAGAGTTTTTTTAATTCTAAGTAATAACCATCAAATTTAGTTTGATTTTTTTCTTGAGCAGCCGTCATTAAGCTCTCAGTGAGTGAAAGCACTTTCTTGTACATTTTGGTGTTCATGTTGTGGCCTTATCAATTATGTTTAACGGAACAGTGTTTAGAGAAACTATGTTTTGAGAACTTTAGCGGTGATTATAGGTATTTTACAGCAACTAATCACAATTACTCGCATAGATTTGACAGTTATAACGCCTTACTCTATAAATAAATGACCTTATTCCATTCAGTTAGCCATTATGCAATCTAAACTTCTCTTAAAATATACTCTTCTTTCTCTTGTTGTTTTTATTAGTGGTACTGTTTATGCCACGGATACATCTAAGGAAAAAGAAGCGTTAAACCTAATACCTGAAGCTCGTCAATTTATTAGCGAGCATAAAGGACGCTTCAACGGACAAAATATTAGTTATAAAGTTACGGCAGGGGAAACTTATTTAAGAGATAAAAATGGCAAGGAAACAGCGAGTATTTTTACCTTTGCCTATACCAAAAAAAATAACAAAAAAGGAGAGGTAAGACCAGTTACCTTTATATGGAATGGTGGGCCAGGTTCAGCATCAACGTGGTTGCACATGGGGGCTTTTGGACCCAAAAGGGTAAAAGTACCTAGCGATGCCCAATTCCCGGGAACGCCACCTTATCCTATATTGAATACACCTGAATCGATACTTGATGTCTCAGATCTTGTTTTTATAGATCCTGTTGGTACGGGTTTTTCGCGCGCCTTAGGTAAACATAAAAGTAAAGAGTTTTGGGGATTAAAAGAAGATGCGGCTTCAATGGCTGCATTTATCAGAACTTGGATCACTGAGAATGGCCGTTGGAATTCTCCTCGTTTTTTAATGGGTGAAAGTTACGGCACTACACGTGCGGCAGCGGTGGCAAAAATTTTAGAGAATGACTTGTCTATTAGCTTAAACGGCATTATTTTTATCTCACAGGCTTTGGACTACCAAGGGTCAAGTCCCTATATTCGAGACAATATAATTTCTCATATTACTTATTTACCAACCATGGCTGCGGCTGCGGCTTACCATGGAAAGATCAGCCCAAAGCCTGAGAATTTAGCAGCTTTTCTTAATGAAGCACGGGTATTTGCAACGGATGAGTTAATGCCGACATTGTTCAAAGGTAATACCATTAACAAAGAAACGAAAAAGCATATTCGTGATAGATTAGCGTATTTTACGGGGCTTACACCCTCGTATATAGATAAAGCCGAATTGCGTGTTCGAGGATTTCATTTTGCCAAGGAACTTTTAAGAGATGAAGGTGTATCCATCGGGTTATTAGATGCACGTTATACGGTTGATGAAGTTGATGATTTAAAGGCGCAGCCAAGTTATGACGCAAGTCGCGCTATTTCATCGGCATTTAATTCTGCACTAATGACTTATATTCGCAGTGACTTAGGCGTAGATTGGCATCGTACTTATTTAGCACCAGCAGATGATGAATTGTCTGCTCAGTGGAGCTGGCGAACGGCACCAAAAAATAAAGCGTGGGAACCAACTTACGTTAATACAGCCCACGATTTATCAAAGGCCTTGCGTATTAACCCTTCGCTTAAAGTGTTTGTTGCTTCTGGTTTTTATGATTTAGTGACTCCATTTTTTGACGCAGAATATACATTAAATCGTCATGGAATTAAGTCTGAACAAATTCAATTCAAATATTATCATGGAGGTCATATGATGTATGTGAATGAACCGACTAGAATTGATTTACTAAATGACACCCGAGCATTCATTCAGCAACAAATAAAATAACTCTAATTATTAACGCTAGTTTAATAAAAGCCATCAGTGCACTTTCATGTGCTCTGGTGGTTCTCATTATTCGCTCAGACATCCTGAAACTCGCATATTGAGGTGGGTTGGGTATATAATCAATGCATAAATTTCAGTAGTCATTTCAAAATGAAGAAGAGATTCAATGTACCCCTTAACATATATCGAGCCAGTTTTTCGCCCTCCTAGTGAATGGAAAAGTTTAATACTACAAGTGACTAATGGTTGTTCATGGAATCGCTGTTCTTTTTGTGACATGTATTCTGCGGATGAAAAAAAATTTAAACCCAAAAAAATTGATTTGATTGAACAGGAAATTTTATCGATAGCGCAATCAGGCCTGCCTGTTGGCCGTGTTTTTTTGGCGGATGGCGATGCCATGATGTTACCATTTAATCGCTTAAAAGAAATTTTACTGTTGATTAAACAACACTTACCAACAGTCACACGTGTGTCTAGCTACTGTTTGCCTAGAAATTTAAGTAATAAAACCGTTGAACAATTATCTGAACTACAACAGTTAGGTTTAAAGCTAATGTATGTCGGTTGTGAAAGTGGTGATGACAAAGTACTTGAATTAATTGAAAAAGGTGAAACATACAATAGCTCTTTAATTGCACTTAATAAAATAAAGCAAGCTGGAATGAAAAGTTCAGTAATGATATTAAATGGCTTAGGAGGTCCTGAGTTTACAAACCAGCATGCAATAAATTCGGCACGGCTGATGAATGAAGCGCAGCCTGACTACTTGTCAACATTAGTGGTAAGTTTTCCTTTAGGTGAAGAACGTTTCTCTGCCAAATTTACTGATGCTAATTGTCAGCCTTTTCGTCAACTTACGCAAACTGAATTATTTTCTGAAATGGAGCTATTGTTAACCCAACTAGAATTAACGAAAACAATTTTTCGCTCTGATCATGCGTCTAATTATTTAGTTTTAAAAGGCGTTTTAGGGAAAGATAAAGATAATTTACTTAGTCAGGTAAGGGGTGCATTACATCAACCAAAATCAGCAGGTTTACGCCAAGAATGGCAACGCGGTTTGTAAATTTAACTCATTTTGTTTGTTCTAAGCTCGCTACTGTAGTTCTAAGTTGAGCTATTCATTCTTTCAATTGGTATTAATCAATATCAAAGGAGTAATAAATATCTGTAGACTGTTCAATACCGCTGACTACTTCTAACCAAAAACGGTTAAACATGTACATTCTTACGGTGAGTTCGTTAACTGGCTCATAAATACCAATACCATATTTTAAATAAACACGATTTCCTAAGTAACCACTAACAGTTGCTTGGGTTTGCTCGCCTTCTCCTTCGGTATCAATAGCAATATTACTAATGAGCGGTATCTTTTCAATTTGGTCAAATAAACCCATACTATTTGTTACGCCAAATCCAACTAAAAAACTTGCTGCCGCAGTACTATTTTCGGCGCCAGAATCCAAGCTTCGTCCTCTCACCAAATATGATAACATTTCAGGCATCTCCATTGTTGGTGATGAGAAAAGTTGCATATCTAACGCATCGACTAACCCCGTGATTTGAATACCAACATCAATGTCCTCAGCTTTAATATGCCTACTTGCTCGTAAATTAAAATAGGGATTATCGATAGGCCCGTTGAAGTTAAGCTCTCCTTTTTCTATTTTCAGTTTCTGGCCATATGCTTGAAAAGTACCTTTATTTGATTGAATTTTACCGAATAAATGAAGGGGTTGCTTTTCTTGCTGTTTAATTTGCAATTGCCCAAACAAGTGGCTCTCTAACCCCTGTCCAGAAATGCTGAATGCCTTATTAATATTGACGCTAACATTGGTCTTTATATCAAAGCCTGTTGATTGTTTTACTACTGCCTGACCCTGTTGATCGATAATAATGACATCATCACTGAGTGGAACACTATCTTCAGGAAGTTTCTCAATATTATAACTACCGTCTAGCACATCAATGTTTCCACTAATGGTTAATGCTTTTTCTTTTAACGAAAAGTTTATATTCGGTGCAACACTCATCACCAATTGCGGAGGGAAAACTAATGGTAAGGCATCGGCAGTTAACTTTGCATTCAAGGTAAAACCTTTTTGCCATGACATTGCCCCTGTTAAGTTCGCTTTGTTATCTTCTAGAAAAAAACTACCTTGCAATGTTGCTTGATTATTTTCAATGGCAATCGTAGTAGAAATATTGTCAAAGGTATTGGCATTTTGTATCAAACGTAGCTTACCTTTATCAAGTATGATGCCGCCATTTATCGAAGGAGAATCAATGGTTCCATTAACGGTAATATCAGCGGTTATGCTCCCTTGTAAATTAACAGCGTCAGCTAAAACGGCTTGAAAAGGTTCTAAGTTGAACTGATTTAGTTCTATATGAGCATCAACAGGGTACTCATCAATCAATTTAACTATTGAGTTAATATGCATTAGATCTTTGTTGTGGGTATCCGTTAATTGCAGCTTGCTGGTAAATTGCTCTTCATCAACAGTAAAAGTAAACTCGCCTTGCGACCATTGTGATAACTTATGTTGATTGAAATCGTCATTAACCTTGATGTAACCTGATGACAAAGCAAAATGCGCTTTGGCTTTAATGGCCTGTTGTGCAGACCACTCTGCATTAAGTTCACCATTAACGTGACTAATTAACTCAATATCTTTAGGCAATAATAATTCATCAATTGCGGAAAGGTCGACACTCAACTTAACTGCCACCTCACCAGACTCTCCAATAACTGTTTCATTAGGCAAGCAAATACTTACCCCTTCGCCTTGCCAGCAATGGCTTTGAATAACGGCCTGTTGATTGGCTAAATCAATATTCATAACAAATGCTTTATTGTTGCTAAGTTGAGTGTTTTTATGCGCCAATAGGCTTTGCTCCACCGAACTTTGCCATTGGGTAAATGTGTCGTTCCAATGACCTATTAGGGCAAGCTCTCCGCTAAAGTCTCCTAACCAATGCGCCTGCACTTGATGCTGACTAGCGTTACCCTGCACGCTAAAGATGAAGTCATCAACATTAATAATACTGCCTTCTTGCACCCATTCCAGCTGTTCATTTTTTACGGTGAGTTGTAATTGATGATTACTCATCGGTTGGTAACTCCCTTCAATGTTTAAGGAGTTACTAAGCCACTGCTGCCAGTTAAGTTGAGTTATTTGGCTATTTAAATAAATAACGGGGTTATCTTTTGCGCCCGTGACAGAAAAATCACTGACCAGTGATCCATTTACACCTTGATACCACTGATTGATATTGTCTATAGACAATTGCCCATTTATATCCCAATAACTACCGCTAGCAGTCTGCAGTGTTAATTTACTCTTATTAAAAGCAACAAACAGATTTCCTTGCTGTAGATGTCCGGTATGATTTAAGCCAATATCGCCCTTAATACTGAGCTCAGAATCATTTACCTTGCCCGAAATGTCGGTATCACTTATTGAAACTGTCCATTGCTTCTTAGACCATGCACCAGTGCTAGTTATGTATCCTTGTAATCGCCCGGTAATTGAATCGGGAAGGTTTGATTTAAGGGGGTCTGTTTGTGCTTTATTCTGTCCAAGCTCGCTTAGGCTTTCTGTACTTATTTTGGGAAAATAAAACCCTGTTGATTGCGCCGATAGCTGCCATGTAGTGCTGGTTGGTAACAGTGCTAGGTTACCTTGCATGTTTAAGTGACTTGCCGATTTTTTATCCTCAAAAAGTAATTCTTTAATGCTAAAGTGGCCTTGTTGGTGCTTGGCTGATAAGTTGACTTGTGCATTGTTGTAGCCATAACTTTTAAGTCGACTTGTTAATTCAATTGCTTGCTCTGTGAGATCGCCAGACAACATTAAAGACAATGAAGACGGTTTACCATAGTTTGCTAACGATAAAGGCATTGGAATTTTTTGTGCATCTATAGCAAGATTAAAGGGCATATTTGGATGAGTTAAATTAATTTTTCCTTGGCTAGTTAATGCCAAACTCCCTTCGCTATTTAACTCATACACTAAATTTTCGAGTGAGCCTTCCAGTAATATTTGTTGCTTAGTGTTAGTTATTTCAGGCCACCATGGTACGTTTTTAATTTGGCTTATTAGCTGAGTATTTATCTGATAAGGAGGGGTTAATTTAGCATCAGCAATCAATTGAGTAATTGAAAAGGTCGATGTTGATGTTTGAAGTTGATTAATACTGACCTTAGTATGTACCCATGTTGCACTGAGTTGATTATTGGTTGATTGCCACTGTTGTTCGGATTTTCCTATGTTAGTTTTTGTCTCGATAACAAGGTCATCAACATGCATTTTCTTAATGTTGAGTGCGATGGGTAAATCAATTTCAGGTAACTGAGATAAGGTTTGTCCTATCGAATCAATTGTATTCTGACTTGCCGTAGGTGCTGATTTTTCGTTAGCTGAGAGTGAAATTGCTAGTTTCCTTGCCGAAGGCTGCAAGATTATAAACGCACTTTTGCTTATTGCCAGCTGGGCCATTAACTGATCAATAGTGATTTCTGTGTCATTTATTTCCAGATGGCTTCTTTTTAATTTTACTGAGTTGGCTTTAATAGCAAAGGGCATCTCAAAGAGTGAATTACTTTCGTTTACTTGCTCTGTGGCCTGATTAAGGCCTTCTGTGTTAGCCACATATCTCAAGGAAAAATAATCAGCTTTTACTGATTTTATGCATAGTGTTTTTTTCAATGCACAAGAAAAATTAAACTCTGCAGATAACCCATTGATATCAATATCAAGCTTATCTAATTTTAAATGAAAAGTGTTTAATTCAATGTCCCGAACTAATGAGCCACTTTGATAATCAGCCGTTATACTGTCAAAGTTATTGAGAAACGCTAAAGTGAGCCGACTACCCCATGGGGTAGTGAGTAATAGCGTAATTACAATAAGAAAAATAGCTACATACTTAGCGAGTGTTAACGTAAATTTGCGCCAAATCATAGTTCGGCTCCTAAACTAATATGAATGCGCCAATTCTTTTCATCATCATCAATGCCGTAAGCCAAATCAAACTTTACCGCCCCAACAGGGGATATGTAATGCAGGCCTGAGCCAAAAGAATAGACGGGGTCAAATTCACCTTTATTACCAACGCTACCACCATCAGAAAATAATGCTAAACGCCATTTGTTATTGAGATAATATTGATATTCAATACTGGCAATCATTAAACGTGTACCACCAACATCAATGGGTATTGCCTTATCAGGATCTGAAGATGATGGAATGGTGGGACCAATAGATTGATAAGCAAAACCCCGAATACTTTGGTCGCCACCTGCATAAAAACGCAATGATGGTGCTAGCTGTGCATCTCTATCAACATAAATAGCCCCTAATTCAGCACGGGTTACTAGCCTATGTTTTGGCATTAATGTGTTAATGTAATTCCATCGACCATGCACTCTGAAAAAGCTATTGTCTGAACCTGCTTTTAAATGCGCGCCTTCAATATTATAAGTTTGTCTAAAGCCGCCGCTTGGATCTAAAGCGGAGCCCTCACGAACTGTTCTAGACCAAGTAACACCAGGAATAAGGTATTGAACATTATCTTCTTCTGCCCAATCAATATTTGGTTTGTTTTCATCAAGTTCATATTTCCATGCTTCTTGATGAAATCGAGCATAAATTTGCCTATTCCAATTATTCTTACTGATTACTCGCCCAACTTGTGCGGAATAAAACTTCGTTGTTAAGTCGGCGTAATCTTCATTTTCAATAGTCATTTTAAGCCGTAATAAATCTTCAGAAGGGTGGCTTAATGGAATACTGTAAATAAACTTTCCCGTGGGGTTTAAAGTAGAGTATTCCAATTTTGTTTCTTGAAAATGTCCGTGTTTATTAATGAGCGGAGTACGCCAACTTGCAGATAGACGAAACTCTGTATCGGTGGCGTAACCAATGCCGAAATCAAAGAGGTGACTTTTTGCTGCTGTCAGTGAAACCTGAATAGGAATAGTAAATTGGTTATTTTTTTTATCTTCTCTTTTTTCTGCAGGAACAACATGAACACTGCCAAAATACTGAGTAGACTGTAGTTGCTGTTGTAGCTGATGAAAACCTTTGCTGCTATAGTATGCATTAGACTTAAAGGGAACTATGCTCAACAGTAGGTTAGGGACAAGGTCAAAGTCATCGAAAACAATTTCACCAAATCGATAACGAGGCCCACTGTCATAGTTTATAGAGATGTCTGCTAAGCGATAAGTGTTTTTAATGGTTATGTTGTTACTAACTAATACGCCATTAAAATATCCTCGTTGCAATGCTAACGAGAGTAAATTAGATTTCAGTACTTCATATTTACCATGATGAAGCTTATCGCCTTGCTGTAAACCATGATTATTCATTAATGCGATAAATGCGGTGTCATTTTTTGCATCTCCACTTAG
>Ga0105351_1001535_pt1 | contig 10479 bp, 9 predicted proteins | sample EN4Hudsemesocosm_FD_83662 | JGI IMG/M metagenome (GOLD analysis project Ga0105351, IMG submission 83662) | Methane-oxidizing microbial communities from mesocosms in the Hudson Canyon - EN4B Hudson Canyon | ecosystem: Environmental > Aquatic > Marine > Cold seeps | place: Hudson Canyon | collected... | reverse complement strand
TTTTTTAACTTCATTGATTAACTCTTCTTCTTGCGAATCTTCTAAATAAAGATTAAGTACAATATAATCATAAGCATTTTCTTCTGTTTTTTCTTGTATATTTTTTAAGCTAAAAGCACTACAACAAATGTACCCTAAGTGTATTAGTTCATTTTTAACAATTTTATTTAAAGATTTTGCATTTTCAACAACTAAAATTGAAGTATTCTTTAGATTTTTATTCATAAAATGTAGCACTTGTCTTGTAAGAGAAATTAATATTTGAAAAGAGTTTCGTCAAAAAAATAGCATAAAATACCAGCATAATACAACGCACCTATTAGAAAATAATAAACCAAATTTAAAACTGGAAAAAAAAATAAAAATTATTTTATTTATTAAACAATTATAAATTAATTTATTTAGTAGTATACCATAGTTATATTTAAGGTACTTTGGTAGAATTACTTATTTTGTTTATTTTAAATTATAAATAATCAATTAAATAATTTTGATTTTATTTAACTGTCCCATAATATTTACTTCTTTTTATATCTTCAATCCAAGAGTACTTTGAGTCTTTTTTAAAAGTAGCCCAGTAAAGTTCACCTGAATTTCTCCATGCATCAAATATCAATCCTTCATCTATTGATTTTCCTTTTTCAACAATCACCAAAGAACTGTGTTCCCAATATTGTGCTTTTGCATGTGTAACCCAACGTAAATCTAGTGTTTTAAGTTTTAGTTTTTTTAATTCAGTCATCAAATCTTGGGTAAAATGAAAACATAACCCTCTCTTTCTAAAACCCATTTGAACCAATGAATTATGATATAAAGGTGGGCTAACCAGATCATACTCATTTGCTAACTTTTTAGAGTGTAAAATTGCAACTGTTGCAACTTTAGTTGACTCTAGTTTATCAACATTTGAAGACAAACTCATTATGTCATTTTGAAGTTTAGTAATTTTATTTGTATTAGAGTTATTTGCATATTTAACACTACAAGAACTAAATAAAACAACAATAGAAATAGCAACACAAAATCTTATTAAATATATCATAATTTATTATAGCAACTTTAAATTATTCTTGGCAAAAATAAGATACAATCTGCATATAATATAACAAAAAGATTTTAAATGAAAACTATTCAACCACCCAATTTATTGGACTATTTTGGACTAATTTTACTTTCAGCGATTTGGGGAAGTTCTTTTGTTGCCATTGAGTCTGCATTAAATGATTCTGCACCATTAGTTATCGCTTTTGGAAGAATATTTTTAGCTGCCATTTTTTTAAGTACCCTTGTTTTTATTAAAAGACTCTCCTTTCCAAAAGATATTAAAACATGGTCATTATTAGTTCTTATTGGGATTTTAAATAATTCAATGCCTTTTTATTTAATATCTTGGGGACAACAATATATAAATGCGAGTACAGCCTCAATTATGTTGGCCGTTGGGCCTTTTGTAGCATTAATACTTTCTCATTACATCACACACGATGAAAAATTTACACTACTAAAACTTGTAGGCGTAATATTAGGGTTTTTAGGTGTATTTGTACTTTTAGGCGATGATATAATAAATCAAAGACATGATAGTTTTTACGGAGAAATTGCAATGTTAATTGCTGTTATGGGGTACATTAGTTCTGGTTTATTATTAAGAAAGTTATCCCACATCCCTACTCTTGTTTGTTCAAGTTCAATGTTTATAACAGCAAGTATTTCTTTGCTTCCTTTTATGATTTTTGCAGAACTAGGAAGTTTAAATTTAGTAAGTCTTTCTCTATTGCCAATTGTTTACTTAGCAATATTTCCAACAGCTATGGCTTCTATAATAAGAATTAAACTCGTGCAAAAAGTGGGTGTACAGTTTATGTCTCAAGTTGCATATCTGATACCTATATTTGCCATTTTTTGGTCTTGGGTGTTTTTTGATGAGTTACCTAAACAATCAGCAATTATTGCTTTGACATTGGTACTTTTAGGTTTGTTTATTCGTAAACTAAAAAAATAATAAGATTTTCGTAGAAAAAGAGATTATTAATCCCTTTTTCTGTACATCTCTAATCTCTAGGCTTTGAGTTAGATCTAGATCGTGAAGATGCTCTTTGCGTATTAGACTTGTTACTTCTATTTGCAGAATCACTTGGTTTTCTATTTCTATTAGAATTAGACTTTTCATTTCTATTGGATGAAGGTTTGTTTCTGTCGTTTCTATCTGATGAAGGTTTGTTTCTGTCATTTCTATTTGGAGAACGTCCCTCAGAGTTTCCTCTTGAATTACCTCTTGAATTACCTCTTGAGTTTCCTCTTGAGTTACCACGAGAACCCGAGCCGTTGCCCTTTTTAGGTGCAGGAACGTATGTCTGTTTTGAAGTAAATCCCTCAATTTCAATTTTCGGAATATCTTTTTTAATTAATTTTTCAATTCCATTAAGATATTCTATCTCTTCACCACAAACTAAAGATATGGCAATACCCTCATTACCTGCTCGTCCAGTTCTACCAATTCTATGTACATAATCTTCAGAAATATTAGGTAATTCATAATTAACAACATGTGGCAATTGGTTAATATCAATTCCTCGTGCAGCAATATCAGTTGCAACTAAAACTCGCACTGAACCATCTTTAAAGTTTGCCAGTGCTTTTGTTCGTGCACCTTGACTTTTATTTCCGTGAATTGCTGATGAGTTTATTCCTCTTTTATTTAAGTGTTCACTTAATCTATTTGCACCATGTTTCGTTTTTGTAAAAACCAGTACTTGTTTCCATTTTTCTTTTTCTATAAGATGTGTTAATAAATCTTTTTTCTTGTCTTTATCAATAAAATGTATTGCTTGTTCAACTTGTTCTGAAGCTGTATTTCTACGTGCAACTTCAATTAAGGTTGGTGAATTTAATAATCCATCCGCTAATCTTTTTATGTCACTAGAAAATGTAGCAGAGAAAAGTAAATTTTGTCTTTGTTTTGGAAGAACTGCCAATACTTTTTTAATATCGTGGATAAAACCCATATCAAGCATTCTATCTGCTTCATCTAAAACTAAAAACTCTACTCTACTTAAGTCAACTGTTCCTTGTCCTAAATGGTCCAATAAACGTCCAGGTGTTGCTGTTAAAATGTCAACACCTTTTCTTAATGTTGCTTTTTGAGGATTGATTCCAACTCCTCCAAAAATAACAGTTGACTTAAAAGGTAAATACTTACTGTAAGTAACAATACTTTCGCCAACTTGCGCTGCTAATTCTCTTGTAGGAGTTAATACAAGTGCTTTGATATAAGGTTTACCGCTTTGATGTTTTTTAGTACTCAAAGCTTGTAACATTGGAAGTGTAAATCCAGCAGTTTTACCTGTACCTGTTTGTGCACCTGCTAAAACATCTTTTTTTTGTAAAATAACAGGAATAGCTTGTTCTTGAATTGCAGATGGTTTTGTATAACCTTTTTCTTCAATTGCTTTTAATATTGGCTCGCATAAGCCTAGTTTTGAAAATGACATATATATAAATACCTTTTGTGATTAAACCTATGAAAAGTGCGTTGACTTAACCATGATCTAGGCTAGTTTGTTAATTATTGGATTGTGTATGTGAGTGTACAAAAAACGAAGTCAGTCACCGACCATGTGTGCTGAATTTCGCTATTATATCATAATTTTTGCAAATTACTACTTTTGTTCACATTTAAAGAAATATTGTAATTGCCCTCTTGCTTTTTTAGGTACTAATCCTAAGCCTAAATCATTGGTTAACAACAACATTACATCTTGATTTGAATAAGATAACATATCTCCTCTTTTCATTCTAAATGTAAATTCTACATTGTTACCTGTGTAGAGTTTATCTTCTTTAAGTATTATTTCTAAAGGCTTTTTAAGAGCATCTTCTTTTTTTACTTCAAGTCTATTTCCTTGTTCGATACTATATGTATTTAAACAAGTATACTTTGTCTCTTTTTTAAAATACTCACTTGCAAATAAAAAACCACTTGATATAAGTAATGTAATAATTAGTTTCATTCTTTTCCTTATTTTTTAGAAAAGGATTATATTGATATATTCTTAATATATAATAACCATTTTCAAGTGGTTTAAATTAAAAGTTAAACTTAAAGTTTTAGAATATATTAGGTACGGTTTTTTAGTATACTGTCATGGATTATAGAAATCCAAACATTTTCTTTGATAAACCCAACATTCCATTTCTCCCATTTAGAAGATAAACCTTGTTTTTTTATATCCTCAAGAGAAATACCGTTTGAAATCAAATGATGCACTTCATTATAAGTACCAACTAACATTAAATAGTATTCATTTAACTCTTTTTTTGAAGAAATTTTTCCATGCCCTGGTACAATAATAGTATTCTCATTAATTTTATTCATTACTAATTTTATATTACGTGCTAATTGTAAAACATCCCCTCCTGTACCAACATCTACAAAAGGAAACATATTGGAAAAATACAAATCCCCCATATGAATAACATTTGAATTTTTAAATTGTATGACAGAATCTCCATCTGTATGCCCATAAGCATAATGTATAATGCTAATTTCTTCACCATTAAAATAAATATTCAAAGTATCATTAAAAGTAATACTAGGTAATGCCTTTGCTGGATATGGCTTAGAAACCATATTAAACAATTTCACTTCTTGCGTAGTTTGAAGTCTTTTTCTAACATTTATATGTGAAACAATTTTAGTAAATGAACCTAGCTCAAAATTCCCACCTGTATGGTCACCATGCCAATGTGTATTAATTAGATATTGTAAAGTATCAAGTTTCGCAAAATGTTTTATTTCTTGTTTTAACTCTTTTGATAATTTTTTATAATCATCATCAATAAGTAACAGTCCTTGATCTCCTTTAAACAGCACAATATTACCACCCTTACCTTTTAACATGAATATATTTTCAGTAAGTTGTTCTGAGTTATATGCTTTTGAGGAGGGTACTGTACTTTCATGAGCATTCAAAGTAAGTAAACTCAAACAACAAACAAACAAAAGAGTGAAGATTTTTAGTTTTTTCATAAAAAAATTAATCATGATAAATCCTTTATTTTTTATTTTTATTTTTTAAATACTAACTTTTTATTTATCTCATATAGCGAAAATTATACAACTAATTTAGAAAAATAAGATAGATAACTCTTTTATACTTGTAAAGTAAAAAGTGTATTTATGTGGCAAGAATTTTATTTGATGCCCCACAATTTAACCACAAATAAAGTATATACTTTTGAATAGAAGATATTTGTAACAAACAATTAAACCATTAAATAAAGGATAAATTTTGATTAACTCACATCAATTAATATATACATTATCAGAAGCACTTAATTTAATTGGAGTATCAGATACTAATAATAAGAGAGTGGCTTTCATGGCATTAGAATGTGCCAAAAGTTTAAATTTGAGCAAAAAGATGACTAAGGATTTATTTCATGTTTCATTAATTCATGATTGTGGAGTATCCTCCAAAAAAGCGCATGAACAACTTATTTCAAAATTAGATAGCAAAGGCAAAGAAGATCATTGTATTAGAGGGTTTAAGCTTGTGAAATCATCACAAATGATGCAACACTTAAGTGGTATAATTTTATATCATCACACCAATTGGGAAATTTTAAAAAATTTAAAGATAAGTAAAGAAACTGCACTACTTGCAAACCTACTTTTTTTAACAGACAGTGTTGATATCCTTTACACACAGCAATTATTACAAAATAACACAAGATCAAATACTGATATTTTTCGTGAAATAAAAAAGAAAATAATTGAACTCGCAGGTGTTTATTTTGATCCTTTTTTAGTGGATGTATTTCTAAAAACATGCGATGATGAAATGTTTATTTTCACCCTTAAAGATGAAAACCTTGACGTGTATTTCAGTAATTTCACTCGCACTTTAGAAACTAAAAATATAAATTTACGTACGCTAAAAGAAATGGCAAAAGTATTTGCATATTTTGTTGATAAAAAAAGTACATATAATAATGAATTTTCAATAAATATTTCTAAACTTTCAAGGCTTCTAGCAGCAAATATGAATCTAGATGATGAAACTTGTGAAAAAATAGAGATTGCTGGATTATTTCATAACTTAGGGAAAATAAGAGTTCCAGATGAGACTCTTAACGAAATAAACACATCAAAAAAATGTGCATTTGATATCAGTAAAATGCATGCATACGAAACCTTTAAGATTTTAGAAAAAATAAAAGGTATTGAAGATATAACAAAATGGGCAACACAATATAAAGATACAAGTACAAACAATAAGGACTCCAAAGAAAAAAACATACCAATTCCATCACAAATAATTAAAGCTTCCATTTTATTTCAAATAATAGTTCAAAATAATTTACAAGAAAAAGAAGTGATAGAAATTTTCAGAAGTAACGCCAAAGTAGAAAACATAGATAATGTAATAATAAAATTAGTAGAAAACAATTTGGACAGCTGTTTGGAAATATCAAAAAACCATCACATTAAAGAAGATTTTGATGAAAAACCAGAAGATATTCTTATCTATAAAAGTTTTTATATGGATCCACATAAAAAAGAGTTTAAAGAAGCCATTAGAAAGATTACACTTAATTTAAAAAGAAAGAATACCCAATACCAAAAAGAAAACCTTCAATATTCCATGTAACATAATTGATTGTTTTCTTTTTAAATATAATTAGTTCTTAATCCACTTTGGCAGCAGTAAAAATGACCTCTACTAATGTACCTACACTTGCCATATTCGCCTCAACACAAGCACGTGTTGGCGGATTTTCTTTTGAAACCCATTCATCCCAAACTGCATTAAAGCCTATGAAGTCTCTGTAAATATCTTTTACAAATATTTCTGCTCTTAAGATATTGTCTTTATTAGACCCTGCTTCTGCAAGTCTGGCTTCTGCAATTTCAATAACTCTTAAAGCTTGTCCTTTAATATCAAGCGTTTTGTCATCAGAAACAATCCCAGCTAAATAGATTGTACCATTGTGTTCAACAATTCGACTCATTCTTTCATTTTTTTGTTTTCTTATAATCATAGCTTTTCCTAGTATTTATTTTGACGTGATTATATCAAGATATTAAATAGTATTTATTAAAGTCACATTATTAAAACGCATTTAATTTGAAATGCTTCATTATTGCTACTGTATTTTGTTAGAATATATCAACAATTATAAAAGGAAAGTTATGGAAAAGTTTTTATATATTACAGATCAAATCGAAAACACCGAGCATAGTTTTATAGGACCCCTATTTGAAAAATATCTAAACAATCACTTTGATACTTCGATTCTTTATTTCTCTAAAACAAATGAAAAATTTGAAATTAGAAATGAAAAAAATATTATTGTACCTCAAAAACACAAAGATAATTTATTTATTGAATTAGAAAAAAATGGTGTTGATTTAGATGAATATGCATTTGTAGTTGTAAGAAATGATACAGCCATATTAAAATTAATTGTACAAAATAAAGAAAATTTCAACTATAAAGTTGGATTTAGACTCTCATTTCCAAAGAGAATTGCAAAAATTCAAACAGATGAAGCAAACAATAAGAAAAACTATCTTGAAATCATTAATAACAAAATAAAAAACTACACAGAATCAAACTTAATAAATACCTGTGACATCTTTTTGCCTACTTCTAGACAAATGAGAGATGATTATTTGAAATCTGTTAAAACAAGGACGTTTGTAATCCCTTCTGCTATTGATCCCGAGGTTCTACATGAGAATATACAACATGAAAAAGATCATAAAAGGTTTTTTTATGCAGGTACCTTAGATAAACTAAGAGAATTTGAAACTATATTAGAAGCATTTAGTGAAATTAACACTGATAAGTTTAAATTAATGATTTCAACTAAAGATCCTCAATATGCAAAAGAAATGCTAAGTAATTATAAAAACTTAGATAATCAAATAGAAATTTACAATGCAACAACAAAACAGGAACTTTTAGAGCTAATTGCAAAATCAGATATAGGATTAGCTGCATTACCAAGTATTGTTTTATTTAACAGTTCAACTCCTATGAAAATCTTAGACTATTATTCAAGTGCTGTACCTTGTATTATGACAGATAATGAAAATAACAGTTCCATTTTTGATGATAAGAAAAGTGCATGGCTTTGTGATTTTGATAAAAACTCTATAAAAGAAAAACTTGAATATATCATTTCTTTATCAAAAGATGATGTAACAGCAGTTGGAGTTGAAGGTCAGAACAGATTACTTGCCATTCGAAACTATGAAAGAATAGCAGCTGATTTAGCACACCAACTTAATATACTTTAGTTATAAAAGGGGGAAATACCCTTTTATAACTCTGAATTAATTAGCTCTTTTAATTGACGTAATCCAAAACTTTGTAATGGTTTGCCATTTACATAATAAGAAGGTGTTTTAGTTGCACCCAATGTTTTAGCATCCGCTATATCTTGTTTTACAATTTTATCAAGTTCTGGGTCTTTCATATCTTCAATTAATTTTTCCATGTCAAGGCCAACTCTTGGTAACAAACCCCAAAGTTTATCTAAGTTTGCTTTATGATGTTTTACCCAATATTTTTGCATACCAAAAGTCATCTCTAAAGTTTTCATAAACAACCCTTGTTTTTTAGTTGCTTCTAACATCTTAACAACTTGCTCAGATCCCTCATGAAAAGGTGCATATCGCAATACCAATTCTATTTTTCCATCATGTTCTTGCATCAACTCTTTTACATATGGATGAAACTGCGCACACGTTTCACAAGCTGGATCAAAAAACTCCACCAACTGAACTTTTGCATCTTTCGTACCTTGAGTATAAGAATAGTCTCTTTTAAAAACAGATGCTCTTTCTTTAGCAAGTGTAACCATCTCTTGAGTTTGATTATTTTTGTACATGTATCCGCCACCTATAAATAGCACTGCTAAAATAAGTACAGATAATATAATTACCGTTTTGTTTTTCATTTCTAATTCTCCCCTAATAATTTGCGCATAATATCAAAATGTGAGTGTAGTTTGTGTGTAATTATATGCAAATTTTCTTTTGCAAAATAAAAGTCATAATTTAAAGGGGGAATTTGGCACATTCAAAAGAGAATTAAGGAAGGAATTTGTTGTTTTTGAGATTAAATTTCATATTTTAGTGCTATTAACTATTTTACATTATCTGTACTTTAGAAATACCTAGCTATTATTCCAAATGAATTTAACCAATGAACAAGAAAATATTATTAATGCTACAGAATCTTCTTTTAAAATAAATGCAGTCGCAGGTAGTGGAAAAACTACAACCTTGTTAGAATATGCACAAAAAAACCAACATCTTAAAATTTTGTATTTAGCATATAATAAATCTTTGCAAACTTCTTTACAAAAAAAATTAAAAGACTATAAACTCTCACACATGCAAATAAGTACTATTCATGCTCTTGCATATAAAAAAGTACAAGCATTCCAATACAAACTATGCGGCGATTTAAAGGTGCAAGTTATTGAAAATGCTTTATGCGAATATGAAAGAGTAACTAATGAAATAAATTCATATTTTCCAATTCCAGAATACTTAGCTTTGATAAAAGATTTAGTTAATTTTTATTGCAATAGTTCACATATTCCACTTGACACACAACTATTAACAAAATACAAAAAACTATCTGACTTAGATGCAAAAGTACTTGAACTACTAAATAAAGATGAAAATAAAACATTGACACATTTAAAACATATATTAACTTCTATGAAAAATAAAAAATGTGAAGCTACACATGATTTTTATTTAAAAATGTTCTATCTTAATAAAAAAATATGCTCAAATTTAGGCTATGATTTAATATTAGTAGATGAAGCCCAAGACATATCTGATGTGATGATAGCCATTGTAGAATCACAACAATGTGAAAGAATTTATATTGGCGATTCCTTTCAGCAAATCTACTCATTTAGATACGCTATTAACGCATTAAACAAAATAGACCTTCCTCAGTATGAGTTATCAAAAAGTTTTCGATTTGGGGACAACTTAGCAAAAAAGCTTTCAACCAATTTAAACGTTTTATACGAAAAAAACTCCAAAAAACTATTAAGTATTTCAGGTATTGAAATGCAAACAAAAACAAGAAGTCAAGATATTGATTTTTCAAAACAAGTTTGCGTAATTGCGAGAACAACCTTTGGATTAATTCAAAAAATAATCCACTTTATTAATGAAAATAAAAAAATCTACTTTGAAGGGGGATATTCTTCTTACTCATTTATGAATCAAACTGTTTATTCTATTTTTTATTTAAAAGAAAAAAAAATAGATAAAGTAACCATACCAGAAATAAAAGATTTTGATTCAATTAAAGAACTTGAACAATTCTCAAAAGAGACAAAAAACCAAGACTATTTAAACATCATAAAATTTGTAAACACTTATGGTGACACTGTTTTTGAAATCAATAAAAAGATAAAAGAAAGACTAACAACCAATAG
>Ga0105351_1001534_pt1 | contig 10480 bp, 11 predicted proteins | sample EN4Hudsemesocosm_FD_83662 | JGI IMG/M metagenome (GOLD analysis project Ga0105351, IMG submission 83662) | Methane-oxidizing microbial communities from mesocosms in the Hudson Canyon - EN4B Hudson Canyon | ecosystem: Environmental > Aquatic > Marine > Cold seeps | place: Hudson Canyon... | reverse complement strand
TCGATTTTTTTTGTTCGTGACCTGGGCTTTCGATATCTAAATCGTAAAGTTTTTGACCATCAACTAGTGCTACGCGCAATTCTTCTGATTGGGTAGCGTTTATTAACATACGTTTCATAGTTTGTGTGACTCATATTTTAGTCACAACACACTTTGCTTAGTACACAAAGCAATCTTTAGCTATGGTAACAGCAGTTTGTCAACCTCACGGGTGTCAATCTTAACGCACCAGTAATATGCGCCAAGCTGTTATAAATTCTGATTGTATTTCTAACCTATAATGCTTTTATTTATAGCGTTATAGTGAATTTGTTTCTTTATGTGCTCAGCTAATGTGCTGTGCAATACTTGCTAAATATACATTGAGAATGAGTTAAACTTAGGTAGACACGTTTTTAAGTCTCGTTTGTGATAAGTTCAGCCGCTCTTTGTTTATAATGTATTTCTAACAAGTGTAATTACAAAATTGCTTTATGGTGCTGGGCAAATTGTTTATGCGCTAAATTGACAAGTTACATACATCAACTTTTGCAATAGGCCATACCAAAAATATGTCTCAAATCTATATGCCGCTATTTTATAGGGATTAGTCGATGTTGAGCACATTAAAGTGGCCGCAATTTGTCTCTTACGTCTCTCTTTAAAGCTTCCTCTTTTCAATACTTTTACATAACAAGTAAGTTTCAAGTATTTGTGTTAATGCGATAAATCAAGCAGTAACCGCTACATTATCCCATTAATAAGGCGGATAAGCCAATGAAAATCTAGTTTTATTAATGAAAATATGGCTAGAAGAAGATTAAAAGTGATTAAACCCCAATTTAAAGTATGGTAAACTGCGCGCCATGAATGAAAGCTATAAAGACGCTCAAGTTAGGTTCCAATAAAATGCCGCAAAATAAGCCTCAGAAAAAATCCAATGTTAAATTCAAAAAAAAGACGCAAGATAATCTTGCACCAAAACCGAAAAGACACGCTAAAGGCCATTCAAAAGTAAAACCATTATTTGCTTTAAAAAAAGATTCAAAAGCAGATTCAAAAGTTAAGTTATCAAGAGCCTCTGACAAAACACCCCATGACTCTGCTCCCGAGCCAAAAGATGAAAAACCTCAAGTTCGTTATTTTACTATTGACAGCGAAGACGAAGGTCAAAGAATTGATAATTTTTTATTGAGAACATTAAAAGGTGTACCTAAAAGCCATTTGTACCGTTTAATGCGTAAAGGTGAAATACGTGTTAATAAAAAAAGAATAAAGCCAATCTATAAATTAGTTAATGAAGATATTGTTCGTGTTGCGCCAATACGAATTTCAGAAAAGAGTAATGAAATATCAACTGGGCTTAATATTGTTGCCAATTTAGAAAAACAAATTTTATTTGAAGATGAACGATTGATTGTTATTAATAAACCTTCGGGTATGGCCGTTCATGGTGGTAGTGGATTAAGTTTTGGCTTAATCGAAGCGTTAAGAGCATTAAGGCCAGAAGCAAGAATGTTAGAACTCGTTCACCGCCTAGATCGTGATACTTCAGGCTGTCTAGTCGTCGCTAAAAAACGTTCAGCATTGCGTCATCTGCATGAACAACTGCGTAACAAAAATGTGCAAAAGTTTTATCACGCGTTAGTTAAAGGGAGTTGGCCAGCCAAACTCACTAAGGTCACAGAGTCACTAAAGAAGAATGATTTGAAATCGGGTGAGCGAGTCGTCATTGTCGATAATATTAATGGTAAAGAATCAGAAACTCGATTTAAAATTCTGCAAAACTACGAAAATGCTACTCTTGTTAGAGCTTTTCCTGTAACAGGCCGAACTCATCAAATTAGAGTGCATTGTCAAGTTAAAGGTCATGCGATTGCTTGCGATGCAAAATATGGCCATGAAGAGTTCGATGCGCAGATGAAAGAAAAAGGATTAAAACGCTTGTTTTTGCATGCTGCGAGCATTGAATTTACCCATCCTTTATCCAATGAACGTCTTAAAATAGAAGCGCCTTTGGAGCCTTCTTTAGAGAAATTACTTACAAGGTTAACTAAAAGTGCATAACTACAAATTAATTATTTTTGATTGGGACGGTACATTAATGGACTCTGTAGGCCGTATTGTTTCTTCAATGCAAGCAAGCGCAAAAGTGATTGATATTGAAGTTCCCACGTTTGATCAAGCAAAACAAATTATCGGTTTGAGCTTACCTAAAGCTATACAAGTTTTGTTTCCAAACTGTAGTGTTGAACAAGAGGCTTTGTTAGTTGAGCAATACAAACATCAGTATGTCGAAGTAGATACCACTCCAACACCGATGTTTAACCATGCGGTAAATTTATTATCAGAGCTTAAAAGTGATAATAAATTACTTGCTGTGGCAACAGGGAAAGCACGGGCTGGTTTACAACGTGTGTGGCAGGCAAGTGATACCGAACACTTTTTTCATGCTTCAAGGTGTGCAGATGAAAGTTTATCAAAGCCAGATCCTGATATGATTAATAGCCTGTTAGCTGAGCTTGATATTAAAAACCATGAAGCGGTGATGATTGGTGATACCAGCTACGATATGGAAATGGCGCAACGTGCAGGTGTTGATAGAATAGGGGTAACGTTTGGTGTTCATGACCACCAGGTTTTGTCGCAACATCAACCAAGGGCGATTGTTGACTCTTTAGTTGAGTTGCAACGCTTGCTAGTAAAATAAAGTAATTAGCCAACAAAAGTCTATTGTTCAGCTAATACATCCACTCCATGCTGTTTTAATAAGTTTACTAATTTAATTAATGGTAGGCCTATTAGCGTGTTGGGATCGTCGCCTTCAAGTTTTTTGAATAAACAAATTCCTAGACCTTCACTTTTAAAACTACCTGCACAATTATAGGGCTGTTCAGCATTCAAGTAATTTTCAATTTCACTTTGGCTTAAAGGGTTAAAATGAACAATGAAAGGCTCTACTAATGAATAGCTTTGTTTGGTTGCACTATTATATACCGACAACCCCGTATAAAAGGTAACGGCTTTATCGCTGAATTTTGTTAATTGCTTTACGCCATTTTCAAAAGTATGGGGTTTGCCTAAAATATCATTGTCACATACAGCTACTTGGTCTGAGCCAATAATTAATGCGTTGGGAAATTGATCTGCTACCGCTTGCGCTTTTTCTATTGCTAATCGTTCAACTAATGCTTGTGGGCTTTCACCAACGTGTGCTGTTTCATCAATATTTGGCTTAGCACAGTCAAAAGGTAAATTTAACTTTTCAAGCAAGGTTTTTCTAAAAGGGGAAGTAGATCCTAAAACTAATGTTTGCATATATAAGGGTTCCGATAATTGTGTCAAAAATAACCTATACTCCTATTATTGGGTTAATCTTGAGCTTTTAAACACATAGCCCTTAATTTTTTAAACAAAAAAGGCAATTTCTTTTGACACTTGCAAGCAGGCGCATTATTATGCGCGCCTTATGAAAAATCTTAAGCTTCCGATAGCAATTAATCCGACCCGTAGCGCACAACGTAGGCTTGTGTGTGAAGGTGTGTTTAAATTATCGGAAATGACTAGATTGCTTGCTGCTTGTGAAGCACGCAGCGAGCAAGTACAAGTAAAAATAAAATTTGATGTGGATGAACGTGGTCTGACAGTAATGACAGGTACGGGCTCGGCATTAGTTGCATTTACTTGTCAGCGGTGTTCAGACGATTTTGAACAGTTACTAGAAGTTGATTTTACTTTTAGTCCTGTAAAAAATGAAGAAGCTGCTGAAGAAATTCCGTCATATTATGACGTAATACAATTAGATGAAAATGGTGAAGTGAACTTGCGTGACTTAGTGGAAGAAGAGTTAATCCTCATGATCCCATTAATTCCTAGGCATGAACTCAAAGACTGTAAAGCAACTGCTGACAGTGTTTGGGGGGAATTGCCTGAAGAGCTTGAAAAGCCAAACCCATTTGATGTTTTAAAACAACTCAAGTAGCAAATAGTCTACTTAGGGTTTTAGATAATAACCGATTTTAGGAGTAACTCATGGCAGTTCAAAAAAGCAAAAAGTCTCGCTCAAGACGTGGCATGCGCCGTTCACATGATGCAGTAACAGCAGAGCATTTATCAACTGATCCAGTATCAGGTGAAACACACCGTCGTCATCACATTACCGCTGATGGCTTCTATAAAGGTGTTAAAGTAATCAATAAATAATATTTTTAATATTATTTAAAGGTTATGACTAGTTTAACTATTTCGTTAGACATTATGGGGGGCGATCAAGGCCCCCATATTACTATTCCTTCCGCCATAATGGCAGTGAAGCATTCCTCTGATTTACATCTTATTCTTTGTGGTAATGAACAACTCATTATTAAAGAACTCACTAAGCTAAACTTTTTCCCTCATCCACAGCTAGCTATTTATCCAACAACTGAAGTTGTTGAAATGGATGATAAACCTTCTGTTGCCATGCGAGCAAAAAAAGATTCATCAATGCGAAAAGCGCTAGATCTTGTTAAAGAAGGTAAGGCGCAAGCCTGTGTGAGTGCAGGTAATACAGGGGCGTTGTTTTCAATAGCTCATTATGTGTTAAAGACTATTCCCGGTGTTGATAGACCGGCATTAATTTCGTCTTTACCAACCCACGATAAAGACAAGCATGTTTTTATGCTTGATTTAGGAGCGAATGTTTTCTGTGACTCAACGGTACTTTATCAGTTTTCTATCATGGGATCTGTGATGGCCGAATATGTTGATGAAATTGAGAGGCCTCGAGTAGCGTTATTGAATATGGGCGTTGAAGATATAAAGGGCAGTGATCATATTAAGCAAACAGCTTTACAGTTAACTGCGAATAAAGATATCAATTATGTTGGCTTTATTGAAGGTAGTGATATTTTTTCAAATAAAGCTGATGTGATCGTTTGTGATGGTTTTGTTGGTAATGTAGCGCTTAAAACGTGTGAAGGCGTTGCTCGATTAGTTTATGAAAAATCTAAAGCTTTTTTTCAGCAAAATGGTCAATACAATTTTTTTGCCAAAATACTGGGTGTTTTGTTAAAACCAACATTAAAAAAACTCTTCAAATCCCTGAACCCCGACCAGTATAATGGCGCAAGTTTGATAGGATTGCGTGGCATAGTGGTTAAAAGTCATGGTAATGCAAATTCAAAAGCTTTTTATGCTGCAATTATAGAAGCGGCAAAAGAGGTTGAGCGACAAATTCCAGAAAGAATTAAAGCAAAACTGGAATCTCATTAACTCACTTCGTGACTTATGTAATACGTTCATATTTGAAAAACATAATTAAGAAAATAAATTAGGTAATAAAATGCAAAATAAATTAGCTTTTGTTTTCCCTGGTCAGGGCTCACAAACGGTTGGCATGTTAAGTGATTACGCGGACAATGAAATTGTTCAGAATACTTTTTCTCAAGCATCTAAAGCGCTTGGTTACGACCTTTGGCAATTAATTGCTCAAGGTCCTAGTGAGAAACTCAATCAAACACATCACACACAACCAGCTTTACTTACAGCAAGTGTTGCTATATGGCGATTATGGCAGGCTGAATCTTCAAAATTACCCAGTGTTATTGCCGGGCATAGCTTAGGTGAATATTCTGCATTAGTTTGTGCTGATGTCATTAGTCTAGAAGAAGCTGTTGTTTTGGTAGAGAAACGCGGAAAGTTTATGCAAGCCTCTGTACCTGAAGGTGTAGGTGCTATGGCTGCGATTATTGGTTTAGATAACCAAAGTATTATTAATTCATGTCAGCAAGCTCAAAATGATGAAGTTGTTGCAGCAGTGAACTTTAACTCACCTGGTCAAGTGGTCATTGCAGGTCATAAAGCCGCTGTTGAAAGAGCCGGGTTATTATGTAAAGAGGCAGGAGCCAAAAGGGTATTGCCATTACCTGTCAGTGTGCCATCACATTGTGCTTTGATGAAAGATGCTGCAGATAAGCTAGCATTAGCACTTGAAAGTATTACCTTTAATCCCCCGAGAATAGCAATAGTTAATAATGTTGATGTTGCCATTGAAACATCAAGTGATGCCATTAAAACTGCATTAATTAAACAACTCTATAGTCCTGTTCGTTGGAGTGAAACTATCAATAAACTTGCAAGTGATGGTATAGAAGAAGTTGTTGAATCGGGTCCAGGCAAAGTTTTACAAGGCTTAATTAAACGCATTGATAAGTCAATTACTTGTATATCTGTTAATAATTCAGACTCGTTGGCCAAAGCCCTCGAAGTATTTAAATAGGAAAGAATATGTTCTCATTAGATGGAAAAGTAGTATTAGTGACCGGCGCTAGTCGTGGTATTGGTAAAGCAATCGCGTCTCAACTTAAAACTCTTGGTGCAACCGTAATTGGTACGGCAACATCAGAGCACGGAGCAGAGAAAATTAGTGAGTATTTAGGGGCAGGTAATGGTTTAGTACTAAACGTTACTAATGACGACTCTATTTCACAATTGTTCTCAACAATTAAAGATAATCATGGTTCAGTTGATATCCTAGTTAATAATGCTGGTATAACTCGTGATAACTTGTTTATGCGCATGAAGACTGAGGAGTGGGATGACATTATTGATACCAATCTTTCATCAGTATTTAAAGTCAGTAAAGCTGCTATTCGTCCTATGATGAAAAAAAGAACTGGTCGCATTATCAATATCGGCTCAGTTGTTGGTTCTATGGGTAATGCTGGTCAAGTAAACTATGCAACGTCTAAAGCAGGTCTTTTAGGGTTTACTAAATCGTTAGCAAGAGAAGTGGCTTCTCGTGGCATTACTGTTAATACAGTTGCCCCTGGGTTTATCGATACTGATATGACACAAACACTTACAGATGAGCAAAAAGAAGGCATTTTTTCACAAGTTCCTGCTAACCGCTTAGGAAAACCGGAAGAAATTGCTAGTGCCGTTTCCTTTTTAGCATCAGATGCCGCTGCTTATATCACTGGTGAAACATTACATGTTAATGGTGGTATGTATATGGTCTAAGCCTTTATTCTTAAGGGTTTTGTACTTTTATTTAGATAAAATTAACGACGTCAACAGGTTAGACCAGTAAAAAAAGTAAAATTAGATACTTGCATGGCGACGCGTTGGCGAATACACTACACGCAATTTGAAAAAATGCACTTTCGAGTAAAGGAAATAAAATGAGTACAATTGAAGAACGCGTAAAAAAAATCACTATCGAACAACTAGGTGTAAGCGAAGCAGAAGTTAAAATTAACTCTTCATTCGTTGATGATCTTGGTGCTGATTCTTTAGATACTGTTGAATTAGTTATGGCGTTAGAAGAAGAATTTGATACTGAAATTCCTGATGAAGATGCTGAAAAAATTACTACAGTTCAAGCTGCTGTTGACTACGTTACTGCAAACCAGTAATCACTCAACTTAAGTACGTGTAAAAACGTACTGCTTAAACATGTAAATAGGGCGGTATTACTTATATTTTTAATATAATGTAACCGCCTTTTTTTATAAGATAAATCTCAAGTAAGCGCCATATAGCTTTGAGAGTTTCATCAATTTTTAATTTTAGCACAGGCAATCCTTCTTATGAGACGTGTTGTAGTTACTGGCCTAGGTATGCTCAGCCCCTTGGGTAATGATCCAGAAACCACTTGGCAAAATTTGCTTTTAGGTAAAAGCGGCATTAGTAATATTGATTATTTTGATACATCTGAGTATCCGACAACTTTTGCTGGTTTGATCAAAGATTTTAATGCACAAGATTATATGGAAAGAAAAGAAGCCAAAAAAATGGATCTTTTTATTCAATATGGTGTTGCTGCAGGTGTACAAGCTTTTAGAGATTCTGGTTTAGAAGTTAACGAAGAAAATGCTCACCGTGTAGGTGTTGCTGTTGGAGCCGGAATAGGTGGCTTAGGTTTAATTGAAGCTGGCTATGATAAAATGCTTAAAACAAGCCCTCGTAAACTATCACCATTTTTTGTACCTTCAACCATTATTAATATGATTGCTGGTCATTTGTCTATTATGTTTGGACTTAAAGGTCCTAATATTTCCATAGTTACCGCTTGTACTAGTGGTGTTCATAATATTGGTCATGCGGCTAGAATGATCGCCTATGGTGATGCCGATGCTATTGTTGCTGGTGGTGCAGAAAAAGGATCTACTAAGCTAGGTATGGGCGGTTTTGGCGCAGCTCGCGCGTTATCAACCCGCAATGACGCTCCAGAGCAAGCGTCTCGTCCATGGGATAGAGACAGAGACGGTTTTGTTTTAGGTGATGGTGCCGGTGTTGTCGTTGTCGAAGAATATGAGCATGCGAAAGCTCGTGGTGCAAAAATTTATGCTGAATTAGTTGGTTTTGGTATGAGTGGTGATGCATATCACATGACATCGCCACCTGCAGATGGAGCCGGTGCAGCCCTTGCCATGAAAAACGCAATTAATGATGCTAAAGTAAACCTTAATCAAATTGGCTATATCAATGCACATGGCACATCTACCCCTGCTGGAGATATTGCAGAAACTAATGCGGTTAAGTCTGTGTTTGGTGATCAGGCATATAACCTTATGATGGGCTCGACAAAATCAATGACAGGGCATTTGTTAGGAGCTGCTGGTGCGGTTGAAGCTATCTTCAGCATTCAAGCGTTAGTAAATAACGTTGTACCACCAACAATTAACCTCGATAATCCTGATGAAGGATGTGATCTAGATTACATTGCAGGCAGTGCTCGAGATGTTAACTTAGAATATGCATTGTGTAATTCATTTGGTTTTGGCGGCACTAACGGCTCGTTAATATTTAAACGTATTTAATTATTCAATAATTTCTAAGTTGCTTTTAACTTGAAATCATTACTTTAAGCCTGAATACTATTCTTAGTTTTCAGGCTTTATTATATTTGAGATATCACAGTGCTTTATTGTTCTATTAATGGCAAACAAATCAACCAACTATCAGTGAAAGAACGTGGCTTTTCATATGGAGATGGCTTGTTTACCACCGCAAAGATTAATGACGGCAACATAGAAATGTTATCGATGCATATCAAACGTTTAAAGGAAGGTTGTCTTAAACTGAAAATTGAATTGCCGAATTTGAATAAGCTTAATGAAGAACTACAGGTAGTTGCAAGCTCTTATAACAAAGCAGTAATAAAAGTAGTTATTACTGCAGGGCAAGGAGGACGGGGTTATTCGCGTCTTGGTACCAGTTCGCCAACGGTTATTATCAGTGTTTCAGAATTTCCTGAACATTATGAACTTTGGCAACAAAATGGCATTAACCTTGGGGTAAGCTCGTTACAACTTGGAATCAATCCTATGCTATCAGGTTTAAAGCACCTTAATCGTCTAGAACAAGTACTTATCAGACAAGAGTTAGACAATAAACCCGAAGATGATTTACTGGTGACCAATTTCCAAGGGCATATTATAGAGACAAGTTGCGCTAATTTATTTTGGTTGATTGATGAGCAGTTTTATACTCCCGAAATTAGACTTTCAGGTGTTGCAGGATTAGTAAGAGACAAAATTTTATTAAACCTGCCTAATGTTAAACTTGGTGAATTCATTTTGAGTGATATTGAAAAGGCTCAAGCTATGTTTATTTGTAATTCTGTCATGGGTATAGTGCCGGTAAAAACATTTAATGGTAAACTGTTATCACTTGAAAAATTATCTGTTATTCAATCATTAAAATAAATTCACTAGACTTACTCATTTAGGGTTGTAGCTGTTGTTAAAAAAAGTATTATTCTCCTTATTTTTATCTGTTGCTCTATTATTCATTAGTTTTTTCTACTTACTAGAAAAAAATATGAATCAATTAATTCATCTCAATGAACCTACTTTGGTTACTGTTAAAGCTGGTGTGTCCCTATCGTCATTTTCAAGGGGTTTGGTTAATAAGGGGTGGATTGATAATCGATTTTGGTTAAGAACTTATGTAAAAATATACCCTGAGTACTCTCAAATCAAAACGGGCACATTTGAAGTACCAGCCCACATCACAGTTAAAGATTTATTAAAGCAACTAATTGACGGAAAAGAACATCAATTTACGATCACGTTTGTTGAAGGCTCTACGTTTAAACAATGGTTAGAACAGTTGGCCACACAGCCTAAGTTATCACATAAATTAGCTGGTAAATCTATTAATGAAATCGCTGATTTGCTTGATATAGAGCAGGCAAACCCCGAAGGGTGGTTTTTCCCCGAAACCTATGCATATACAGTAGGAACTTCCGATCTCGCAATTTTGAAGCGAGCGCATAATAAAATGCAAAGCAACCTTGCGTCGCAATGGGATTCTCGCGCTGTTGACTTACCTTACGATAATGCTTATCAAGCTTTGATAATGGCGTCGATCATTGAAAAAGAAACCAGTTATGTTGCTGAGCAGCCACTTATTTCTTCTGTTTTTGTCAATCGCTTAAGAACGAAAATGCGCCTTCAAACAGATCCTACTATTATCTATGGTCTAGGTGATCGTTATCAAGGTGATATTACTC
>Ga0105351_1001523_pt1 | contig 10525 bp, 7 predicted proteins | sample EN4Hudsemesocosm_FD_83662 | JGI IMG/M metagenome (GOLD analysis project Ga0105351, IMG submission 83662) | Methane-oxidizing microbial communities from mesocosms in the Hudson Canyon - EN4B Hudson Canyon | ecosystem: Environmental > Aquatic > Marine > Cold seeps | place: Hudson Canyon | collected... | reverse complement strand
GTACTACCTTGCTTCACAGTCACCCCTTATAAGGGGAATGTTTGTGATAAATCTTATTACGGCAAGTTAGATGCTGTTTTTATTGAAGGGCATACTGATAATATCCCCATAAATGGCACTAAAAATGGTTTTTCTGATAATTGGGAGCTATCAGCTCAGCGAGCAATTAATACCTACCGGTTATTTATCCGAGAGCAGCCAAGTTTATTAAACCTAAGAAATCAAGCTTTAGAGCCCATATTTAGTGTGACTGGTTACGGTGAAGGCCGACCTTTAGTTGAGTATAAAGTACCTACCGATGAACCAGCAAATAGACGAATTGATCTTCGGTTTATTATGGCTCCCCCCAAAGCAAAACCAGATATTATTAATGAATTAAAAAGCAATGGTCTCAAGTAATGGGGAATTTAAGAAAATCCCTCTTGAATAGTTCTTTTTCTTTTGAGAAAGAACTGCCTAAAAAACCCACCGAACTTGAAAGTAGTGCACAAAAAATCAAGTTTTTGCTTGGTATGGTTAACCCTAGAAAACCCAACCCCTATGACCTTAATGAATCCTATGAAATCATTCTTAACTATATTAATGATGGCAAGAGAGCAGATAGTATAGAGCGAGTTCATTTTAAACGCTCTCCTTGGGTGATTTTTGAAGCCAAAAACTCTGTTTTAGCCTTTGCTCTTAATGATGATTTTATAGAGTCTTATTTTATAAGAGTTTCAGAAGAAAATTCTCCATCTATTATTTTTGCTTTAGCGAATGCATTTATCCTTTTCTACCCTTATCAATTTAAGAACTTTGACTATATAAGATCTTCTATCAAGAATTTGTTGGCAGGTTTAACAAATATTCGAGGAAAATCATTTAAAGTAAGGTCTGAACAATTTTGTTTTTTTGATGAAAAAGGTTGTTCTTTGTTTGCAAAACAGTTACTCAAATATAAGGTTCCGGGGGAATTAATTGAACTATCCGGGCTAACTGGCTTTTTAGAGCAAAGTCAGTTTGTCGAAGAATCTTCAAAAGAACTGTTAAATGAAATTGCTCATCTCTTAGTTGAAGGGAATATTAATAAGCAGGAGCTGATAACATTTTTAGCTTTTTATGTCGAAGGGAATCAGTTTAGGTTCCCCCACCTTAGGCATTTGATTGCAGATGCTTTACTATTACCTTTTGCTACTTCGAGTTTATCAAATGCATTAAAGCCTTTTATTCAGGACTTTTTACTTACCCATTATGATGACCTTCGCTTAAAACTGGACTACTGGATTAATGTCAGTGAAATCGCCAAAGATGTGATGAAGCGATGGTTAATTAATACAACGCTTGAAGATTTCTTTCGTATTGTTAGTGAACATGCAAAGAAAGATAGTGATGCTGATTGGCAGTGGCCATTTAGAAGGGCTTTTTGGAGTTCTTACTTACATGATGGCTACATTACTGATGCCTGGGTTGTTCTTGGAGAGGAAATTGCCTTTAATGCTAGAGATGCTCTGCAAGGTCAAGCAGATAAATATGGACGTCTTCGGAAAGGTGACGGAGCCAAGCGTAACCATGCTGTTTTAATTTTAAGAATCGGCGATTTGGTTATTACTGAATGGAACCATGTTGGCAAATATAGGGTATGGAATACAATTAATTTGCATGCCCCAAAGTTTTATAAAAAAAATTATAAAAGAACAGTTCTAGTCAATCATCCTGAATTTGAAAACTCGCACAGTGGTACGGCCAATGGAACTTGGCAGCATAAATTAGCTACATATATCCATGAGTCAACTGGAGTTTACATGCCCTTTAACAGTTATATGTATAAAGAATGAGTAAAGCAAATTTAACCTGGAAATGTTTAGGTGATCTAATATCATTTCAATTAAAAATTAATTCAACAAGTAAGGTTGTCTCTATCAATGAGTGGGGACTATATGATATTGCAACAGCCTGTGGTAATGGCTCGGTCGCTTGTCTTTTGGGCTTTATAGAGGATGGCATAGCAAAAAAGACTGATAATCATGCTATTGTCCTTGAGCAAAACTCAATAGCTAAATTAGATAATGTCCTACTTAAACAAATAGGTTTACCACCTGCAGCCCCTTTTAGGTTATGTATAAAAGGACAAGGGATTTTAACGTCCCCTAGCTTTAAGTTTATTTTTCATCTTGCAAAACAAGATGGTAGGCCTTTGCTAGGTATTAAGAGAAAAGGTATTTTCATCAACGTTGGTAGTGATAACTATACATTACTTGACCCTTTGTTTTCACTAATTGAAGGCATGGAGGCTTTTAATAAAACTCCCCCAAAAGAACTAGATTCACGATTCATGCAATGGGCTGAGCTTAAAGAGTTATTGCCTACAGAAGCTATCGTCGATGAAAGTCTTAAAAGCATGAACATTGTACGGGCTGACTCTTTCAGCCTAGATATTGATGATCAGTTTAATATAAACCCTATACTCATACATAGGTCTGCGAGGGGAGAAAATAATTTTAGTTCGGATGAGCCTTTTACCCCCGGTATTGAGTTTTTACCAAATACAACGCTAAAAGAATTCCAAAAACGCTTTAGTGTTACTAGTTCAGTAAAAAATAGGTATTCAGTCGGTTCAAACTGGTTTGTAGTATTACCTGAACCTTTGGTTAAAGCATTACAAGAAGTTAAACACTTTCAGAGCGCCCCTATTTCTGAAAGGCAAGCATTTATTGCGAATCCTCAGAGTTTTTTGGAGCAAAAACTAGGGAATAAAATTGATGTAAAAACCTTAAATAGTTTGTTTGAAGAAACTGCTAGTTTTTTAAGTGACCGTATAAAAACATTAGGTGAATGGCATCCTAAAGCATGCGCTTATATCATGCCTAATGGTAATGATTGGTTCCCTCCTGAAGAGACTTTACTTGCTATACCTGTTGATAAGAAGATTTATAAAGTAATGATCAAAGATATACCTGATCTTGCTGAAGAGATGGGGCAAGCCCTAAAAGAAGGTAAACAAGGTGTAATATATCAGGATCAAAAAATACCTGTTACACCTGATGCTGTAATAGCAATTTCCAGAATTAATCAATTAGAAACGAGCTCTCCGGTCGACAACGATTCGGGCGTACAGTCACGTAATAATGCACCAGAAAAAAAACTCGTTCCTATCCTTTTGGATAATATTGATGATCTAGAGTATATTAAAAATAGCAAAAAGCGCAGAGGCGTCCCTGGAGGGATTCCGGGCGTTTTAAAAATGGTTTCACTTTTTCCTCATCAATCAAAAGGTTTACTTTGGTTACAAGAACACTGGGCGTCAGGTTCTACTGGCGCGCTCCTAGCTGATGATATGGGGTTAGGTAAAACGCTACAAACACTTGCTTTTTTAGCCTGGGTTCAAGAGCAATACGACTCTGGAGTTTGCAACAGGAAACCTTTATTAATTGTTGCCCCAACTGGATTGTTACGAAACTGGCAAGATGAAGAGAAATTACATTTATCAATGCCTGGATTGGGGAAAGTTTTTAAAGCTTTTGGCAAAGAATTATCAACATTAAATAATCACTCTCATAACCAGAGAAATAAAGTCATTAAACAGTGTGACTGGGTTTTGACTACTTATGAAACTTTAAGAGATAAAATTAATTTCTTCTTAACTATAGATTGGGGAGTTATTGTTTTTGATGAAGCTCAAAAAATAAAAAACCCATCATCTCGAATGACTGAAATGGCAAAATCAGTGAAGGGAGATTTTGTTTTAACTCTGACTGGTACGCCTGTTGAGAATAAGTTAGCTGATCTTTGGTCAATCATTGATACTTCTATTCCTGGTTTTTTAGGGTCTTTAAAACACTTTTACCAAACCTATGAAAAACCTTTGATTGAAAACCCCAATATTATTAACGAATTAAAAGACAAGCTAATAAAAACACCAACGATACCTTGTATGCTAAGACGTATGAAGGAAGACCACTTAGATGGTCTGCCACAAAAAAAAGAACACATTATTGAAGTCGATATGAGCGATGAGCAATCTATCGCTTATACTAATGTACTGACCAAGGCCAGTACACTGACGGGGGCGAATAACCAAAAGCTTCAATTTTTAAATGATTTAAGAAAAATTTCATTATTAGCTTGTGATATAGGGGGCGACGGATTAACTGACGAACTAGTCCATAAGTCTGCTAGATTTAATGCTTTAATAAAAATCTTAGACAGAGTTCAAGTGCTTGGTGAAAAAGCTTTGGTTTTTGTAGAGTTTATTTCTATACAAGATGCACTTATTTCTTATTTGCAAAAACGCTATCAACTCACTGAGCCTCCGATGCGAATAAGTGGTGCTGTCAACGGAGATAGACGTAAAGAACTTGTAGATAAATTTCAGGCAAGCAAGCAAGGTAAGTTTGATGTAATGATTTTATCTCCTAAGGCTGCAGGTGTTGGGCTAACTCTTACTGCTGCCAACCATGTTATTCATTTAACAAGATGGTGGAATCCTGCTGTTGAGGCTCAATGCACCGACCGAGTTTTTCGAATAGGGCAAACAAAAGAAGTTCACGTTTACTTTCCGTTAGCTATATATCCACCGTTACAGGAAAAAAGTTTTGACTTAAACTTGCATCAAATGTTGGAAAACAAAAAATCTTTAAGTAATTCTGTTTTATCTCCATCAATAGCAAGTGATGAAGACATGAGTAGGTTATTTGAATCGACTGTTGGGTGAGACATTCTTAACTCACCCGCTGTCAGCCCTGGATGGACTGATAGTCCGCAAGTAGGCGAAAGGGCTTTTGCCAATGTTAGCTTTAGCGAACGGGGTATTATCGATTCGTCGCGTGGCGAATCGATTTTTTTCGACAGGAGTCCCGAAATCTATCATTTAGCACGCTGTGGCGCGCCTACGCGTTTATTAGTTTTGCAAGAGGCTCTATAGCCTGCCTGAAATTGTACTTTGTTTTTGCCCGTGACCTTAGCCTCCTGAACAACCTATTTTTTCAACAATACTTTTCCGTTAAAGTTCCGGAGACTTATGGGTAATCAGGTATAACCATGCTTTAAGTCACCAAAGTCTCCCCAACAAACTTGAAATTAAAATATTAACTTCCTTACTTCTAAATTTGCATTTATTTCTGCGGCATACTGTTCAGCATTTTCCTTCATAGTCTCTTTAATATCAGTAAAGTATTTTGTTCTCTTACTCCACCCAAGCTGATCAAACAAACTCACTAACAATTTATTTGAGGCATCAACTTCGCCAATAGAGGCAAAGTAACAGGCCGTAGCGAATGAATTACGAAAAAACATACCCTGGCTATCAGGAGCACTATTTTTCATAATGTCACTTAGTTTTTCTAATGATTGTTTTGATTTCATAGTAATTTATTCTTGTGCATTTAATGAATTAAAAAATCTTTGTCGAGCATCTTCTGGTAGTGGCACTATTGCCTCCAATACGGCTTGTTTTAGGTCGCCCATTTCTTTTGCCTCATCAACTTTGTGTTGTTGAGCCGAAAAAGCCCTCAAGAGGCTTGTAATGCCTCCAATTAGAGAACTGAGATCTCTAGTGGTGGCGTTGGATAAAAGGTTGCTGTCGTTGCTTACGACTTTTCTCTGTAACGTTTTGACTAGCGTATAGAGGCTGTCTAATTCTGTTGGGTCGAATCTTTCAAACTGATCCCCTACAACCCTATCATCCTGAACAAGTTCTGATAATATGCGTAAATGATCCTCAGTCAGAAGGTGTTTATTAGTTTCTAGATGCCGAATATCAGCCGTTAATTGTTTTTCTATCATGAGTTAATAACCAAGGTTCAGTATTTGAAGGAGGAAGTACGCTAGACTTTGTGTGAGCAGATAATTGTTTTGTCATCGTTGTTATCTGACTGGTTAGGTCTTTAACTTCACTCATTAAATTTGTTCTTTCCTTATGCTTTATATCGGGGTCCATCAATAACTTCCTACACTGACGCCGCCGATAATAAAAATGGGCAGTATCAATTAAACTTAGTACCATTAGTTTTTTTCTAGGAATATACTCTTCTAGGAGCATTTGACGAATTTCCAAGTAATCCAGTTGACCCGATTGACCATAAATAGAGGAGAACTCCAGATCTTCACTTAGATACGGAGCAGCCATTTCATCATATGGTCTTCTTAGCACTCGCTCCCTGTTTCTATTGGGGTCTAACTCTTTAATATGCCTTCTAACTAAGTAATCAAAGGAATTAGAGTTGTTCTGGTCTTCTGGAAACAAATATTGAGGAATATATTCTTGGTTTTCCGTAACTACAAGTTCTGCAATAGCGTTGGGCTCCATTTCACTATAGTGTTCTTTATGGAGTATATTTATTGGCTTCATAGATAATACTCTTTTATTTTCAGTGAGTTATATTATACGCTTTTTGTTTTAAGTATTCGAATAATAACCATGGGGGGTGGCCGAGGTCGCATTGACCAAGGTGTGACCAAGGTGTGGAAATATTAACTCCCCGTTATACTATTGATTTATATGTATTTTACCAGGTTACCAAGGTTACCAGGTAAAAAGTGTCTGTTTGTTACGCTCCGTCTCTTATTAGGTGCCCTTTTATATATATTTATATTTTTTCTTAATATATAAATCTAGTTGGTAACCTTGGTAAAGGTGGTAAACAATATATATAACAAATAGTTAAGACGACCAAGAGTAACTTTTCAACTTGGTCGCCCTTGGTCTATATCACTACGACCTCACTACACGTGGAAAATCATCCTTTTTTCCGTTTTAATACTTCAGCAAGAGGACCAGTCATATATTTCAAATCAACAGGATCCTCGTCGACTATAGGAAATAAACTTTCAGTGGCTTCATGAAACACACCATTAGCAAAAATATCCCGGGCAACTGATAATTTAGGCACTGTATAGTAGCGTTCACCATCTATTTTTTTGTTACCGCTACTTTCAATACCAAATGACTCAAGCTGCTTACCAAACGAGCTTTTGTCATTGGGTTTCAGCCCCTGTTCCTTACACGAGGAAAGATAACTATCAAAAAGACCACAACCACTTTTTCTGGGAATATCTATACACCCTTCCTCCCAATCTACACTTGAGCTCCTCAAAAGATCAGCATAAGCCCCACTACCCTCTTTAATCACCACCATGGATTCCTCTAAACAATTAAGCCACCATTTATGAACAGAGTTTAATCGCATAGATTTACTCTCAATCCTTGATTCACTTGCAATTGCAGGCATATTGGAGGGTTTGAAGCTACTAATATCCCGATTTACCAAGTGTTCTATAAATGCTTCTCGACCTCCGTTTTTAATCTCATCTACTAAAGGATCAAAATAAGCCGTTCTTGTAGCCTTATACTCAACAGATGCTAAACGCTTGTCTGAGTATTTATTACTCACATCTACAAAAAACATCCTTCTGTCAAAAAGATCCAGAGGAACTGCTTTTTTATTATTTGTCAGTATCGTCAAATTAATACAATTGTTAACCTCTACTATAGGTATACCCTTACGTTCAACTATAAGAGTAGGTTCCGTCACTATTGTTTTCAACGCATCATTATACTTTGCTCCAAAGACAGCCTCATTTGCTACAAGACAAATTACTTGGGCCAAGTGGTCATTAAACTGACCCACAATCCTATCAGGGCTATCTGCCATACATGAGTGAGGTCGTAATGCATCAACAATAGGCTGCATAATGACATTTTTTCCAGTACCCGATTCTGAGACCATAACAACGATAATTCCACTACGTTCATTTGGCTTCTGAAACATAAAAGTCCAAAGGTTCATTAGATAGTCAAATACCTCCTTACGCCCGTCACAGATAATTTCAAAAATATGCTTTCTAATAAGGCCCCAGCTCCCTGCTTTAGGTTCAAATGCAAGGCCATTAAAAAAATTATAAAAACCCTCATTAATCAAAGGCTTAATCGATTGCATCCCTGTGGTGTTAAAAGGAGACATTTGAACACCCACCCTTTGATTCCGCCACTTTGACCGGAACCAAGTTTGATACGCTGATTGCTTTTCAATTTTTTTAATACCTAAACCATCACCTCCCGTTTCATAAACAACGATAGGAATCCATATTTGATTTTCCCAATCTTGAATTGATTTTGGTAGTGAGAACTCCGTCCGTAAAAAAGGCACCATCACTCCATTTGATTTCAGCCTATCTTCAACCTTATAAACTATAACGGGTTTACCACCAATCATTACGTATATATATAATTCAGAGAAAACATATAGAACAGCAAAACTTTCATCTTCCACATATCTTGCAACATTAGGTGACGCAAAATACCCACCATCCCAGCCATTTCCTTTAGCTATAGAGAATAGCGTACCTAGCCCAACCCCATCTTCATAGTTACCATGAAAAGAATCCCACTTTTGTTCACACTCCCCTTCTTGGTACTTAGTACTATCGCCATTATCACGACTCCATTCCTTGAACATCCTCAACCCATAGGAAGACCCTTGAGTAAGAACACTAAGTACCATACCCATTTGTATCCAAATATTGTAATCTTCATCAGGATCAATAAAATGCAAAGCGGACCGAACTAAGGCCGGCCTAAACACACTTTCTAATACATCATGAGGATCTTTAGCACCTTTTGTGGAGTAAAAAACAGGTTTCTCTTGAATAACACCTGTATCACTAGAAGAAACCTTTGTACTTTGCTTTTTACCCGTTAACTGTGCATATTTGGCTTCCTCTTCTGCAGTTAATATTGGAAATGACTCAAAATCAACTAATCCACCATCAAAATACTTTGGAGGAACATTATCTTTTTCCAATCCATCTAGTAACTCAGGCTTATTTTCAAAAATCAACCTTTCTGATGATCCAACAGATGGATCAACTATTTTTTTATTTTCACCATGAAGTACTGATCGCTTATGAGCCCAACTTACAAACTCTTTTAGGTCTGTACCATTCTTAAGTGCAAAATAAACATGTACGCCATTAAGTTCGTTAATATATTTTCCACCTTTCTTGATAAAAGAAGATGACGATATAACAAGCCAAGCCGCACACCCCTCCAACTCTGGACAAAAAGAATAAAAAAAAACCATAACAGCATCTTGCGTTTTAATATTACTGGGTAATTCATCCACATCTACCAAAGCTAACCCAGGCTTTCCTTCAAGCATTTTAAAATACGATTTAGTTCGAGAAATTGCTAATTTACCGCTACTCTCGACCTTAGCTGCTGTTAATAGGGGAACACTATCTTCAACAATTTCTCCTCCCTCTTTTTCATCGTAGTGAGGTACACCCAGTGTAATTGTCTGTGAAGAATTTAGATCTTCTAAAACATCACCAAAACTACTAAATTCAAATCTTATAGCTCTTGCTCTCCCTTTATAAATTGCAGCAGAGGGGGTTTTCTTCAAGTTGCCATCCGAATCTAAAGAAAATATTTTACATACCTTGTTATCTTTCCGCCCTTTAACAGATGCATTATTTGTGATTAACCCAGAAGCTAAAGTTTCTGATAGAGCATTTGCAACGACCAGATTAAGATCAACAGTTGCTTTTGAAGAATCCATAGATTCTTCATTAGTTTGCGTTTCAGTTGTAACGCGTTTATGTCGTCTTGACATTATTATTTCCTTGCCCTTAAATACAGGCCTAAGAATTGAAACACCTAATAAATTTTAGGTGTCAAAGCTCTCATGATTTATCCGCATTGTTCACTCGTTCCTTGCGCCTACAACCCTTTTGTCCTTCACTCACATGAGTAATTAGAGATCAGCTGACTGGTGAATCTATGTAATTGATATTTATTGATACTCAAGTTTTGAAAAACAGTTACGTTATTTTTTTAGTAATCATGTCCATCGAAACGTTTTACAGCCAATAAAATAACATTACACTCCAGATGGAGGTCGTTATCCTCTGGAAAATGTTTATTCTTTTATTGCCTGTTATCCTGCGACTTCCCGCTCAAACCATTCCATAAAGCCTTTTTTATTAATATAAATCTTACGACCAATGATTCGGGTATATTTGTCAAGTCCATTTGTGTTTTTAGATCGTAACCACCATCTAATTTGATTTTCGGTTACTTCTTCATTAGTGAATTTAACTAAGGAGGGGATAGTAAGCCAATGGAATATTAGCTCAGTGTTTTGTGGTGGTGAAAGCTCAATGTTGTTCATGTGTAACTCCATAAAAAATACATGGAGAATTATAGGGTATTGATTTAAATAATTAAATTACCCTGACAAAATATTTTGCACAGGTACATACGGCAACAAAAGTAAGATTTTGTTGCCGTATGTTTTATATTCGGACAGCTTTTATTTCTTAACAGTCCCGTACTCTTTTCTTATAAAGTCATCAACCCATCTAACTGTAACCCCGTCTCCTTTAAACAACTTTTCATCATTATCTAGTATGTTCTGGAGCACTTCTACGATATATTTTACTTTCCGAGATCTATTTACTGTTTTTAATACTGTATTCCAATCAGTGTTTTCATAAAGATCTTGAACATATGGCTTCCAAGAATTATGCCTTTTAGCGTGCCCAGAAATTG
>Ga0105351_1001517_pt1 | contig 10530 bp, 11 predicted proteins | sample EN4Hudsemesocosm_FD_83662 | JGI IMG/M metagenome (GOLD analysis project Ga0105351, IMG submission 83662) | Methane-oxidizing microbial communities from mesocosms in the Hudson Canyon - EN4B Hudson Canyon | ecosystem: Environmental > Aquatic > Marine > Cold seeps | place: Hudson Canyon... | reverse complement strand
TTAAGACAAGGTAATGTAAGAGGTAAAGAGATTAACTGGGGTGATACTCACCATCCAGGACTTTCAGAAACTGATGCAAAATATGATGGTAAATTCTTATTTATCAATGACAAAGCTCATCCAAGAGTTGCTGTAATTGATTTACATGATTTTGAAACAAAACAAATTGTAGTAAACCCTGTATTTAAATCTGAGCATGGTGGTTCTTTTGTAACGCCTAATACTGAATATGTATTAGAAGCATCACAATACGCTGCCCCATTTGATAATAACTATCACCCAATTGAAGAGTACAAAGAGACTTATCGTGGTGGAGTTACAATGTGGAAATTTGACAAAAAGAAGGGTAGAATCGATGTTGATAAATCATTAACTATTGAGTTCCCTCCATATGGTCAAGATATTACAGATTCTGGAAAAAATATTTCTGATGGTTGGGGATTTACTAACTCATTTAACTCTGAAATGTATACAGGTGGTATCGAAATAGGTAATCCACCAAACGAAGCTGGAATGTCAAGAAATGACACTGACTTTTTACACGTATATAACTGGAAAAAAATTGCAAAACTTGCAGAAGATCCAAAAAATGTAAAAATGTACAATGGGCATAGAGTTGTAACGATTGAAGCTGCTGTTAAAAATGATGCACTATTTTTAATTCCAGAGCCAAAATCACCACACGGTGTTGATGTTTCTCCTGATGGGCAATATATTATTGTTTGTGGTAAACTAGATACTCATGCATCTGTTTATGATTTCAAAAAAATTCAAGCTATCATTAAGAAAAAAGATTTCGTAGGGACTGATCCTTATGGTATTCCAATTATTGGCATGAAAAAAGCTCTACATGGGCAAGTTGAATTAGGACTTGGTCCTTTACATACACAGTTCTCTCCAGTTGACGGTGAAGTTTATACATCTTTATATGTAGATTCACAAGTTGCTAAATGGAACTATAAGAAACTTAAAGTTATTGATAAACAAAATGTTCATTATAACATTGGTCACTTAGCTGGTATGGAAGGTAAAACTGCTGATCCTCAAGGTGAATACATCATTGCACTTAACAAACTTGCAATTGATAGATTTACTCCTGTGGGACCACTTCATCCACAAAATCACCAGTTAATTGATATTTCTGGTAAGACTATGGATTTATTAGTAGATATGCCTTTACCTCTTGGTGAACCACATCAAGCAGTGGGAATTCGAGCAAGTAAATTACATCCAGCTGTTAGATACCCAATGGGTACTAATGCTAAGACAGATAAAATTCATGAAGGTAAAACTCTTGCTGGGCAAGAAAGAATTGAAAGAAATGGTAACAACGTAGTAATTTATGCTACAGCTGTTAGATCTCATATCAATCCTGAAAGAATTACTGTTAATAAAGGTGATAAAGTTACTTTATATATGACAAACTTAGAGAGAGCTCAAGATGAAACTCATGGGTTTACAATTGATAACTATAATGTTCACGCATCATTAGAACCAGGTGAAACAACGAAAATTGAATTTGTTGCAGATTTAGAGGGTGTATTCCCTTATTATTGTACTGAATTTTGTTCTGCACTTCACTTAGAAATGATGGGTTACTTAATGGTTAAAGATCCTAAGAAAACATATGTAAGTGCGAAGAAACTTAAAATGAAAACAATGTCTCCTGCTCAACTTAAAGCTGAGTATGACAAACAAGTTGCTGTAAATGCTGCAACTATGGATGTTATTAATAGTGTTGTTAAGTTCTTAAAAGAAAATGGTTTTGATAAACATCCAAGTGTTGCGGCTCTTGTAACAGATGCTTTTGATCAAGCGGGGAAAATTCCTGCTCAAAAGAAAAAGTCTGATGAAGCAGTTAAAGCGGGTGATTTAGAAAGAGCTATTCTTTTTGAAGGTATGATTTGGCAATACATGGTTAAAACTGCTGATGTTGGAATTAGAGCTAAAGATACTTTAGTAAGATTAATTGCAACAAAACAAAATGCTGCTGCTGCACGTGGAGAAGCTTCATTTGCTGAAGGTGGTTGTAATGGTTGTCACGTTGTTGGTAAAGTAAGTTCAGGTCCTGATTTAACTGGTGTACTTAGCCGTCATGGAACTGATAGAGAAAGTGCTAAATGGGTTAATGATTTTATTATGAATCCTGAAGCAATGTATGAGAAACCTTACGTTAAAGCTATGATTGATTATTTCAAATTGAAAATGCCTAATCAACATATGACTCAAGGTGAAACTGCAGATATCATCGAATACCTTAGATGGGTTGATGAGAACGCTAATTTATTCTAAAATAACAAAAAATAAAGTAGAAGATAATTCTTCTACTTTATTGACTTCTGTCAATTAAAGTCATAAATTAAAGTGCTATAATTATAAGTATTATTAATACTAGACAATTAATTATTTAAAAATTCTATTATTTTATTTTTTCTGATTTTCAATCAGTAATAATAAATTTTTTAAATAATTATACAAGTTTATCTAAAGGGAAAAAATGCATTCAAGTTTTATAAAATCAAAGGTATATGCGATACTTGCACTGATTATTCTAAGCGTATCTTTTACCTTTCCAATGATTGCTTTTCATGGAACACTTAATAAAATACATGATAACAAAATAGACGAAATTTCACCCTTTGCAATCAAAGTATGGAATTATTATAATCAAGGAAAATACAAAAGTACAACAACACCAAAGTATGCTCATAATAATTTAAAAAATATGATTGACAGTTCATCAGAAATTGGTGTGGCATCACTCCCTATTTGGGCTGTATCACTTGAAGCGCCCAATTATCCAAAAGATGCTTTTCCTCAAGGAATTCCAGTATATTTTCATTTTGATGGTTTCAGCGGAGAAGTACATGAAATGAATACCATTAACCACTATATTGGAATGGATCCTATGTACAGAGGTGGCCACTTAGAACGAGAAGTTGGTATTTATGCACTCTTAATCCTGTCTTTGATTATGATTTTCTTTATATTTTATAATGATAAAGTATCTAAACTTTTTATGTTAGTACCCGTCTCACTACCTGTTTTATTTATTGCAGATTATGCTTATTGGCTTTATTGGTTTGGACATAATTTACATGATTGGGGTGCATTTAATATAAAACCCTTTATGCCAACTGTATTTGGAGATGGAAAAGTTGCACAGTTTATTACACACTCTTACCCTACAATTGGTTTTTATATGATTGTATTGATTGGTCTGTTTTCGCTTCTTTCAGTATTAGCAAAAAATAAAGCGATTAAAGCTACAATACGTGAAAAAATGGAAATGTCTTAGTGAAAAAAATTCTTCTACTTATTATATTTTTAGTCTCTGTTCTTAATGCAAATGTTCTTCAAGATGCAATCGACAATGCAAAAGATGGCGCAATTTTAAATCTCTCTGCAGGAGTTTATGAAGGTAACATTGTCATAAATAAACCTATTTCTATTATTGGTAAAGAAGAAGGTGTTATTATTAAAGGTAATGGAGAAGGTACCGTTGTAAAAATCTTAAGCTCCTACGTAACCTTCAAAAATATCACCGTGACAAACAGTGGAAACAGACATGATTTGCTTGATACGGGTATTTTAATCAAAGAAGTAAAACACGTAGAAGTAAGTAATAACAGAGTTGTTGACTGTTTGTTTGGTATTGATTTACAAATCGTAACCAACTCCATAATAAAAAATAACTATGTTCAATCTTTTGATACAGAACTTGGACTTCGTGGTGATGGTCTTAGAGTTTGGTACAGCAATGATAACATCGTGTCTAACAATGAATTATACAAATCAAGAGATATGGTTGTATGGTATTCTCATGGGAATCTTATAGAAAATAATAAAGGAACCTTTGGTCGATATTCATTGCATTTTATGCATGCAGGTAAAAATATTGTTAGAGGCAATTACTATGAGATGAACTCTGTAGGAATATTTTTTATGTTCAGTCGAGATTCTATCATTGAAGATAATATAGTTAAAAGCTCACTGGGTACCACAGGAATGGGATTTGGACTAAAAGAAGTTGATGATTTTGTCATTAGAAATAATACCGTTATCTATAATGCAAGAGGTTTTTACATCGACCGATCTCCTTATGAACCAGGATCTTCAAATTTAATTGAAGGTAATAATATTTTATATAACACAGAAGCAATGAGATTTCATGCAACAAATGTTAACAATCAAATTTTAGATAATAAATTTCTTGGAAACATTGAAGATGTTGTTAATGATACTCCAAGAAGTAAGACATACAAAAATAACTTTGAGGGAAATTTTTGGGATAATTATCAGGGATTTGATAAGGATAATGATAACTTAGGAGATACACCTCACAAAGTTTATCAATATGCAGATAAGCTCTGGTTGTATAATCCCAGTCTGAAATATTTTTATGGTTCTCCGGTGATTGCTTTGTTAAACTTTTTAGCAAAATTAGCACCTTTCTCCGAACCTATGTTTTTATTAGAAGATAAAAAACCAAGAATTGCAACAAAGCAATAGGAAAGATTAATGGCAAGTATAAAAAAAGATAGAAGAGAATTTATTCAATACTCAACCCTAGGACTATTAGGTCTTGTTATGGGTGCGGGAGTAATTAGTAGTCCTTATTTAAAAGCTCAAGAATTTAGGTTAAGACCACCTGGTGCTGTTGCTGAAGATGATTTTTTAGCCTTATGTATCAAATGTGGACAATGTTTACAAGTATGTCCCTATCACTCAATTAAATTAGCAGATTTAGCCAAAGGACATGGCATAGGAACACCATATATAGATGCCCTAGAGCGTGGTTGTTATTTATGTAAAGCCCTACCATGTGTATTAGCTTGTCCATCAGGTGCACTTGATCATGAAATGGAAAAAACCGTTGATGTAGAAATGGGAATTGCGGTATTAAAATTTTCAAATAAATGTATTGCTATCAGTAAAGAGCCTGTTGATAAAAAAGCAATTACAAGAATATATAACCACCCTCATACCAATGAACAAGAAGAAGATGTATTAAAAAAACTTGAACAGTTTGAAGGCGAGCAGTGTACAATTTGTGCAGATATGTGTCCATTACCCAATGCATTTACTGCAATTGGAATGGTTGATGACACACTAAATGGTGGTAAACGACCCGAAATAATGGGAGGGTGCGTTGGATGTGGAGCCTGCGCTGAATTATGTCCAACCAGCGCTCTTATTATTGAGCCACGACTTACTTATGAAGATTACTATATTAAAGGAATTAGAAATGATTAGACAAAATAAATATTTATCACTAACAAAAAACGTATTATTAGTTGGAACTTTATCTTTATTACTATTAGGATGTTCAGATAAAGAAGAAAAAAAAGCTGAAACTAAAGTAAGTCAGAGTAAAGCAGGAGCGATTGAGGTTACTCAAAGTAAAGATACCTACGCCAAAAAAACTGAAGAAAAAGACAAATCAAAAGATAAGACATATTATTACTCATACAGTGAAAAAGAAAAAGAAAATTCTTTTACAAAAGAAGCAAAATCATATACAAAATTTGATGCAAATATGAGAGTGCGAACTCCTTATGAAAAAGTTCGAATTTCATTGTTGGTAAAAAGTTTGAGTAAAGATTTTATTGTCAAATGCTCAGCTTGTCACAATGATTATGCCAATGGAATTATTGGGCCATCTTTATTAGATAAAGATGAAAAATCAATTTTTACATCAATTATGAGTTTTAGAAATGACGAAAAGAAAAATATTTTGATGAGTGAGTTGGTTAAAAACATGAGTGAAAAAGAGATAAAAGAGATAGCTGTTGAAATAGCTAAATTTAATAAAAAAGTTAATGAGCTAAAATAACAAAGGTTACGTTATGAAACATATCGTTGTATCAATTTTATCAATATGTATACTTGTTCTTATGGGATATACCTATAAGATTGGCGGTGCACATCATGGTGGAGAAGCTGGAAAAATTGTAGAAGATATTAAAACATTTGAGAATAAAAATAATTCATTTGCACAAGAAGATGATACTCAAAAAGATGCGCTGAAAGCTTTAAAAGATAAAGCAGGAAGTATGAGTGCATTTAAGGTGAGTAAACTTTACAGAAGCCGATGTGCCTCTTGTCATGGCGTTAATGGTAATGGTATAATTGGACCAAAATTATATGGACAAAAAACACAAGAAGTTTATCAAAAAATGAAAGATTACCAAACAGGTAGATTAGAAAATCCAGTTATGCGTGGTATCTTGATGAACGTTGATGAAAAACAGTTAAAACAGTTATCAGATGAAATTGGTAACTTTAGTAGTAATGGATAAAATAGGATAAACAATGGATAAATATAATAATAGAACAACTATAAAAAATACTTCCTTTTTGTCAACCTTTTTTGATAAAACAAAAGAAGGGAAAAGTAAACTAAGTTACCGAGCTAAAAGATGGGTGATTATCATTGCCATTCATTTAACATTTTTTCTTTCATTTGCAATTGATATTCAAATACTAGAAGGAACGTTAAATGGTTCTAGATTTTTAGGATTTCATTTAATTGATATATTTACAAACATGCAACTGTTTTTAGCAACGAATCATTTGCCCATAAATATGGTAATTGGTACAGTCACTATTATTGCAGTATATTTAATCATAGGTGGGCGAACCTATTGTGCGTGGGTTTGTCCCTATGGATTACTCAGTGAAATTGGTGAAAAAATACATGATACTTTAGTCAATAAAAAAATTATCAAAGAAAGAGAATTTGATAACAGAGTAAGATATATATTTTGGGCTATATTTTTACTTCTGTCATTTACAAGTGGTTTTTTAGTTTTTGAAACATTCAATATTGTTGGTATTTTAAGCCGATTTATTGCTTATGGTTGGAGTGTAGCTCTTACGTGGGTAATCGCGGTATTAGCCATAGAAATCCTTTACTCAAGAAGAGCATGGTGTAAATATATATGTCCAATTGGGACAACTTATGGAATGATTGGGTGGGTGAGTACAACCAAAGTATTATGGAATGACAATTGTGACCATTGTATGGTTTGTCATGACGTATGTTTTGAAAATCAGGTTTTAGATTTAACAAAAGCCAAATACGATACTCAAAGAAAAGAAAAAAATATTAAAACTGAATATGTTATAAGTGGAGACTGCACACTTTGTGGACGATGTATAGATGCATGTCACAGTGATGCGTTAGAATTTGACTTTAGGATGAAATCGATAATATGATACAACTATCTAATTTAACAAAAAAATTTGAAAAAACATTATCTTTAGATGATGTAAGTTTAAAGTTTAATCTTAATGATTATATTGCTTTAATGGGGCCAAATGGTGCGGGTAAAACGACGCTAATTCGATTGTTATTAGGATATTATCATCCAAACAATGGAGAAGTACTTATCAATGGATTAAATCCCATTAAAGATCGAACAAAGATTTTAAAAGAAATCTCTTTTGTCCCACAACTTCCTCCTCCCATTAAATTAAATCTTGATGAGTTAATTACTTATGTGAGTTCAAGTGCAAATATAGATAAAAACCTTATTTACAATTTTGCAAAAGAGATGGAACTTGATTTAAAGCCCAATATGGGGAAATCATTTTTTAAACTCTCAGGGGGAATGAAACAAAAATTTCTAATTTCTATTGCATTGGCAAAAAATTCAGAAATCATGATTTTTGACGAACCAACAGCAAACTTAGATCCAAAAGCAAGAGATAATTTTTATAGGCTCTTAAAAAAACAAGAGCAGGATAAGGTACTATTATTTGTCACACACAGGCTTGATGAAGTTGAAGAAATTGTTAACCGACAAATATATATGGATTTAGGAAAGGTTGTCAGTGATGAAAAAGTTTAGTTCTTTAGTTATTCTTTTTTTAGTAGCTTTTTTATTTGTAGCATGTCAAAAAAAAGAAAATAATGGTTTGGCAAAAGTCCACTGGGACAGAGACAACTGTGAACGATGTGTTATGGTTATCAGCGAAAAACAGTATGCTGTTCAAATTCAAAATCCTCTGAGTAAACAAATGCACAAATTTGATGACATAGGCTGTGCTGTTTTATGGTTTGAAGAAACGCAAAAAGATTGGTTTGACAAAGCAGTTATTTGGGTAAAAGATGCAAAAAATCAAGACTGGATTGATGCAAGAACGGCTTCATGGACCTATGGTAACATAACGCCCATGAATTACGGATTGGCAGCTTATTCAAAACAGACACATCCAGCAGGTAAAAAAGCTTTGAATTTTATTGAGGCTACAGATATTATTAACAAACAAGATAAGCAAGACAGAATGAAACGTCAACATAAAATGCACAGCAAAGGCAATTAATACAATATGAAAAATTTATCACTTATTGCATACTTAGATTTAAAAGAATCTATTCGAGCCAAATGGTTTTTAGTTTACTCTTTAGTATTTGGAGGGTTAATCGCTCTGTTTTTTATCGCAGGAGTTACTCAGTCGCAAGTAATGGGCTTTAGTGGGCTAAGCCGGTTGTTGCTCATGTATATTCAAGTCACCATTATTATTCTTCCTATTTTTATATTGATTACAACTGTGCGTTCAATTTCAGCAGACAGAGACAATCACATTTTAGAATACATGCTTTCATTTCCAATATCTCTTAAAGCTTATTATTGGGGTAAAATTCTGGGCAGATTTATAACTGTATTTTTACCTGTTTTTCTTGCAATGGTATTGGCAATTGTTTATGGAACAAGTATTGGAGCAGACATTCCTTGGGATATTTTCCTTCTTTATACTGGACTACTATTTTCTTTAAGTTCAGCATTTTTAGGCATTGCTTTTTTCATATCGTCTTTTGTTAAATCCTCAGAAGTTGCTCTTGGTATTGCTTTTTTTGTTTGGATATTTTTACTCGCATTTATTGATATCGCACTAATCAGTATTATGTTGCAAAATCGTTTTGATGATGGATTAATTATCTCAATTTCTTTATTGAACCCTATGGAGATATTCAGAGTTGCAGCCATTTCATTATTTGATCCAGAATTAACGGTAATGGGACCCATTGCATTTTATATCTTAGATACAATTAATCAAACCGCTTTTGTTTTATTATCAATTTTTTATCCAACAGCTTTGGGATTTTTATTTGCTTATTTTGGATACGTTACCTTTAGAAAAAAAGATTTAGTTTAAAAAGGATTACCATGAAATCAAGAACAAAAAACAGTGTTAAAAAGTTAATACTACTGCCCTTTATACTTGCAAGTTTTTTATTTGCTGCGCCAATTACTGTCAGCAAAGATGACCTAGGACTCATCAGAAATTTAAAAGTTTATAAATATCCAAGGTGGATTGCACAAGTTACAACAGTACAAAACAAAAAGTTATATTTTTCAAGTGCCAAATCTATGTTTGAATTTTACTTTTTATTCAAAAAGTGGCCAGAATTTAATGTGAAAACAGTGGATGACATGGCTGAAATATTCGTAACAGACTATAAAACATATGACGCAATCAATGCCAGACGTGCTTATTACGTTTATGGGAGCAATGTCACCTCTATTGCAGGTGATGATTTAATCTCTTTTAAAAATGAATATGATGCCAAAGAATATTCAAAAAATCACAATGGAAAAAGAATCTTTAGATTCTCACAAGTAAGACATCAACTTATTCAACTCTTAAACGGTTCAATCTAAATTAAATTATAGTTGGTGAACTTTTCATCAACTATAACTGCAAATTATATTCATTTCGTTACATAAATGTTACATTACGTTACTTCTATTCTAAAAAGAACCTTAATAAAAAAAATTTATTTATTTTATTTATCAAAATTGACATATATCAACCAATCTTTACTTTAAAAAAAGTATACTTCTCTCAATAGTTTTGGTAGTGAATATTTTAATGAGGAGGATTTATTACATGATTGACCCAACTATAATTAGACCAGAGATTCCGTTGGATGATTTTTTCTATGTGTTTTTGTCTTCAGCATTGGTTATTTTGCTAGGACTTGGTTACGTAGGTATTTATACCGTAGTACGAATGGGTAAAATGAAAAGCTACTTTATGCCTTTTGCATATGCTTTTTGGATTGCCCAAACATACTGTTTATATTGGCTTGGTGTGTTATTAAGTGTGGAAACATTTACACAGAATGTGTTATTTGGTGCGATGTTAGGATTTTTATTAGTCCCTCACTTCATCTACTTCCTTATGGAAGTAACACACAAATCAGTTGAACATTAAAAAAGAAGGAGGACACGACGTGTCTAAAGAAGTATCTGTATGGGGAAGTAATAGATTTTGGCAGAGATCAGCAGCATGGGTAACTGGATTCAGTGCAATGCTACTTATCTGGCTAACGTTTGATACAGTTCCACAAATTACAATGGGGAACGACGCTGACTTACAAAATGGTATTACTAAAAGGGTTCCAGGACCTACAGTAATTAACTATAAAATCACTTATGAAATGAGTGAAAAAAGAGGTCACGAGGTGCCAGTTATTGGTGAGAAAGAAGCATTTTTTGGAAGAGATGATTACTCTGA
>Ga0105351_1001516_pt1 | contig 10534 bp, 7 predicted proteins | sample EN4Hudsemesocosm_FD_83662 | JGI IMG/M metagenome (GOLD analysis project Ga0105351, IMG submission 83662) | Methane-oxidizing microbial communities from mesocosms in the Hudson Canyon - EN4B Hudson Canyon | ecosystem: Environmental > Aquatic > Marine > Cold seeps | place: Hudson Canyon | collected... | reverse complement strand
GCGCAATATCCGCCGTATGTGCAGCAATTTTATATGCAATAATACCTTCACGTACATCTGCAGCATTTGGAAGACCTAAATGCTCTTTTGGTGTAACGTAACATAACATAGAAGCCCCGTGCCATCCACCAACAGCTGCTCCAATAGCTGAAGAAATATGATCGTATCCTGCAGCAATATCAGTAGTTAGTGGTCCTAAGATATAAAAAGGAGCTTCATGACAATATTCTCGCTCAATTTTCATATTTCGCTCAACTTGATTTAAAGGAACGTGACCTGGTCCTTCAATCATAACTTGAACATCTTTTTCCCAAGCTCTTAATGTTAATTCACCTAAAATTTTAAGCTCACTTAATTGTGCTTCATCTGACGCATCTGCCAGACAACCTGGTCTTAAACTATCACCCAATGATAGTGAGACATCATATTTTCTACAAATCTCTAAGATATCATCGTATGCTTCATAAAATGGATTTTCTTTATGGTAATGCATCATCCATGCAGCCATTAATGATCCACCTCGAGAAACGATTCCCATTTTTCTTTTAGCAACATGAGGCATAAACTGTAAAAGGAAACCTGCATGAATTGTAAAATATGATACACCTTGTTGTGCTTGTTTTTCTAAAACTGAAAGCATACTTTCAATTGTTAGATCTTCAATTTTATCGTTACAGTCATGTAAAATTTGATACATAGGTACAGTACCAATTGGTATAGTTGAGTGATTAATCACTGCTTCTCTAATAGAATCTAAGTCTCCACCAGTACTTAAATCCATGATTGTATCTGCACCATGTTTTAAACACACATCAACTTTTTCAATTTCACCAGAAATATCAGAAGCTAAAGCAGAAGATCCAATATTTGCATTGATTTTACAAGAAGATGCAATTCCAATTGCCATTGGTTTCATATTTCTATGATTTACATTTGCAGGAATAATTAATCTTCCACGTGCAATTTCACTTCGTACTAGTTCAATATCTAGTTTTTCAGCTTCTGCAACTATTTTCATATCATCTGTAATAATGCCTTTTTTGGCATAATACATCTGAGTTCTTACTTTATCATCTTTATGATTGTCTAACCAATCTCTCATAATATTTCCTATAAAATTTTTCGAAGATTATATCAGATTTTTATTATAAAAACTTAATAATTAAATATAAATCTTTTTAATTAAGTAAATGATACTTAGCGTTACTCTCTTTTGTATTGTTCTATTTTTGCAAAGAAGGGAATAATATAAGTTAAATTTAAATATAATAATTTTCAATAGAAGCTTAAAATCGATTAAAACTCTAATAATTAAGAGTTTAGTAATAAATTATACGTTGGATTCATTTATGATAATTGACCAAGATGCACTTGATAATTTAAATTTTTCATTAATCACAGAAGATACAAGTGTTGTGGATGAAAGCAATAATGATATATCAAAACTTATTAACAAGTATAATATAGTCCCCAGCACAAACCATCTCATTGACTCAAAAGAAAATCACTTTCTTTTTTTAGTCAATCACATCACTGATTTATATTATTTAAACGAACCCATTGCTGATGATATTATCAATGCATTAAAATACGATATAGAATTTAAGAAATTTTTATTAAGTGATTTAGAGCGAAGACTGAATAATATAATTACAAGCAATTCTGCATTGTTTTTTAAAGAAATAGGAAATATTGTCAACCTTTTATCCTTGGGGAATAAGTATGTTATTTTCCAAACCTATACCCAATATAATTTAGATGAAGTCTCCAGACTTTTTAGAGATTATGAAGCTTTTTTGGGAGAGATTAATGACAATAAAGAGTTATTTGAACTGACTTTTAAATGTTATATTACATTGATTGAATCTTTTACTCAATTGTGTATTATAAATTCTACAGATATTATTCGAAAAAAAACCATTAATCCGCTCATTGAACGTCTTACTGAAACAAATAACATGCTCAAATTCACCGTAACTCTAAATGAAGAAAAAATAGATACGCTGAATAATATTTTGGGAAAACTTTTATACTATTTTTCACATGTAGCTTTCTATGAAGTGAGAGATAAAACTGTTGATTATTTAATTGATGAATTTACCCTTATTTTAGAAAAACAATCAGATGGTTATAATTTATCAAAAGATACAAACTTTGGTAATAATCTGAATTTAAAACCAAGAGAATTTATTCGATTCAAAGATAACAGTGCGTATTTAATATTAATTTTAATCCAAAAATTAGAGATAAACTTTCAAGAAGACAATTTTTTCAACAGTAAAAGTTTTGAGAAACTCCTAAGTATTTATAATAAAGAATTTTCGATTGCTTCACATGAAAAGACCTATAACAATATAGAAGAATTTAAAAGAATATTATTAGACAGTTTAATTTTTGATTATATCCCTTATAAAGTTGAGTCCTCCCAAATAAGAGCACATACTGATGTTATTGATAATTTTATCAGAGCTGATGAAGATTTTAATTATATAAATCTTGAAACCATCCATGATATCCTTCTTTTTTCCAATCAGATAGAAGAAACGCAATATCTTCAAGTAGCGTATATTTTGACAAGTGCTGATTCTATTAAAAATGATTATTATGAATTTTTCAGTATTAAAACTTTAGATATTATTATTAATAAATTTATCAATAAAAAAGAAAATAAAAATATTGATGAACATTTAGAAAAGATTTTCAACTATGTGGAAAAACATAAGACAGCTTCACAACTTTTATCCATGTTTACAAAAATTTATTTAAGTTTGGCGCACTATTATTCAAGTGAACACCCCTATCAAAATATAACCAAAGCCAAATCTTTTTATGCTAATTTTGTTAATATCAATGGTTATGATACTTTAGAAAATGAATATAAACAAATTAATCATAAAATTCTGACGAATTTTGGAAATAATCATATAAACGAGATTAATATTTCAAAAGAGAATCATACTGAAAATGATTTGGTTATTATTGGACAAAATCAAATTTCTTCTTATTTAGAGCAAAAAGAAGTTGAATTAAAATATGAAATCAATCAGGAGATTTCAAATTTGACCAGTCAAATTCTTAATGACAATAATTTTGATTATGAAGATATTAATTATAAAATATCACACTTTATTTCAAACAGATTATTTTATGGAATAGCAAGTGTTGCAATAAAGGGCTTGACAAAGTTAAAATCCGTTATTGAAGATACAGGATATAAACAGTACTCAATCCCTATCATTGAAGAATATGAGATTTTATTTATTTTTCCAGCTGTTTATGAAGATACCTTTAAATACATATTACAAAACAACAAAGAATATATAAAACAAAATACAAAAAACATACTCACAGCATATATCAAAAATAATATTTTATATATCGATGAAATTACGCAATTACAAAATATTAAAAAATTGGAGCATGATATTTCTTTTATAAAAGAAGAGATTACCTTTGTAGAGATATCTATTCCCTCACTGCATTATGTTAATAGAAAATATGGATATGATACAGGAAATAGATTTTTTAGAGCCATTGGACAAAAAATATCAACATTTTCTCAATATAACGATACAATATATAGATTATCAGGGGCAAGAATAGGTATACTGTTAAAGCAAAAGAATACATATAATGAACTTATAAAAAAGATTTTTAATTTCAACATCACATTAAAAGGTGAAGAAATACAAACCAATTATGTGGTCGCGGTAACAGCTGGAACAAAAGAGAATATATTAACCAAATCATATCATAATGTTGAAGAAGCAATAATAAATAAGAAAGCAATAAATATAAAGATATAGGGAAATTTTACATGAATAATTCATTACTAGAGAAGATTGATGCACTGCCACCATTACCTAAAAGTGTTATAGAATTAGAAGAATTCCGAAAGTCACCCAATAAAGAACCCCTTGATTTATTAAGAATCATTGAACAAGATCCTTTAATTATCACCACTTTATTAAAAGTAGCCAATTCTGCAATGTTTGGATTCAGACATGCCGTTGAGAGTCCAAGCCGTGCGATTAATCTACTTGGAGTGAACTTTACTATTTCTATTGCCCTAGGAAGCATAGTACAAGATTTAATTAGCTCAAATTTAGACTCTTACAAAGTTTCAACTGATGATTTTATGTTTACTTCAAATCTAGCCTCAAATTTAGTAAACGCTTGGGTGGGAGCCATTTCATTTGATTTAAAAGAAGAGTTATTATTGCCTGCATTCTTACAAGAAACGGGAAAATTTGTAATTTCTGAACTCGTTAATGAAAAGGGTAAAACAAAAGAATTTCAAGAAGCCATTAAAACGAATAAAGACTTGAGTGTAATTGAACAAGAATTTACAGGTTTTTCTTGTGCAAAAATCACAGCAAATATTTTCAAACACTGGAAACTTAGTCACAATCTTATATTCTCAATTGGTTTTGTTGGAGATTTAAAAGGGTGTCCTGATGAGTATAAAGAAAAAGTTCAAATACTTGAAGTCGTTAAAATTCTCTCAGATATAACTGCCCCACTATCAGAAGAAAATATTAATAAAGCAATCAAAAAAGCAAAAGAATATGGTCTTGATACAAAATTATTAACTTCAGCAATTAAAAAAATTAAAGAAAAATTGGAAGAGGAAGAAAATTAGTAACGTATTTAAGCTATCCTTTAAGTTATGATTTAGTATAATATGTAACTTTTTTACACAGAGGGGTAGACTTGTCAGATATAACACTAGTAGTCCTATGCGCAGGGACTTCTTCTCGTTTTGGCTTAAAAACAAAAAAACAATGGCTGAGAATAAACAATGAACCACTGTGGTCTTATGTAACAAAAAAGTTACAAGATTACACATCATTTGATCAGGTTATTGTTACTTCACATCCAAATGAATTAAATTACATGAAGAACTTCAGTGACACCATTACTTTTGTGTCAGGTGGAAACACAAGACAAGAGTCAATGACAAATGCACTCCAAGAAGTTAAAACTAAATACGTCATGATTTCTGATGTTGCACGATCATGTGTTCCTCAAAAAATTATTCTTGATTTAATCAACAATAAAGACAAAGCAGACTGTATTGTTCCCTACTTAGATGTTTCAGATACCGTTGTATATGACGATGAAACCATCAATAGAGACAATGTAAAACTCATTCAAACTCCTCAATTATCAAATACATTAAAACTTCAAGAGGCATTAAAAAACAGCGTCACGTTTACAGATGACAGCTCTGCTATTAAGGCAAATGGAGGCAGTGTTTATTATATCAAAGGGAGTCATGATTCAGAAAAACTAACCTTTGAAAATGATTTAATACAATCACCTTGTTTGAGTGCTCCAAGTGCTAATTTCTTCACAGGCACGGGTTTTGACATCCATCCCTTTGAAGATAATAAACCCATGTATTTAGGTGGCATTCAAATCGATGTACCTTACGGCTTTAAAGCACACAGTGATGGAGATGTTTTAATCCATTCACTCATTGACGCTTTATTAGGTGCTGCAGGTGCAGGAGATATTGGTGAATTTTTCCCAGATGATGATCAACAATATAAGGATATAGATTCTAAAATTTTACTCTCACACATAGTTACATTTATAAACAGCGTTGGTTACGAGATTGTGAATATTGATTTAACAATTATTGCACAAAAACCAAAAATCAACCCATATAAAAGAATGATAAAAACAAAAATTGCAGAACTTTTAGATATAAAAATGCAATTTTTAAATATAAAAGCAACAACTTCTGAAAAACTCGGTTTTATTGGAAGAAGTGAAGGCGTAGCAGTACAAAGTATTGCAACATTGAAATTTTACGATTGGAAAAACAGATGAATATATTAATAATAGAAAATGAAATCTACCTTGCACAAAAGGTTGTATCAAGACTACTTGATGATGGGCATAGTTGTGACTATGTTGAATCAGCAAATGTAAGTTTGTCAAAAAATTACGATATCATTTTGCTATCAACTTCTTTGCCTAACAGTGCTTACAAAAATATAATTAAAAAATATAAAGATTCGATTATCATACTTCTTGTTTCATATATCAGTGATGAAACCGTAACCAATCCAATCAAAGCTGGTGCAAAAGATTATATCATGAAGCCATTTATCATGGATGAGCTGGTGCGAAAAATCTATCATTACAAAGAGTTTAGAACTATAACACAAGAACTTGAGACAATGAAAAAGTATTTAGACTTTATATTTAAAGATATTGAAACAGACAGTGTTAGTCTATCAACATCTCTTCCTCTTTTAGTCAAAACAAATTCACAAAAATGCGTTGACAAATTGGCATTTCAATTTGCAAGCAGATTCTCTTTGACCATCAAGTTTATATCAGCATCAAAAGATAATTATCTAAAAGAAATTGCCAGCTGTGAACAAGAACTCATCTATTTAACCGATTATCATACCTTAAAAAAATCTGCAAAAGAGATTGTAAACAAAGCCATTGAAGAAAAAAAATGTATCGTCTGTTCTTTAGAAAATGAGGATGAATTTCCATATGAAAAAGCAGAAATCAAAAAATCTGATTTGGTTGTAATCAATGACAATATTATGACAATAAATGACTATGTAAAATTAATGGTTGTCTCTTTTCAGTCAAAATATCCAGATACTGAACTGTCAAAAAAGTTGGGTATCAGTAGAAAATCTCTTTGGGAAAAGAGAAAAAAACTTGGAATTGAAAAGAAAAAGTAGGATATTATATTGAGAAAATTTTTTTTAACACTTGGATACAGTGGATTAAGTCCTAAAGCGCCTGGTACTGTTGGAAGTTTTGTTGCGTTAATTATGGGTATTGCTTTATTACAATACATTTCTGTTTCAAATTTATTTATGCTCTCACTTTTAATTACCGTCATTGCTGTTAAGCAAATAGACATTTATGAAAAAGAAGTGGGCGTTCATGATGGCAAAGAAATAGTTATTGATGAACTTGCAGGAATGTGGTTAGCACTAAGCATTGCGAATGCAAATCCTGAAAACATGCTCTACATTGCACCACTAAGTTTTGTCTTTTTTAGACTTTTTGATATTTGGAAACCCTCAATTATTGGCAGAATTGATCAAAAAGTAAAAGGTGGTTGGGGCGTTATGGGTGATGATGTAGTTGCAGGAATCGTTGCTGGAATTTGTGCAAATGGTGTTTATCACTTACTTCAATTATATATATTATAAGGTTAAGAAGTGAATATACTTGAGCAAAAAGCATTTAAAAAAATAATCAAGTTAAAGTCAAATAAAGTATTAGAGTTAAAACAAGTTGTTGAAACTCTACATGAAGAAAACCATCTTGGGTACCATGATATTGCTATTGCTGATTTAAAATATAGAGCCATGCATATAGAAGACCTCATAGAGACTTTAAACAATGCAAAAGTAGAAAAAAAATCAATCGATACTATTCGAAAAATGGCATATAAAAAACAAGACCATCCTTATTTGGATAAGAAATCTCCGGAGGCATTTTATGAAGATTATCTTAGACTTCTTGAATCTTGTGAAAGAATGACTTTGGATTTTTTAAAATACAAAATGTATTATGGAAAACTACCCGAGGACATTTAGCTTTATATCGGTAACCATTATGTAACTCTACTATGAAATAATTCTTTCTATATTAACTAAGGAAAGAATTATAATGACCATCAGAAAGAAAACCCAGTATCTCATATTTGTTTTTATTGTAATTATTGCAATCAGTTCTTCGAGCATATTTTATGGTGTTAATGATGTTATCAACTTAAATAATAATCTTCAAAATGATACCAAAATTTCAAATGAGATCAACAAAATAAAATACACCATTAAAACTCTACAAGAGAACAGTATTAAATACTCACTGTCGACCAATGATGAAAAATTAAGAGATTTATTTACTTTGAAAAAAACTTTTGAACAACAGATAATAAGGATTAAAACATTAGAACTCAATCAGGTAGTTAAAAAATCAGTTCAAAATTTAGAAACTGGATTCAATGATTTATTTAATAAGTTATTGCAAATCACAACCACTGGTATTAATAAAGAAGAATCTAAAAAATTAAGTCATGAGAAATTAACACAATTTATTTATGCAGTAAACGAAGCAAAAGAGACAGTTGTTGAACTTTACGGAATACTGGTTCGAAACAATGTCACTAAAATGCAAACACAAATTGCAACCATGGAAAGCAGTTTTATTACGGTACTGGCAAGTGGAAATGATACACGACTAGCTACAGCAAAACTCATGAGTAAAAAAATGTTACGAACTTTAAAAAGAGCCAAAAAAAGAAATCCCAAAGGAGCTTTAATTATTCAGAAACAAATTGGTAATATTAAAAAGCTTTCTAAAGTTGGGAATAACTTAGCTCTTTATGGTATTGATTATTTAAAGTTTACGAAACAACAAGAAAAAAATTTAGAAATAACCAATGAGATTACCCAAAAATATTTTAATGACTTAAATATCTTATCAAAAAAATTAGAAAAAAGTGTTAACAATAAATTATCTCAAAATAATGATTCCTTATCTCATCTAGTTTTTATTGCAATGGTCTCAACCATATTATCAATAATCTTTTTAATATTACTATGGATTATTAGCAAATCTATTATATATAATATAACAAGACTTTCAACTGGAGTAACCACTTTAATGAGTTTTACAAGTGCGGATCAAAAGATTGATATTAACAGTGAAGATGAGATAGCTGAGTTGGCTCAAGCTTTTAACACCTATATGAAAAATTCAAGAACAACCATGATACAAGACCAAAAAATTGTAGAAGAGGCGGAAAAGGCTATACAGATGGCAAAATCAGGTTTTTTTGTTTATACCATACAAAACAGCAGTACCAATAGAAGTACCAATGATTTAAAAAATGCTGTTAATGAAATGATTCATGATTTAAATGATAAATTTACTACTATCAATCAAGCTTTAATAGAATACGGAAATACAAACTTTGATTATCAATTAGATGTTAAAGATGCCAGTGGAACAATAGGTTCTATTGTATCAGGAACTAAAGCTATAGGGAGTAATGTATCAGAACTTTTAGCTACCATCATGATCAGTGGCGAAAAACTCTCTTCAAATATTGATATCCTTTCACATGCTTCAAATTCATTATCAAATTCAGCAAATAGTCAAGCAGCTTCTTTAGAACAAACAGCAGCATCCGTTGAGAAAATTACACTCAAAAATAAAGAAAATACTCAAAATATTGTAACCATGTCGGAACTTGCTGATAATCTAACGGCAACTTCAAATGAAGGTAAAAAGTTGGCTCTTCAAACATCAAAATCTATGGAAGAGATTGAACAAAAGGTCTCAAGTATCAGCGAAGCCATTAGCATCATTGATACCATTGCATTTCAAACCAATATCTTAAGTTTAAATGCAGCAGTTGAAGCAGCAACAGCAGGCGAAGCAGGAAAAGGATTTGCTGTTGTTGCTCAAGAAGTGAGAAACCTAGCAAACAGATCTGCACAAGCTGCAAGTGACATCAAAAACTTAGTCAACAGTGCCACAGCTGAATCAACTTTGGGAAAAACTATTTCTACAAATATGATTACAGGCTATAATGAGTTGGATGAAAAGATAACACAGACAAAAGAGATTATTGATTTTGTTACCACTGCTTCTATCGAGCAAGAAAAAGGAATGAGTCAAATAAATGACGTTATTAATGCTCTGGATCAAACCACACAAGAAAATGCCTCAAATGCCTCTTCTATACACAATTTATCAATTGAAGTTCAAGAGTTATCTAATAAACTCATTGACGTGGCCAATTACAGTAAGTATGATCAAAATGCCAGAGAACAAGTTTGTGATGTGGACTACTCAAATAAATTAAATCAATTAAAACTCTCTCATATAGCCTTTAAAGAAAACTGCTTTGATAGATTGCATGAAGAAAAATCTTTTACAATAAACAATAAGAACAAATTGGGACTTTGGATTAAAGAAACTGAAAATTCAAATAGTAATGTTGTATACACAACTAATTGGAAAAATTTAAAAAATCACTATGAAGTATCATGTCAAAAGATACAAGAATACATCAATGAAAATGCGTCAAATGCAACCAATGAAAATCTTTTACGCATAGCCAATGAAATAGAAGATTCCACTAATATTGTATTCAAAGAATTAAACACTATAAAAGCTTTAAAGTGTAAGGAGAAAGCTTCATGAAAAAAATCGCCATAGTTGATGATGAGAATGATATCAACGAGTTAATAGAACACTATTTAGGACGAAGAAATAACTTTGACATCAAAACATACGATAATCCAAAAGAAGCGCTTGTACCCATCTTAGACTCTGCCTTTGATTTGGTTATATTAGATATTAACATGCCCCATAAAAATGGTATCGAAATACTCAAAGAAATCAAAGAAAAAAACATAAAAACCAAAGTCATTATGATGACCGCTGATTCAACACTTGAAAAAGTAATCGAGTGCAAAAAAATAGGTGCCTGTGATTATCTGACTAAACCATTTATATCACTAAGAGATGT
>Ga0105351_1001513_pt1 | contig 10542 bp, 6 predicted proteins | sample EN4Hudsemesocosm_FD_83662 | JGI IMG/M metagenome (GOLD analysis project Ga0105351, IMG submission 83662) | Methane-oxidizing microbial communities from mesocosms in the Hudson Canyon - EN4B Hudson Canyon | ecosystem: Environmental > Aquatic > Marine > Cold seeps | place: Hudson Canyon | collected... | reverse complement strand
TCCCAGCAAGTATGATTGAAGATGAACCACAAAAGCCTAAGTCAAATACTTCTAAGTCTGGTACGAGTAGTCCTTCTGAGTCTATTGTTAATAGTCCTTCAAAAGATGTTAGTAATATTTCATCTGATAGTGGCAATAGGTACAACGACTTAGATAAAAAACGATCCACAATTTATCCTGAAGATAACACGTTAAAAAATAACGAAGATATATTCTTAAATACTTTATATAACAAACTAGGGTTACCAAAAGAGTATTTATCCAGCATTGACCCTGATACATTTGCAGATGATATTGTTACTATTTTGCTATCAACCACTAAAGGGTTGATGTCGTTATTAAATAGCCGAACGGTGTTTAAACAAGAATCGCGACTCTCTTTAACGTCGGTACAACCACGATCAAATAACCCAATAAAGTTTTCAATTGATCCCGTAGACACGCTAGAGATGCTATTGTTAAAGAAGAAAAAAGGTTATATGTCGGCCAAAGACTCATATGATGAAGCCCTTGATGATATTCAATTACATCAGATGGCTTTTTTGTCGGGTTTGCAAGCAACATTGGTAGGTGTTTTGGAGCAATTAGATCCTGAATCTATTGAAGAGCAAGTAAATGAAAGTGGTCGAAGCTTTATGGGGCTAAACTCTAGCTCTAAATGTTGGCAACTTTATAAAGAAAAACAACAAATAATGGTTAAATCTGTTAGTGAAAATCTAAATGAAGTGCTCAGTAACTATTTCTCTGAGGCTTATCAAGCACAGATTAATAGTTTTAAAAATAAAAAATAAAAAGGAAAGAGTCATGTTAAATTTTTTTAAAAAAATAGGCATTATTTGTATGTGTGTTTTTTTGACTGCGTGTGGCAGTACCTCTGAGAACAATGTTGATTTTAGTTATGTCATTAGCGCATCTTCAGATATGAACCCAGATATTCAAGGAAAAGCTTCGTCAGTAATTGTACGGGTTTATCAACTTAGCAATAAAATTAATTTTGAAAATGCTACCTACAATGAACTTTTTGAAAGTGAACATAATGCACTAGGAACAGAGTATATAACACTAAATGAATATTTAGTTGACCCTGATAGCAAAAGAGAAATTGATTTGAAAATATCAGAGAATACTAAGTATATTGGTGTTGTAGTGGGCTACCGCAGCACTGATATGGTGACATGGCGTACATTTATGAAAGTTCCTGAGGGAAGCTTCTGGAATAGTTCAGGCTTAGAAATTAAAGTTGAGAAGTTATCGGTTCGCGTAATAGAAATTTAAATTTTGCTAGAGAATTAATAAAGGGTACGTTTGTATGACATGGGAAAAAAGAGTGGTTTGGTCTGAAGGAATGATGTTACAACCACAGCATTTTCAACAGCAATCTAGATACCACGAATCTCAACTTCGAAATAGTATTGCTTTTTGTCGGCCTCATTTTTTTGGTGTTTCTTCTATTGAAATTGATAAATCTCATTTGAAAAATGGCAAATTGTGCCTATCTGCCGGAGAAGGTATTCTACCAGACGGCAGCTATTTTCACTTTCCTGATATTGATAATGCTCCTGCCGCTATAGATATCAATGAAGACCTATTAAATGCGACAATATATTTGTCCCTAACCATACGACGTAATGGCAACACAGAAACCTATAGAGACAATAGTATTCAAAGTCGATTTGATATTGTTGAGCATGATGCTAGGGATGTTTCTGGCACCTCTTCTACGCAACAAACTATTGAAGTATCTAGTTTTAGCTTTTCTCTGCGTACAGATAAAGACGACAATAATGAGTTCAATTGTATTCCGATTGCCATAATTGAAGATGTGAACTTGAGTGGAAGTATTACATTAAAGGAAAACTTTATATCTCCACATTTAAATATAAAGAATAGCGCATATATTAACGGTTTTTTGAGTGAGTTGGTAAAATTAGCCAAGCATAGAATTAATGCTCTAGCTGATCGTGTCTCTGTTGCTGGTAAGGCAACAACGACAGAAGTAACAGATTTTTTGATGTTACAAACGCTTAATAGACATTACCCTCAGTTGGTAAATCTAGAGCACACTGAAACATTATCATCCTATGATTTATACGTGAAATTTATTGAGTTAATTGGTGACATGAGTACTTTTATCAAACCTGATAAATTAGTACCTGATTTACCTCATTATCAACACAATAATTTGACTGATATTTTTTCAATCCTGATCAATGAATTAAGACAAGTATTCAGTGTTGTATTAGAACAAAACTCTATAAAGATTCCTTTGCAAGTAAAAAAATATGGTATTAGTATTGGTACCATATCCGATAGAACCTTATTCTCATCAGCCTCTTTTATCATTGCTGTCAGCGCTGATATATCAACAGAAGAAATACGTCAATATTTCCCTCCACAAGTAAAGATTGGGGCGGTTGAACAAATAAAAGAATTAGTCAATATTCAGCTACCTGGTATTCAGTTAAATAGCTTAGCTGTTGCACCTAGAGAAATTCCATATCAACGTAACTATGTTTATTTTGAATTAATCCAAAGCGGCGAGTATTGGACCTCTTTGGTAGAGTCAGGAGGGATCGCATTTCATGTCGGAACTAATTTCCCAGGTCTATCTATGGAACTTTGGGCTATACGGAGTAGTTAACTATGAATGATGATGATCTATCTAAAACATTAATTATTCCAAACCCTGGCGGACGGAGAAAGTCAACAGGGGGCACGGTAACGCCTGAATCCACCCCACCTTCTTTTAAGCCTCCCCCAACATATTCAAATAATGCTGGTCACCAAACGTCTCCTACCTCTGCTCAATTTGAGGGCGAAAACCTCATTCTCTCTAGTGCAAGTGATATCCTAATTTTAGCTAGCAATATTCGCTCTTTAGAACCCAATAATAGTATTGAGCAATTACGATATGATATTGAACAGCTAATTACTAAATTTGACGATCAAATAAACACAGGAAGTATGACTAAGGAAGTTGCATTAACTGCTCGTTATTTGGTTTGCTGTTTACTTGACGAATTAGTGCTATCAACTCCGTGGGGATCAGATAGTATTTGGAGTCAACAAACTTTATTAGGTAAGTACCATAATGAAACATCGGGTGGTGAGAAATTTTTTCTAATCGTCAGTAAACTGCTAGAACAACCTCAGAGAAACATTGATTTAATAGAATTATGTTATGTTTGTTTATCTGCTGGATTTTGCGGCAAGTATAGAGTTTCAAAACAGGGTGAAAGTGAATTACTTCAAATAAGTCAAAGTCTGTACCAGCCTATTGAAACATATAGACCTATTGATCGTGATTTGTCACCTGCTTGGCAAGGAGCCGGAAAAGCGGATAAAGGGTTTGGAAAAAAGTTTCCTTCAACTTTAGTATTTTTGTTTTTCGCTTTTATTGTATTAGCCTTTTATATTGGCTTTTTATCAAATTTGAAGGCAAAAGTTGAGCCTCTTTATCAAAAAATTGAATCTGTAGGTTGGGATGATGTTGTACTTAAAATCAGTGAAGCCCAGCCTGACACCATAGACATAAATACAATTGCAGACTCTTTAAGAGAAACATTATCTAAGTATATTAACGATAAAATAATTGCCGTTGATGTGCGTGACAATGCGTTGATTATTAGACTTATTAGCACCAGTCTATTTAAATCTGGTAGTAGTGTTCTTAACGAAGATGCTCTGCCTGACGTCAATATATTAGTGAATTCGATTAAGGGTTACGCTGATCGTGTTTTAGTTATTGGGCACACTGACTCTACAGGAAAGGCTGACTCTAACTGGGTTATTTCTCGAAAAAGAGCTGAAGCTACCGCGAAGTGGTTAACTAAAAGTAACGTTCAATTGATGAATGCCATAACGCGCGGTGTTGCCGACACCCAGCCTCTTGTTAAAGACACTGATAGTGACTATAACCAAAGCCTCAATCGCAGAGTCGAACTCATTCTTGTTTTAAAAGGATAATGTAAGGAAATGGAAAAAATAAAAAAAATCGTTAGCAGTGCTTGGTTTATTCCTGCAATTACTATTTTACTCTTATCTTTCCTGATTTTTTTTGCAGGGCCCTATATTGCGTTTGCGGGTTATTACCCATTAGCTGCAATAAGTAGTCGCATCATTGTAATCATTTCAATTTTGCTTATTTATTTTTTGGTGCAATTAGTTAAATATCACCTAAAAGTTAAAAATCAGCAAAAAATGGTAGACGAAATTGTTGAAGATAATGGCCTTGATGATGTAATAAACGCAGAGTCTGCCGAGTTAAAAGAGAAGTTCAACCAAGCTTTTGGTTTGTTGAAAAACAATAAATCCGGACCTAGCTCACTTACTGAACTTCCATGGTATATGATTATTGGCTCTCCTGGGAGCGGTAAAACAACCTTACTTTCTAACTCAGGTTTAAAATTCCCTTTATTTAATGAGTTTGCGAATCAAGCGGTTAAAGGCGTAGGAGGTACTAAAAATTGTGATTGGTGGATTACTCAAGAGGCCGTGTTATTAGATACTGCAGGTCGCTACACATCTCAAGATAGCTATCAAGAAGCAGATCAATCTGGTTGGAATAACTTTTTAGGTATGATTAAAAAATACCGCCGAAAACCTATTAGCGGTTTATTAGTTAGTTTTAGCATGTCTGACTTAATGACATTGAGTGAGTATGAGCTTAGTCAACAGATTATGCAGATGAAACAACGTATAGCAGAAGTAAACGATTATTTTGCGACCAAGTTTCCAGTTTACATAGTTATCACTAAATCAGATATGCTCGCAGGTTTCAGCCAATTTTATGAAACATTTTCTCATAAAGAAAGAGAGCAAACATTTGGTATTACCTTTGATAAAAAGGAAAGTCTCGTTGGTGATTTACTTTCTAAATTCTCTCAAGAATTCAAATTATTAATGCAATCTATAACCAGACGTCAATGGCAGCGCATATCATTGGAGAGAGACCCAAGCCGAAAATCTATTATTTATAGCTTTAGCGATCAATTTTCTTCTTTACAACCTACGTTTGCAAGTATCATCGAAAGCTTATCTAAGCAAGATGATGGCTTAACTACGGGTATTGTCCGTGGGCTATATTTTACAAGCGGCACACAGTACGGCGCACCAATAGATAGAATTGTTGCAAAAGTATCGCAAGCTTTTGGTTTAAAGAGTACTGCTAAGGCATTGTGGAACAACGATCAACGTAGCTATTTCATCAAAGAATTATTACAACAAGTCGTCTTTCCTGAATCTGAACAATTTGGTGTTATGACAGGCCATGAAAATCACAAAAACGTTATAAAGAGAGTAATACTGGCAACAGCGGGTGTAGTTACTTTAGTGCTTTGTATCGGCCTATTTGTGAGTTATAGCAACAATGCTCGTTATATTGCTGTAAGTGAGGAGTCTGTAGACAACTGGAGTAAACAATATGATAACTCTGGTTCAAGTAACGACATTCGTAATTATATTCCTGCATTAAATGACTTTTCCAACAATATTTCAGCATTAGTAGAACAAAATAGCGAACAGTTTTCTGGGTTAGGTCTAGCACAATCAGATACGTTAGAAGGTGCGTTAACTGCTAGCTATAAGCGTTTATTGAAAACAGTTCTACTTCCTTATGTTAAAAATCAAGTAGAACAGCAATTAGGTAATGCAGATAACGCAAATGATAAATATCAGGCATTAAAAGCTTATCTAATGTTAAGTAGTTCAAAAAATAGGGATGATGTATTTCTAAAGTATTGGTTAGATAAGAACTTAAATAATAATTCGTTTTTTTCAGAATCAGAGTTTGTGCAATTATCAGCTCATGCTGAAAATTTGGTGCAAAATAATATGGTTTTTAATGTTATTGACGATAAGCTAGTGGCAGATGCTCGTACTAGCCTTCAGTCTCAGCCAGTAGCTGATATTTATTATCAACAGTTTAAAATTGCCTATACAAATAATTCCGCTGAAATGTTATCTATGGCTCAGCTAGCAGGCACAGATTGGCGAATTGTATTAGAAACAAGTAATGATGATATCCTCACGATATCTCGCATGTTTACCCCAGAAGTTTTTTCAAAAGTCATCGCAACAGACATTAATGATTACGTGGAGCAATTAAATAACGAATCATGGTTGCTTGGCGAAGGTAATATCATAAATAAATCTACTCTAGCGAAGAAACTCGAAACAAGCTATGCTCGAGATTATGTTAAAAGTTGGCAACAACTTCTTAATTCAATAACCATTAAGAACAGTAAAAATCTCGATGCTCTAAATTCCGCACTTACGCTTATTAGTAGTGTTGAATCACCTTTATTTTTATTATTAGACACTGCTTCACAGGCAACGAAATTTGTCGAAATTGGAGCGAGTTCACAACGAGTGAATTTGTCTATTAAGAGTGTCTCTATTAATCCGATAAACCTAAATGATTTGCGCAATAACGATACACCTGAATACTTTGTAACATCACAGTTTAGTAAACTTCACGAACTAATGAAGGAAGATAGAAAAACAGTAGTTCAGCAAAGAATGTCTGCAATTATTTCAGAAATATCAGTTGCATTGAATCAAGCATTTAAAAGTGAGCAGATAACTACTGACGACAGTATACTAAACGCTTTAGAAGCATTTGCTTATGTTCAAATTGAGCCTTTAAATGTTTGGGGTTCACAACTAGCGAATAATATAAACAGCGTAAAAAATCAGACTCATCGAATAAAGATAGCTAAAATTTGGGAGCAAGATGTTTTTGCACAATGTAATGACGCTTTATCTTTTAAATATCCCTTTAAAAAATCATCTCAAACAGATGCCAGCCTGAGAGATATAGCTGTTATTTTTGGCGCGTCTGGCCCTGTTTATCAGTTTTTTAGCGAACATATAGAGCCACTAATAAAAAGTAAAGCCTACCCTTGGCAGTGGAAACCAAATATCGAACAAACCTACGGTTTCAATGTCGATGTTCTACCTTTTTTTGAAAAAATCAGTCGAGTGAGAGATAGCTTATTTATTGCAGATGGAAACAGAGCCAAGCTAAACTTATCAATGAAGCCAATTTATTTGGATTCTCGTCTGGCTAAATTTAAAATGTCTATTCATGGACAAAATTTAAGTTATCAGTTTGGGCGTCCTACGACCACCAGTGTATCGTGGCCACCAGAGAACTCTAGCTCTAATAGTCAGTTTAATTTTGTTCGTCGTGATGGTAGCGAAGTCAGAGAAAGTAAATCTGGCTTATTTGCTTTATTTAGACTGATGGATAAAACCGATATTAATCGGGTTAACAGCAATAAAGTGGAAGTGACCTTTTTCAAAAATAATTTTAAAGCAATTTATGAGCTATCAGGAAAAGGAATGGTTAATCCTGTTATTTTTTCTCAATTGTCGAATTTTAGATGTATATCTAAGCTGTAAAGGGAAGCTATGAAAATAGGATTTTTTGGTAAGTTACCTGGCTATGGCGATTTTATACAGCGAAATGTATCGCCTGATTTTATCAACCTTTGGGACAACTGGTTGTTAAAATCAATTGAATCATCACGAGAGCAATTAGCTGATAATTGGCGAGCGAGCTACTTTAATAGCCCTATCTGGCGATTTGTCCTAGGAAATGGAGCATTAGGTAGCGCTACTACAACAGGATTGATGATGCCTAGCGTTGATAAAAGCGGAAGGTGTTACCCATTTACAGTTATTTGTCAGTCAGACGAGCAAATTAACCCCTTTATTTTTGCGCGAAAGACAGAATCATACCATGATGACGGGGAAGAGTTTATTTTAAGTTTGTTAGAAAAACAGCGACCAGATCTAGACGAAATTAGTGATGTATTATCTGATATATACAGTGAAGTTAATGAATCTTTATATAAAAGTATCAGTTCGATGGCCTCAACTTCAGTGATGGAAATAGCTTCAATGACAGATATTAAACTAGATGATTTTGGAGCATGTAATGAAACATTTTTAGATACGCTATTGGGTAGGCAAAACATTGACATTTCAATTTGGTCAATGAGTGGTGTTGTGGAAGGAAATTCGCAAAAACGATATTTTTCAGGAATACCTCCTGTAGATAATTATTATTCGTTTTTAGTTGGAGCTGAAAATCAATGAATAATTCTTGGTATAGCTATTCGGTGACTGATGTTGGAATAAAACGTTCTGTGAATCAGGATTCTATTTATGCTGACGACATTCAGAATATTTGGGTTGTTGCAGACGGTATGGGCGGGCATAGGGAAGGCGATAAAGCTAGTCAGGCTATAGTTAAATTTTTTAAAGACACCGAATTTAGCAATATAATGTCAGAGCGTGTGATACAAATAGAAAAAAGCATACGCGCACTTAATACTGAACTACAAAATTATTCCACCGATGAATTAAATGGGCAGTTGATAGGATCAACAATCGTAGTTTTTACTGTATGCCAAGGAGTATGTGCTACTTTGTGGGCTGGTGATTCTCGATGTTATAAAGTCAATGATAATAAGATAAGTCAAGTCAGCTGGGATCATAGCTATATTGATGAATTATTACGTTCTGGGCATATGGTTGCCGAAGAAGCTGCAACAAGTAAACTGTCGAATGTGATCACTAGGGCTGTAGGGGCTCACGATGACTTATATTTTGATCATGTAATTTCATCATATTCTGATGATGATACTTTTTTATTGTGTAGTGATGGTTTAACAAATGAATTATCTGACAAAACAATTAATGATTATATTGCGCAGCACGGGTGTTCACAACAGAGTATTGACAACTTACTTAGTAAAACGCTAGAGCATGGCGCACGTGATAATCTATCAATTATTTTAATTTCCTGTAAGCAAAGAAGGCCTTCTAATCCACAAGAAAGTAAGCTAATAGAAGGTTTCAGTAACAAATTAAATAAATTAGCTGACTCACTGTTTAACAAAGAGTTAAAGCTGGACAGTTATTATCAACAAGCAACCAGTATAATTGACCAGTCGATATCATCGCATCATCAATTTAAAGGGCAAGATACTCAAGAGCTTCCTGTCATACAGTCTACTCAAGTTATCAATGAAAAACCTACTGTAGAGTTCCCTAAGGTATCCCAACCTGAAACATACAATGATCAGTCAAGGGCGAATTATTTTTTATTGCTATCAATAATAGTTACCTTACTTCTTTTCCTTCTATATTTGATGTTAATTGAATAGCAAAATTAAAAAACCAACTCCATAGAGTTGGTTTTTAAAAGTAAAAAAAGCAACTACTTATTAAACGAAAGGGTTCACTTTAATAATAGTTTCAATTCGATCAGGGCCAGTTGAAATAATATCAACTGGTATGCCTGTAATATCTTCAATACGCTTGATATAAGCCAGAGCATTTGCAGGTAATGCGTCAACTGACGTTGCACCTACCGTGCTCTCAGTCCAGCCTGCCATTTCTTCATATACAGGGGTGATTTTCTCATAACCTTCAGCAGCCGTTGGTGGCACAGTGATAATGTCACCTGACTCTGTTTTATAACCCGTACAAATTTTTAATGTAGTTAAACCATCAAGTACATCAAGCTTAGTTAAACAAAAGCCTGTAATACTGTTAACTTGAATTGCGCGGTGCATTGCAACCGCATCAAACCAACCACAACGGCGTTCACGACCGGTAGTTGCACCAAATTCATGGCCAACTGTACCTAAGTGATTACCAACTTCGTCATCTAATTCTGTAGGGAATGGGCCTGAGCCAACACGTGTTGTGTATGCTTTAGTAATACCAAGAATATAATCTAAGTGACGTGGACCCACACCACAACCCGTAGCAACGCCACCAGCTGTAGTATTTGAAGACGTAACATATGGATAAGTACCATGATCAATATCAAGCAGCGTACCTTGTGCGCCTTCAAACATGATAGACTCACCAGCTTTGCGCGCTTGGTCAAGTATCTCTGAAATATCAGCTGTCATATTTTTAATTATGTCAGCTACTGATAATGCATCAGCCAGTACTTCTTCATAATTGACAGGTTCAGCTTTGTAGTAATTAACCAATGAAAAATTATGATAATCAACAATTTCTTTTAATTTTGCAGCAAAAGATTCTGCACAGAAAAGGTCGCCGACACGTAAACCTCGACGAGCAACTTTATCTTCATAGGCTGGACCGATACCACGACCGGTAGTACCGATAGGCTTTGATCCACGTGCAATCTCGCGGGCAGCGTCTAGGGCATTGTGATAAGGAAGAATTAACGGACATGCATCACTAATAAGTAAGCGTTCACGTACAGGAACACCTCTAGCTTCAATCATTTCTATTTCCGCCATCAAAGCTTTAGGGCATAAAACTACACCATTGCCAATCATGCACTTTACATTGTCACGTAACACACCAGATGGTATTAGATGAAGTACGGTTTTTTCTCCGTCAATCACTAAAGTGTGGCCTGCATTATGTCCGCCTTGATAGCGAACAACATATTTTGCTTTATCGGTTAGTAAGTCAACGATCTTACCTTTACCTTCGTCACCCCATTGGGTACCTAGAACAACTACGTTTTTGCCCATTTTGACTATT
>Ga0105351_1001512_pt1 | contig 10542 bp, 6 predicted proteins | sample EN4Hudsemesocosm_FD_83662 | JGI IMG/M metagenome (GOLD analysis project Ga0105351, IMG submission 83662) | Methane-oxidizing microbial communities from mesocosms in the Hudson Canyon - EN4B Hudson Canyon | ecosystem: Environmental > Aquatic > Marine > Cold seeps | place: Hudson Canyon | collected... | reverse complement strand
TTTTAATTTTTGCAAAGATTCATATACAGTTGTAAAATCTTCATTCCAAATAGAGACATCCACCGTATTGAACAAATTCTTGTAATCTTTTTGAATATTTTCCAATTTATTTTTTGCAGTTATTTCTTCCGTTACATCATTTATCGTAGAAAAAAGGACTTCATTATTATTGTATATAGACAAGGTGGAGTATACTCTTACATTACGTTTTTCATTGTTTTTTAAGGTATGTACAAAATTAAAATAGTGATTTTTATTGTGACTGTCCAGTATTGTATTTATTCTATTGTCAACTTCTTCTTGAGAGAGTTGATTTAACTTAAATATATTGAAACTCAAGAGTTCTGCTTTAGTATAACCATAAAACTCTATGGCACTGTTATTTGCATTTATAATATCGCCTGTTTTTGGCTCAAGAAGTATAATAATAGATTTATTCAATTCAAATAAATCAGTATATATTTTTTCGTTTAAATGAAGTTGTTTGTTTTTTTCAATTTCAAGTTCTCTTGCTTCTGTTACATCACTGCAAACTTGAATCATACCAAGGTTGCCAATTTTTCGAACTGAAAATTGCAAATACTTTTCTTTTTCAATGTCATGAATTACATAATTATTTAACTCTGATGTATTTTTGATTGCCTTACATATTTCACACTCATTTTTGCCTGCAGAGCTTAAGTGAAAAAATTCATGGTTTTGTTTTCCAATGACTTCTTCTCTCTTGCAATTGAGCATATCCAGAGTCGCTTGATTCACTTGTTTGATGACTCCATCAAAGGAAACAACAATGGAGGGTAGGGGGATTGAATTATAACTGCTTGCATCTTTTTCTAATATCTCTATGGGTTGTTTGAGAGATATGTTGATGATGGATTCGTATAAAATCCAAAAAGAGATAAATTTGAGAAGGTGTCCAAGAACAGCGGGTAATCCATCCCATACCACATAGGTAGTAAAACTTAACTCGGCAAAAATGGTCAGTATAATAGCAAATTGTATTCCCAAGTAAATCTTTGGGTTGAACTTTCTCCTATGGTAGCGGTTGCTAAAAAAAGCCAAAAGTAAAATGGCAACTACAAGATATTCCAAATTGTTCTTTAACGCAGTTAATCCAAGACCCTCTACAAATAAATGCATGGGAGTGTAAAATGCAGTATATACTATTGATGCAGTTACAAAAAAGAAAAAAAGTGTGAGCTGAAAAAGATTATATTTTGTCTCTTTCAAAAAGATGGCAGAGAGAAGTATTGATGCTTCAAAAAGTCTGCTTAGTACCCAAATTGTGGCTGTTGTATTAATACCTTGTATTTCAAACATTCCCATATTTGGCATGGTAAGTGTATGCAGTAAGTCTAAAACCCCAATCCAAATGTATCCCATTCCCAAAAAAAGTATTAATCTATTTTCTGTAAGGGAAAAGGTGTTTATGGAGATAATTCCAATACTAATAGCAACATAAATAGCAAATAACTCTGCAAGAGTATGAAAAAGTAAAAAATTTTGAGTGAGATTGGTAAAAATAATGATAAGAGATAAAATTAAAGGGATAAACCAAGAAGTTTGTAGTCTAAAATTTACTTTATCCATTTTGTTTTCACCTCAAATGATTAAAATCACATAGGCCAATTATAATTTAAAATTGTGGCTAAAAGGTGGTTTACTTTGGGCTTTATTTCTTTTTTTAAGAAAAGATAATAAAATTATGAGACATTTACAAAACAATTCATCTGAAGATAAGTGAGTGAGTTTACTTCTCCCAAAAAGGCGAATTCTCAAGTTTTTCTTTTATGTGCTCCCATAGTAACGGGTTAGCATGGGCAATCACTGAATTTTTCTCAAGTACTTGTTTCAGAGAAATATTGTTCTCCTGCCAACTTTGACCATTGTTGTTTATATTTTGAAGTACAGGAATAACTCTGTCAATGGCTTGGGCAAACAGCGATTCCCTTGAAATTCCTTTTTCAAATTCTATCCATATGTCCAAAAACTCTTCGTTTAGGTGTTTGGGTAAAAGTCCAAAGATTCTTTTTGCTGCATGCAGTTCTTTCTCATAGGCTTCCGCTCTTTTTTTTGTATCATAAACCAAAACATCCCCTGCATCAATTTCGACAATATCGTGTAAGAGCAACATCTTTATGACTTTAAAGCTGTCTACTTCAGGAGATGCATCTTCTGTTAATACCATAGCTAACATACAAACATGCCAACTGTGTTCTGCTGAGTTTTCATACCTATCTAATCCCAATGGTTTGCTTTTTCTTAAGATGGCTTTCAATTTATCCAACTCTAAAATAAAGTCCATTTTTTTTAACATATTATTCATTGAGTACCTTTAATTATTACAAAGAGTATACATCAAACTTGATTAGATAAAAAGAGTTGATGCATATAATTTATACACAAAATCGCATTTTTTTTGGAAACAATTTGTTATACTCATCTAAAATACAAAGGAAAAATATGCCAGATTCATTGATCACTTTTTTTATTGCCATTACCATTTTAACCATGACACCAGGTGTTGATACTATGATGATATTAAGAAGTACGCTTCGCGGTGGCGCTAAAGATGGAATGGTTTCCAGTTTGGGGATATGTTCAGGCTTATTTATACATGCCTTTTTATCAGCAGTTGGAATATCTGCTATTTTGCTTTATTCAGCAACTGCGTTTACTGTTCTTAAAGTTGTAGGTGCTTGTTATCTTGTCTGGTTAGGGTTTAGCAATTTGAAAGCTTTTTGGTACAGCTCTAAACAAAAAGAGATAAAATCCAATAAAGAAGCATTTTATGTCATGCGTTCTTTTAGAGAAGGTTTTATGTCAAATGTTTTGAATCCAAAAACAGTAGTATTTTATATGGCCTTTTTGCCACAGTTTATTTCACCTGAGAGTTCAGCGCTAGCCCAATCAATGATATTAGCTGCTTTTCATTTTGTGGTTGCGATGATTTGGCAAGGCATTTTGATATATACTATTTGTTCGGCCAATGTATTTATAACCAAAAAATCAGTGAGAAAAACTCTGGATTTGATTTCTGGGGTGGTTATGATGGCTTTGGGCGTGAAGTTATTTATGTCTGAGAGATAATTGTTAATGCAACTTTGTCAACTTAGATTGAACGCCCACGAACAAACTCTTAATTCTAATTATAAATAGGTGTGCTAAAAATATTTTCCCAGTATTTGGTGTGTTTTGCATGGGGAATAAGCACGATTTTTATATTGGATGGATTGCCAGAGGCTTCTTTAAATGAATAAGCAATTTTAGGAGGAATCACTTCATCTTTTCCTCCAATAAAGTGAATTTGTCTAATATGAGAAATCTTGTGTGCGATGTTGATTGGATTGAGAGAACCATTCAGGGAAGCTATTCCATGATATTCATGTAGGAGTGTGTGGTTTAAATTTCCTGCAACTGTTGTGATTTTTAAAACATCATTTCTTTCACTTGCAACTAAAAGAGCAATGGCAGCACCACCACTAAAACCAAACAGCTCAATTTTTTTTGAATGGGTTTGTTCTTTTAAAATAGAAATAGCTTGGTTAATACTTTGCACTACCTCTTTAGAAAACCTTTTATTGCTCCAATAATCTTTTACGCAGTTTTCATCTGAAATATACTGGCAAGGTCTTGCAATATAGGCAATATTTTTATGTGAGTCTAAACTTGCAAGTTTAAGTGCAACTGGGTTTATAGGTGTTGGATTTGATGATAAGGTATATCTGTTAACCCAAGCAAATCCATCCCCTTCAATATAAATTTTTAAAGCTAAGGTTTTGTCTTGTGTTTTAGTGTATGTTTTTAAAAGAAAAGAATGAGTTTTTATTTCTTGTGTCTTAAAACTGGCAGTTCGTGCAATATTCTGGGCTAAACTTATACGATTTTCTAGGGAGTACTGGGAACATGCTGTGAATAAAAAAATAAGCTGCAGAAAGAATAATGTTTTAAAATAAAAAAAGTATTTTGTTGTAACTTTTTTATTCATTAGAATTTATATTTTAATGTAAGCAATCCAACTTGTTCAAGGTAGTCTGATTTTACATTTACATCATAATTCATGTTAAACTCGGTGATTTTATCAGCTGAAATATAAGATAAGCCAACTCCTGCATCTCCTGATAAATCTTCTGCATCCAAACCATTTGTTGAAAAGGCATTTCCTCCTCCTTCAAAGGTGGAACTTGAAGTACTGAAATCATCTCCCATATCATAACTGAGACCTGTTTTTAGTTCAGGTATTAAAATACCACCACTTCGAAATTGGATTTCTTTTGATATATTGATACCCATCTTCACCGTATATTTGGATAAAGCCTGTGTATCTACTGTTAAGTTCATACTTCCAGCACCTGTTTCTGTGTAAGTATCTGTCTTCAAATTAATATAGTTGACGGAGGCTTTAGGAAGTATAACAATGCCATGTTTTTTTATGGGGAATCCAATGGCAAGCCGAGCTGCCAGTATATTACTGTTATAATCAGCTTCAGCAATACGGTCAATAGCTCCCACTACAACATGTCGAGTAGCATCATTGAAGTTTTGTGCGTAAGACAAAGTAGATTCTAGGTAAAAATTCGAAAAACTTTTAGAAATATAAGCCATAATTTGAATGGAGTCTGTTTGTGTTGTTGCGAGGGTTGTTGTATTTTTAGAGTCTACATCATTTTTACCTAAACTTAGTGCAACTCCTGCAATGATAGAACTGTTTTTGATATTTCTATCAATTCCCAATACTAATCCATATCCTTCTGAGTCATAACCAGATACTCCACCCCTATCTTCTTGTTGAATATTGGTATAAAAACCTTGCACCCATAAGCCATTATCAAGACTCTCATCCCCTGTTGAAATTCCACTACTTCCACTGATTTTTGCTCGGGCAACGGTTAAGTGATTACTTACAGTATCAACTGAATAATTTGATACATTCACAGTTCCAGCGGATACTCCATTTGTATTGGGATGCATGGTATCCACTGCTTCATCAATCTGTGCTGCAGTCATTGAAATCATTTCATTGTAAATGGCAGTATCATTTGTAATGGTTGCAGTGGTCGCTGCTGTATATGTATTGGCATTATTTCCTGAAATACTTAGTGTACTGGCCTCTGCATAATCACGAATAACGGTAATTTTATCAGTAGCTTCTGCATCTGCTGCAGATGTGGTAGTAAAGGGTATCAGGATTGTTCCCGTAGGCCCTGTAATAGTACCTACGGTTAAGTCACTTCCTGTCATGTCAACCAAAGTATATGTTGTCCCAATAGTAAAAGAACTATCATCCACTATAACTACATTTCCAAGGTCTGTATCTTTATTTGAGACAATACTGGCAGAACTCCCATTAATGGTAGTAGTACCAGAAATAATTGAGGCAGCAGCGTTTAAATTAAGTGTTTTAGTTGCAGATATATTTAGATTATTTGCACCCAATGCAGCTCCCGCTGTATAGTCCTCTATAACATCAACTGTTCCCGTTCCACTAATAGCACCCGTAATAGAAGCTGTTCCTAGAGTTAATGTTCCATTATTTACCACTGCACCCGTTAATATATGAGCACCCGTAGCTAAAGTTGCACCACTTGAAACCGTAGTTGTGGTAGCACTTGCTGCAGCTCCTAGGGTAAAAGTATTTCCTGTGATATTTAAGGATGTAGCAGCCGCACTTCCTCCAATTATTGAAGTTGTTGTATGAGTTTGAGCAGACTCAATTGTACCCGCACCGTTAATGGTATTTGTTGCAGTATCATGGAGATTTAATATACCCGTATTGGTAATAGCTCCTGATATGGTATTTCCTGAACTTAATGTCACGGTTCCATCATTGTTTAATGTTCCTGTGATATTATTTGAATTTGTATTTAATGTGGCACCACTGGAAACTGCTGTTGTCGTTGCACTTACTGCGCCACCTAAAGTAGTAGTGGACGCTATAATATTTAATGCTTTGATACTTCCAGTTGAACCTATCGTTCCCGTTGTAATCACATTATTTAAGTTAAGTGTTCCTTGGGTAGATGTTGAAGTGGTAATAGCGCCCAGTGTCATGTCTGATGAAGAAGTTAGGGCAACATCTGCGGTGAAGTTATCTGCTTGAGAAGCTGTTGTATTAGTGTTAGTTGAAATACTTGCTGCATAAAGGGTATTGTGTAAAAGAGATATACTTATTAGAGTAATTAAAAAATGTTTGAAAGAAAAAGAGAACATAGTTTAACCTTGGCATTTTTAATTTTGTTATTTTACCTAAAATTTGATAATAAATAAATACAATATGATAAAATATTAAAAACTTGTACCAATTACATTGAAGGTTGTCTATGTTTAAAATTCTTATATTTATTTTCTTATCTGTAAATCTACTCTCGGTCACTTTAGAACAAGCACAAACAGCCAGTAAAACAGGTAACTATAAACAGGCCATCAAATTATGGACTTCCTTGGCAAAAGGAGGAAACCAAGATGCGCAATATCGTTTGGGACTTATATATTTTAATGGAACAGGTACACAAAAAGACTATAAAAGTGCTTACAAATGGTTTACTGAATCATCTGCACAAGGTTTTGCTAAAGCTCAATATCGTTTAGGCATTTTGTATTACGATGGCAAAGGTACAAATAAAGATGATAAAAAAGCCTTTACCTGGTATGAGAAAGCCTCAAAACAGGGATATAAGTACGCACAGTATAGGCTTGCAACCATGTATCATTTGATGCAAAAATATAAAGATGCCCTAAAATGGTATGAAAAGGCGGCAACACAAGGTCATAATAAATCTCAATATTTTCTTGGATATTATTTTGATAGGGGTTTTGCAACAAGAAAAAATGAGCAAAAGGCCTTTTTTTGGTACAAGAAAGCAGCAATTCAGGGACATTTTAAAGCACAATATAAACTTGCTTTGATGTATCAAGAGGCTAAAGGTAGTATTAAAAATGAAAAACAAACCTATCTTTGGTTTCAAAAATCTTCAAAACAAGGTTACAAATATGCGCAACATCAGCTTGCAAAAATCTATCATTTAAAGCAAGATTACCCAAATGCATTCAAGTTATATAGTAAAGCAGCAAAACAAAACCATTTAGAAGCTCAATTCGAATTGGCTTTGTTATACTTTAATGGGAATGGCATTAAACAAGATTATAACAAAGCATTTTCTTGGTTTACAAAAGCGGCAAAAAGGGGTTATTCAAGAGCACAATATGATTTGGGTGTGATGTATGAGTATGGACTGTATGTAAAAAAAGACTATAAAAAAGCCTTTTTTTGGTATGAAAAATCTGCTAAGAAAGGCTATCCCAATGCACAATTTGATTTAGCAGTACTTTTTTATAAAGGCCAAGGTATCTCCCAAAATAACAATAAAGCACTAAAGTGGTTTAATAAAGCCTCCGAGCAAGGATATTTAAAAGCGCAGTTTGAAGTTGCTTTGTTATATTTTAATGGAATAATAGTTGAGAAAAATTATCCAAAGGCACTAAAACTGTTTAATAAACTTGCCAATAAAGATTACGTACCCGCCCAATATAACCTTGGTGTGATTTATGAAAAAGGTCAAGCAGTTCCACAAGACTTTAAAAAAGCGTTAACTTGGTATCTAAAAGCTGCAGATAAAAACTATGCACCTGCTCAATATAATATAGGAATTATTTATCAAAAAGGAATGGGAGTTGCAAAAAATAATGAAACAGCTGTAAAATGGATAGACCTTTCAGCAAAGAACAATTTCCCTGTAGCCCAATTTGCTTTAGGTAACATGTATTACTCAGGAATAGGTATAATTGAGGACAAACAAAAAGCAGCAGTATGGATCAAGAAGTCTTATGAAAATGGTTATTTAATAGCAAAAGAGATTTGGGACAAATATGAGCTGTGGCAATTTCATAAGAAAAAAAAGTAAAAACGGTTGTTTATAAAAATAATATTTAAGCTATTTAGGTGAAAAAATTATTGTGCTTTTAAATTTAATGGTAAATAAATCTTAAAACATGCACCTGTGTAAGTATCTCCCTCATGTTCAAAAGATTCATTTGATACCTCTATTCTTCCCTTCATGTGACGAGTAACAATTTCTTGTGACATATACAATCCAATACCGGTACCTTGTGATTTATGTTTTGTAGTGAAATATGGTTCAAAAACACGTTTAAGGATGTCTTCTTTCATTCCCCCTGCATTATCTTTGATTTTAATGATTGCATAATTATCTTCTTTGTCAATATCAATAAAAATATATCTTTGACTCTCTCTTTTTTCAAGTGCATCTTTTGCATTATTTATAATATTAAGAAATACTTGTAAGAGTTCTCTCTCATAACCAGCAATAGTTATGTCACCAATATTTTTAATGACAGTTATCTTTTTCGTGGTAAATTGTGAAGTAAGCAGATTAAATGTTCTATCAATAGAATCTAACAATTTAAATTGAGTTATTTGTTTATCGGGTTTAAAAAAATCGCTAAAATCATCTATTGTTTCGGAAAGATGTTGTGCTGAACTTGCAATCCCATCTATTGATTTTTCTAATAGTTTATCACTTAAAGTTGACATCTCTTTGTGCACCTTAATTCCTGTAGCTGCTGTTGTTATGACAGACAGTGGCTGTCTCCATTGGTGGGCAATGTTTCTAATCATTTCACCCATTGCAGCTAGCTTTGATTTTTGTGCTAATAACTCATATTGTTGTTGATTTTCTTTAATGTGGTGATTGATATGCTTATTATATTTCTTAAATTCTTTTTCGATTAAATTTGAAATATAAAGGGAAAGAAGTAATAATATAACAGCAGTAATAGAGGCAATAATAAATACATTTTTTAGATTTTCATTATACTTATTTGTTAAGATGTCTTTTTCCATGTTAATAAATTTCTGCACATCATCTTGGTAAAAACCTGTACTAATTACCCAGTTCCATTTAGGGATGGTTTTTAAATAAATTATTTTAGAAGAAATTGTATTGGAATCTGGTTTGAAGAAGTCCAAATGTACATAGCCTTTCTTTTCCTTTATTACGTTCTTGATTTTTGTAATTGATTCAATATTATTCATGTCTGTTAGTGCTTGTAACGCATTCTTTCCAATTAAAGTTTTGTTAATATGACTGATATAATTGTTATGTTTGTCCGTAATAATGAAGTATCCATTTTCCCCAAATTTGAATTTCTCTACCTGAGATATAACTTTCTTTTGTATATCTTTTGAAAAGTCTTCAATATATTCCCCTGTTCCTAAAAACCAATCCAACTCATAAATATTTTTCACGAAACCAATTTTCTTAAACTCTTGGGGGTTACCTTTTACCTTTTTCCAATGCCATTCTTGATAGGACTCTTCATTGTTTTTTAATAAATCAAGTGATTCTCTTAATACATAAATACCTTTTGTATCTCGATAGTTTATAAGATTTTTCCCTTCTAGTTTTGGAATAAGTGGATGAAGGACATTTGTTGCTGCTTTATCATATATAAAGAAGTAGCCTCTTGCATTATTAAAGCGAATATCTTTTAATGCACTTTTAATCATAAGAGTTATTTCTTGTTTACTGTGTGTATCTTTAAATTGATTGTAAATGTTTGTGCTTATAGTATGTGCTTCATGAACTCTATCTATCAAAGTTTTTTTTAGATTTTCAATGGTATCTTTTTGTTCTGAAAGAATATATTCATAAATATTATCAACTTGTTCTTTAATAATTTGTTTTTTATCTTGAATAAATTTTACTTTAATATTGTTTTTTATTTTGTTGAATTCTGATTTGTTTTCAAGATACAGAAATGTAGTGATTATTATGGAGAGACCAAGGATTAAAAAAGGTAGAGCATACCTAATCAATAATAAGAGCTTTTTTTCATTCTTAAAGTGCATTTTTACTTCTTCTGTTGAAACTTCCTTATTATACAAGAAATATATAATATTTTTTATAATACTATCTAAGTTATTTAATTGTTTGTAAAAGTTAATAAAGGTTTTATAATGTTTAATGTTAAAATAAAAACTACAATAGCAACTTTATTTATAACAGTTGTTACCATAGTTCTTTCGGTTATGATATATTTTCAGTATAAATCTAACAGTGACTTTGCACTCTTAACAACAAAAACATTGTTAGATAATATTGCTGATAAAAGCATTACTCAAATTGAAGAATACAATCATTCCAGTACAGAATTTATAAGTATAGCCCAAAACATAAAAAATATAGAGCAAGATATTGAGTTTTCAAAACAACATATGTTGCTTCCCATAATTACAAATTACATTAATAATGCAAAATATGTATATGGTGTTTACTTAGGGTTTGCCGATGAGTCATTTTATATTGTTTATAATATAAACTTATCTGAAAAAATGAAAAAATCGTTAAATGCTCCTAGTCGTGCCAGTTGGATGGTACGAAAAAATAAAAAAATTAATGACAAAATCATCTCCACCAAGACTTTTTTGGATGCAAATCTAAATACTATTTTAACGCAAAAGGAAACGACCCAATATCAGCCAACCCAAAGGCCTTGGTATAAAAATGCCATAAAAAGTAAAGG
>Ga0105351_1001511_pt1 | contig 10543 bp, 7 predicted proteins | sample EN4Hudsemesocosm_FD_83662 | JGI IMG/M metagenome (GOLD analysis project Ga0105351, IMG submission 83662) | Methane-oxidizing microbial communities from mesocosms in the Hudson Canyon - EN4B Hudson Canyon | ecosystem: Environmental > Aquatic > Marine > Cold seeps | place: Hudson Canyon | collected... | reverse complement strand
TTATGCTCCTCTTTAGCTGGATGGGATTAGTTGATGTAGTTCGTGCTGAGTTTCTACGTGCAAGAAACTTAGAGTACGTCAGAGCAGCAAGGGCATTGGGACTTGATAACCGAGGGATAATGTTCAAGCACATGCTACCAAATGCAATGGTTGCCACATTAACATTTATGCCATTTATTCTTACTGGGGCAATCAGTACTTTAACATCACTAGACTTCCTTGGCTTCGGCCTCCCTTTAGGTTCACCATCCCTAGGTGAACTCATTTCACAAGGTAAGTCTAATCTCCATGCCCCCTGGTTAGGCATATCTGCATTTATGGTGTTAGCCGTTATGCTTACACTGCTAGTGTTTATCGGTGAAGCAGTACGAGACGCATTTGATCCAAAAAAGGCGTAAAAGAAGAATGAATAAACCACTTATTTCAATCAAAGATTTACGCGTAACGTTTACACAGGGTGATTCAACCGTTGAGGCGGTAAAGGGTATTTCATTTGATATTCCAAATGGAAAAACACTAGCCATTGTTGGCGAAAGTGGTTCAGGAAAATCAGTAAGCGCCCTATCGATATTAAAGCTACTACCCTACCCTAAAGCCTCTCACCCAAGCGGTGAAATTTTATTTTCAGGGCAAGACTTAATACAGCTAAATGAAAAATCCATGCGTTCGATCCGTGGTGATAAAATCAGCATGATTTTTCAAGAGCCAATGACCTCATTTAACCCGCTACACACCATTGAGAAGCAAGTCAGTGAAACCCTGCTGTTACACAAAGGCTTGAGTGGTAAAAAAGCACGTGAACGTGTTATTGAGTTACTAACACTGGTTGGCATTCCAGACCCTGAAACTCGCTTATCAGCCTACCCTCATGAGTTGTCGGGTGGTCAGAAGCAACGTGTAATGATCGCAATGGCCTTAGCTAATGAGCCTGAACTATTAATTGCAGACGAACCTACCACAGCGCTTGATGTAACCGTCCAAAAACAGGTTCTGGAGCTTTTAAAGTCACTTCAGGCGAAAATGGGAATGGCTATATTGCTGATCACTCACGATTTAAATATCGTTAAGCAATATGCAGACGAAGTGGTTGTTATGAATCATGGAAAAATCATTGAGCAGCAAGCCACTGAAGCGCTATTTAATTCACCCAAAGAAAGTTACACACAAAGTTTGATTGATGCAGACCCAGAAGGGTCACCTGCGCCCGTTCCAAATGATGCTCAGACCTTACTGGAAACAAAAGACCTTAATATCTGGTTCCCTATTAAAAAGAATTTCTTTGGTAAAACCACATCGTATTTTAAAGCAGCCAATAATATCTCAATTTCTGTAAAGCAAGGCGAAACCCTGGGAATAGTGGGAGAAAGCGGCAGCGGTAAAACCACTCTGGGTTTATCTCTTGTAAAACTATTAAGAAGCCACGGTGACATTGTTTTTAAGCAACAGAAAATTCACAACTATAATCAACAACAGTTTCGTCCACTCAGAAGACAAATACAGATTGTTTTTCAAGATCCTTATGGAAGCCTTAGCCCCAGAATGTCTATTCAGCAGATTATTGAAGAAGGTCTGGTCATTCATGAAGAGGGCAACCCAAAAGATATAAAAAATATTGAAAAAAGAGAGTTAAAAGTAATACAGGCACTTAAAGACGTAGATCTAGACCCCGAAACACGTCATAGATACCCTCACGAATTTTCAGGTGGCCAACGTCAACGTATTGCCATTGCCAGAGCCTTAGTACTTCAACCTGAACTTATTATTCTTGATGAACCTACATCAGCACTAGACCGAACGGTGCAGTCACAGGTTGTCGATCTTCTAAGAAATATTCAGAAAAAGTATAAAATAAGTTATTTATTTATCAGTCATGATCTTGCCGTAGTAAAGGCCTTGAGCCATAGGGTGCTTGTTATGAAGCAAGGTGAGGTCATAGAATATGGCGATTGTGAACATATATTCAATTCACCTGAAAAAGAATACACTCGCTCGCTAATTGATGCTTCGTTTTACTATGCGACTAATTAAAAAGGATTAAACAATGGGATTCTTAACCGGAAAAAAAGCATTGGTCGTCGGCATTGCCAGCAAGTTATCTATTGCTACAGGTATTGCTCGCGCACTTCATGAACAAGGTGCTGAATTAGCGCTTACTTATCAAGGTGATAAATTAAAAAAACGTGTTGATGGCTTTGCTGAAGAGTGGAATACCGATATGGTTTACCCTTGTGATGTAAGTGATGATCAACAAATTGAAGACCTGTTCACTTCCATCTCAGAAAAGTGGGATGGTATAGATATCATTGTACACTCTGTCGGCTTTGCACCTGCAGATCAGTTAGATGGCAATTTCGTTGATGTCACCACCCGCGAAGGCTTCAAAATTGCTCATGACATAAGCTCTTATAGCTTCATTGCCCTAGCAAAGGGCGGAAGAGAATTAATGAAAGGCCGTAACGGCTCATTACTAACCCTAAGCTATTTAGGTGCTGAGAAAACACTACCTAATTACAATGTAATGGGCTTAGCCAAAGCGAGCCTTGAAGCCAACGTAAGATACATGGCCAATAGTCTGGGGCCTGAAGGAACCAGGGTTAATGCAATTTCAGCAGGGCCTATTCGTACTCTGGCAGCATCCGGTATTAAAAGCTTTCGTAAGATGCTTGCAGAAACCGAAAAAAGAACCCCGCTTCGTCGTAATATAACCACTCAAGAAGTGGGAAATACAGCTGCATTTCTTTGCTCTGATCTGGCAAGTGGGGTAACAGGCGAAATACTTCACGTAGATGCTGGGTTTAGCATTACAGCTATGGGCGCGCTTGAAGATTAATTCAATTAACCTTTTTTATTAACTTTCGACTACGTCACTGTAACGTTATGTAAAAAAAGTTATCGTTCAAGAAGCCTTGATATAAGGAACATTAAGGCTTTTTTATTACTGAAAACCAGCTGCGAGTTAAACCAGGTGAATTCTGTGCAACGACTTTATACCCATTTTTTTCTTTCGATATTATTAATTATTACCGTTAGCGGTTGCTCTAGTATGGGCTCCGCAATGAAGGCCAGCCCATCATTTGTTAATTCTTTAGGTATGGCAGATATTCCTCTTGAAGATTTAAAAGAGCGTTACACCAATGAGTATTCTAAATGGGCAACCGTTAACGGGCTCGAAATACACTACCAAGAGCTCGGTGAAGGCCCTACTATCGTGCTATTGCACGGTGTAATGTCATCACTTCAAACATGGGATGATTGGGTTCTTGAACTTAGTAAGTCCTACCATGTTGTCAGTCTTGATCTACCTGGCTTTGGTCTAACAGGTGCACCTGAATCACTCGATGATTTTACTGAAGAATACCTGTTAAATACCTTTGCTAAGTTTATACATGAAATCGAGCTAGAAAACTTCTCGCTCGTTGGAAATGATTTGGGGGGTTACGTTGCCGCACAATATGCATCAAGTTACCCTGAGCGTATTGATTACCTTATTTTAATTGACCCTATAGCCTACCCTCAAGATATGCCTTGGGTTATGGACTTATCCACCACTCCGGTCATATCAAGTATTGGTAAAGTTTTTCAACCCCCAGTAATTATCACAATGAATGTTAAGCAGATGTATGGCGATCATCAGCGCATAGAAAGACGACACATGGATCGGTACGTACAAATAGCTCAGCGTGCTGGTGCCCGTTCTGCTTATATAAAAACAATGGAAATTCTTAAAGAACGCAGTACGCAAGAAACCCCCTTACCTTTTAGCAGAATCAAAGCGCCTACCTTACTTATGTGGGGAGAGCTCGATAATTGGACTCCGGTTGAGTTAAGCCAGCGATGGAAAGATGACATTAGAGATAGCCAAATAGTAGTCTACCCTGGAGTAGGTCACGTACCCATGGAAGAAATTCCTGCCTTGACTGTTGTAGATGCTATTAAATTCTTTAATGGAGAAAAAGTAGTTGCTCCTAAAACTACTTCTGGGGAAAAAGCATTTAGTGAAACCGGTGCGATGGAAAGAACCCTGGAAGGTGTTTCAAACTAGTCTAATAACTACTATGTATTAGTTAGCTATGCCCTCCGCTGGAAGGCATAGCAAAACTGAACACTATTTCGTTTGCCTGAACAGGCTTTGAAAAGTAAAAACCTTGAACATAATCACACGACATATGACTTACTGTGTCTAGCTGATCAAAAGTTTCAACTCCCTCGATAACAACTTTAAGCGAAAGCGCCTTAGCCAGACCCAGAATGGCAATAATGATGGCACGAGACTCCTCATTTTCTTCAATATCAATAATGAAGGACCGATCTATTTTAATGATATCAATGGGGAACTTTCTTATATAAGCCAATGAAGAATAACCTGTTCCAAAGTCATCTAATGCGACATCAACGCCCAATGCTTTAAACTGCTTAAGAATCTCAACGCAATTTCTTTCATCCGCCATCAATACACTTTCTGTAATTTCGACCTCTAAATTTTCAGGACTAACCTGATGCGCTTTAAGAGCATCGTTAATATCATCAACAACAGAACCATGCATTAACTGCAAAGCAGATAAATTAATAGCAATTTTTAAATACCCAAACCCCTCATCATGCCAGCGTCTGAGCTGAGTGCAGGCCAGTTGCAATACAATTCTACCAATATCTATAATCAGCCCTGTGTCTTCGGCAACGGTTATAAAATTAGCAGGAAGTAAAACGCCTTTAACAGGGTGATGCCATCGAAGAAGTGCCTCCACGCCTACGACCTCACCATCCTTCAACCTGATTTTAGGCTGGTAATTCAAGAAAAACTCTTCATTTTTTATTGCTGTACGTAAAGACGACTCAATCTCAAGACGCATTGCTACTGCTTCATTTAAGGCCTTGGTGAAAAACTGATAATTATTACGCCCCCTTTGCTTTGCTTCATACATGGCTAAGTCAGCACTTTTAATCAAACTGTCAGCTGAAGTACCATCAACCGGGTACATGGCAATACCAATACTCGCACCTATATTAATTTCAGTACCCGCTAACTCAAATGGCTGCGATAGCATTTCAACAATACGTTGAGCCACCATCGATGCTTGATGCGCCTGCTCTATATCAGTCAGAATTATCGTGAATTCATCACCACCTAAACGAACCACTAAGTCATTACTCCATTCAGAGCCTGATTCAACTTTTCTTGAAACAATATCTACACTTCTCAAGCAGCTTTCGAGACGCACAGCCGTCTCCTGAAGTAATTCATCACCCACCTGATGACCATGTACATCATTCACATACTTGAAATTATCTAAATCTATAAATAACAACCCCATTACTGCACTGCCGCGCTCGCAGTGCTTCAAGGCCTTCTTTAAATTAACGTTAAATGTAATACGATTAGGTAAACCAGTTAATGCATCATAATAAGCCAGATTTTTTACTGTCTCAGAGCTTTTAGCTAAACCATGACTCAATTCCTGAAAGTCACTCGCTAACAAGGTGAGCTCATCTGAACCCAGCATACTGATATCTTGCTCATATTCCCCCTTCTTAAACCGGATAACCAACCTGCGTAGCATATTAATTGGGTTAACTAGCAGTATATTAATTTGAGCATTGAGTAATGCCGCAGTACTTAAAAACACAAAAATAACAAACCAAAACACATACTGCTTCATTGAGTCTGATGCTTTATTTAAATCTTGTATTGTAATGATCCCTAATAAGTATAAGTTTTGAGTTAAGCGCTTATATCCTCCATAAAAAGACTCTGAGTCCGCATCATATTGGTTAATAGCACTTGACCTGGAGAGTATGACTTGTTGCAGTTGCTGGGGTAATTTTTGTGATACGTTTTCATCCACCTCCATATACTCGCTAGCCATCAAGCTTGTACTCGGCGAAAATAAAATAGCGCCATCTTTATCAGTTAAGAAATATTCAATACCCTGTTTTTCTACGCCTTCACTCATTAATTCGTTAAGAAACCCCATTCCAACACTGATAAATAAAAAACCTACCGTATCTACTCTGTTTTTTATAAACTGATCATTCTTATGCTTTCTCTTTACAGCATGAGCAACTAAGTAATAAATAGCCCCGTCCGGCTCAGGCATCCAAACAGCTTCGTGATGGTCAAGCCTCGCATCAATCATATGCTTAATAACTTTTTGCTGATGCCCCGCACCATCAAACACTTCGCTGACAGAGGTTATTAATGCCCCTTGCTGGCTAAAAACTACGATTTCAGCATAGTCAGGAAAACCTTTCGCTATGGCTTCTAGTTTTTCAGTTATAGCTAATTCGTCAATAGCGGCAGGGTCATGACTAAGATGAGTTTCAAACATTTCACTTGCAGATAAAACAGAGGCATTAGATGATGCATTATTTAAACGAGACACCGTATCACTAGCGAGCTGTTGTAACGAAGATTCTAGTTGTACAATGGTTAAGCGCTGACTAATTCCTTTCAAATAAATCAATGAAAGAGAGCCAACCACCAAAAGAGGCAAAATTATCATAGGTAAAATTGATAATAAAAATTTTGATCTCAGCTTCACTCTCTTGCATACCTCAGTTTAAAGCTAGTCATTTAGCCAGTTGGCTATTGCAAGCTTCCAATCAATAATCTCAGTTCCTTCCGAATCAAATAACATAATACCCGCAACATACGCATTTTCTGATGCATTATCTGTAGTTTCATCCACAGATAATGGTCTTACCCAGCGTACCTCACCCGTCAGCTGAAAGCGCTCTTTACTACTAGGCAAATCTAAAGCCATTTGGTGAATAGCTCCTGCCGTAAGCTCCTCGTTCATCTCAACCTGAATTCCATTAGCAGAGAAGTCCACAGTTTTACATGCGACAACAATGGGCCCATCATTACTATCTGGTGCAGAGGAAACGGTCTCAACATATAAAATGGCCGACCGGTTAAGTCGAGTCTCTTCACGCCGCTCCTCATCATTTATCAGAGTATTTATATCAAACGTTTCCATATTCCCCCTTTTACTTTCCAACTCTAATAGCCCCAATAACTCTTGTTAACGTGTCATCAAAAACCACTCCGTCATTCAATACCTTAATCTCACCTTTTACCATGCGATTAACAAGCTCCAAGGTTTTAATCTCTATTTTCTTCAAGCCCATTTTATCTACAAAAATAAATTTATCAGTTGCATTAATTTTTACCACCAGTTTATATTTTTTATTTTTCTTACTTTCATCACTAACAATATTTTCATTACTTACGATAGAGATCCAGGCACCCAGACTTAACTCGGATGCAATTTTTAACGCGGCCTGCTCACGTATTAATCTTGTTTTCTCAGCCTGCTTCAAACGTTGCTCTTTTAGAAGTTTAGCAGTTTCTAACTTCTTTAAACGAATCTCTTCTAAGGCTTTTTCTTTAGCCGCTTTTAATGCTTCAGCTTCTGCCTGCGCTTTAGCACGTGCTCTTTCCCTGGCATCATTTTGAGCTTTAGCTACTTTACTGAGTCCTTTTAAGGTTTCTTTAAAAACCTGACTCAATTGATAGCAAGGGGGTATGGGTATTATATCACCGGTTAAAGTGCGCTGTTTGAAAACCTCAAAGGGCATAATCATAGATTTCATACCCGCATGATTCATCCAAAGTATTTCTCTTGAATCAGAAAAGTATTGTGAGAACTTTAAACGGTTAACTTCACCATTTGATTTATCCAAGGGCTTTATAAAAAACCATTGATTAAGAACTTTCTCCAGCTCAGTATTAGAAAGCGCCATATCAGCATTAAAGTTAATTGAGGCTTCTTCTACACACAAAGGAGTGCCTTCTACTTCACTTCCCTGAAGCACCGTGATGAGCTGTTTTTGTATTGACTCCCAATAGTCATTGGCAATATCTATACCTAAATTATTCGCAAGCTCCGCCATTTCATCAACTAAACCTTCGGCCATTCCAAATAGCGAATCTCGTTTTTGTGTTGGCATGGCTGAAAAAATTAAAACAAAGCGACGCGTGAGTGCTTCAACTTTCTCCCACTGGTTTTCTCCAGGCATTAACAAAGTGCAGCGAAGTACATTTTGCCACTGACTTAGTAAGAACTGACAGATAGGTTCTGGTAATAATTTATTTTTACTTAAACTATGAAGTGTAAATCGACTAAACTGAGAGGCATACCGTGAGGTTGCAGCGCCTTGTTCTGTTTTTATAAGTCGATCAAATATTGTAGTCAGGCGTATCTGTTGCTTTTCTTGCTCATGTAACCATTTATCTTTAAGTTCAATAAAAGATTTTGATGAAGCACTATCAAGTGAGTTAATAATTTGACTAATTTCAAATAATCGATCAAGAACTACCTGGCTCACTCGCTTTGGTTCAGGTGTCCATCCAACCTGGCTTGCACAAATTTCATCAACTAATGAAAATATAGGGCTCTCTTCAACCTCAAATAACTCTGGAAATTTTATAAGCACACGCGCCAAACCAAAACGCCAGCCACTCAACTGCGCCTTTAGGGCTTCATCTATGTTTGACTTCCGATAAAATACATCAGCAAGCCTGTCACAGACGAACAAAGCATTGTATAAACGAGGCGATAAGCTATAAGAATCACTGCAAGGTTCAAACGTTTTAATGAGTGAATCTCCGCGGTTAGTTACGGCATGTTTTTGTAAAAAATCACAAACCCTATTAACTATTTCTTCTGTTTCCCCAGTGTTTGAAGTTTCATATTTCAACTCAGGAATTCGTAATTCTTTGGTAATTTCTGAGATCAATACCACTCTTAAACCCTTTGTTCTTAAAAATCCAGTTTTAGGATCAATATTCAATAAAGCAGACAACATACCCTCACTTAGCGATAAACAACATATCCATAGATTATAGTACGCTTTATAAAATTCGTTTTAGAAACCAAAGTTTATTAGTATCAATTTGTTAATCCAAAACAGTATGATCATTTTTTAATCAAAGCGTTATAATACAAGTGCCCAGTAGAAAGTGTCTAGTAGACATAGAGGGGGGCGTGATATGTATAATTTAAGTCTTGAACGCAGAAAAGATGATAGGAGATATTCTAAGTTAGCAATCAAAAATAAAAACATTGTTAATGAACGCAGGTCGATTGATCGTAGAAATGACAGCCGGCCTCTTAACGAGTTCCCCTACCTACCTCAGATTATTAGCTATTAGTTTTAGTAAACCCGCCTTGAGGCGGGTTTTTCTTGTCTTTCCTTGATTTGATCCGTTGCAAAATTCAAATGAATAAAGCAACATATCCTCACTTTTTTATCACTCACATCAGATGCCATTCAAATATTGACGTCGATGTAAAAATAATTAATTTTACTTATAACTGAGACTGGAACAAATGAGCACTTCTTCTCTAGATAATGTTAATGTAGCCAGTCAGGATATTTTAATAACACCTGACAGACTGAAATTAGATATTCCACTCACTGAATCTGCTGCACAAACTATTGAGAACGGCAGAACGGTTATTAACAACATATTAGATCGTAAAGATCATCGACTATTTATTGTTGTTGGCCCCTGCTCTATTCATGACGTAAAAGCGGCAAAAGAATACGCACTTAAACTTAAAACACTAGCCGAAGAAGTGAGCGACACACTCGTTCTTGTAATGAGAGTCTATTTCGAAAAGCCTCGCACAACAGTTGGCTGGAAGGGGCTTGTAAACGACCCTCACCTAGATGATTCCTTTCAAATTGAAGAAGGCCTGCATATTGGTCGTCAGCTACTGATGGATGTTGCTGAAATGGGATTACCCACAGCAACAGAAGCACTAGATCCAATCTCGCCTCAGTACTTGCAAGATACCATTAGCTGGAGCGCCATTGGTGCTCGTACTACTGAGTCCCAAACTCATAGAGAAATGAGTAGCGGATTGTCTGTTGCTATTGGTTTTAAAAATGGTACAGACGGTGGCCTTGATGTTGCAACTAACGCACTAAAATCTGTTGCTCACCCTCATCGTTTTCTTGGTATCAACCAAGAAGGTCAAGTGGCGATTATTCGCACAAAAGGCAACGCGCATTCACATATTGTTCTTCGTGGCGGTGGTGGCAAGCCAAATTATGACACTGTAAACGTTGCATTATGTGAGCAGCAGTTAGATAAAACAGGTCTTGCAAAGAATATAATGGTCGATTGCAGTCACGCAAACTCTAATAAAGATGCCAACCTGCAACCATTAGTTGTACAAGATGTAGCCCATCAAATACTTGAAGGAAACAAGTCAATTATTGGCTTGATGATTGAAAGTAACCTTAACTTTGGTAACCAGTCCATTCCTAAAGATCTATCTGAGTTAAAGTACGGTGTATCTGTTACTGATGCATGTATTGACTGGGAAACTACAGAAAAAACGCTTAGAGATATGCGAGAGAAGCTTAAAGACATCCTACCCAGCAGGTAACGAAGCATCTTCTAAAAAAGCGCCAATTGGCGCTTTTTTTTAATCCATCCAGCGCAGTTTGCCTCTGAGGTTAACCACTTCACCAATAATAATTAAAGTAGGTGCTTTCACCTTCTCGGTTTTAACCAGTTCAGGCATAGTCG
>Ga0105351_1001506_pt1 | contig 10562 bp, 6 predicted proteins | sample EN4Hudsemesocosm_FD_83662 | JGI IMG/M metagenome (GOLD analysis project Ga0105351, IMG submission 83662) | Methane-oxidizing microbial communities from mesocosms in the Hudson Canyon - EN4B Hudson Canyon | ecosystem: Environmental > Aquatic > Marine > Cold seeps | place: Hudson Canyon | collected... | reverse complement strand
GAGCATTCGTAATGCACTGAGCTATATTCACTTAGAACCGAGCACGCCCATCAAATCTGTCAAAATTGACAAAGTCTTTATCGGCTCTTGCACCAATTCTCGTATCGAGGATTTACGCGCAGCGGCTGCTGTTGCTAAGGGCAAGAAGATAGCCAATAATGTCAAACTAGCACTGGTTGTGCCAGGCTCTGGTCTAATAAAAAAACAAGCCGAAGAAGAAGGGCTTAATACCATATTTACAGATGCGGGCTTTGAGTGGCGTGAACCAGGATGCTCAATGTGTTTAGCAATGAACGCCGACAAACTTGAAGTGGGTGAGCGCTGTGCGAGCACCTCCAATAGAAACTTTGAAGGTCGTCAGGGCCAAGGCTCATTCACTCATTTGGTAAGCCCTGCAATAGCTGCAGCAAGTGCTATCGCCGGCCATTTTTCTGGAGTTAACTAATGCAAGCATTTACTACAATAAACTCCATTGCAACGCCGCTTGATCGCGCAAATATCGATACCGACGCCATCATTCCAAAGCAGTTTCTAAAATCGATTAAACGTTCAGGCTTTGGCCCCAATCTTTTTGATGAGTGGCGCTACCTTGATCACGGCGAAGTCGGTATGGATAATTCCAAACGCCCTCTTAATCCTGACTTCGTACTGAACAACCCTAAATACGCAGATGCAAAAATTTTACTTGCTCGAGAAAACTTTGGCTGTGGCTCATCACGTGAACACGCCCCTTGGGCACTTGAAGATTTCGGTTTTAAGGCAATTATCGCCCCAAGTTTTGCCGATATTTTTTATAACAATTGTTTTAAAAATGGCATTTTACCAATTATATTAAATCATGATATTGTTGATGATTTATTCGCCTATGAAGGTGAGATTGTTGTCGATTTAGAGGGTCAAAGCGTTACCACTACAGCAAGAACTTACCCTTTTGAAGTGGATCCAGAACGCAAAAGAAGGCTGCTTAACGGCCTTGATGACATCGCCTTAACGCTCCAATATAAAAATGACATTCACCACTTTGAAGTTGAGTATTTCAAACAACATCCCTGGTTATGATTGTACAGCTTAGCGGCCAAATCCTAAGTAAAAACCCACCGGAAGTTATTGTGGAGGTAGCTGGTATCGGCTACGAAATACTGTGCCCAATGTCGACTTTTTACCAACTCGGTGACACTGGCGGCAATGTATTACTCTACACTCATCTAAGCATTAAAGAGGATTCGCACACTTTATTTGGCTTTATCTCTAAAGACGAAAAAAGTCTTTTCAGAGAACTTATTCGAGTTAACGGTGTCGGCCCAAAAGTTGCACTTGCCATTCTCTCGCACTTAACAGTTGGCTCTTTGATTGACTGCATAGGCAACGAGGATGCCGACCTACTTGCTAAAACGCCTGGAATCGGCAAGAAAACCGCCTTAAAATTGATTGTTGAATTGCAAGACAGGCTCGAAAAAATTGAATTCTCAAGCGCAGTCATGGCCTCAAACATGGCTCAGAACAATATCAATCCAAATGCCAAAAAAGCTCTGGAAGCTCTGCAGTCGTTAGGATTTAAATCAAAAGAAGCAAGCAAGATGATTTCTGCAATCGACGATCAAACCCTCTCGACCGAAGAGTTAATTCGACAAGCGCTAAAGAATAAATAACACTTACACTTTACTCAAGCGCCTCTCTTTAATCCTCTCTAGCCAGTTAATAAAGTCGTAATTCATTGAGTACATACAAGGCAGCAGGATTAGTGTCATTATTGTGCCAAATAGTAGTCCATATCCTAAAGCCAAAACCATTGGCTGAAGAAAGAGGTCGACACCACCAATACCGTAAGCCAGTGGCAAAACGCCACACAAGGTGGTCAGGGTAATTAATACTACGGCCCTCAAACGATCCCTTGCTCCTTTTGCAACCCATGTATGCATGTCTTCAATGTCAGAATATTTCTGCTTAACATAATTCAAATGACTGACCATTACTAAAGAATCATTAACAATCACGCCAATGAGTGCCAATGAGCCCATCAAAGCAAAAAAACTTAAGGGTTCGCCATGAAAATAGAAAGACCAAATCACCCCAATAAATGCAAATGGGACGCTTGCCAAAACTAATAATGGCTGGGAGTAGGAGTTAAACAATAAAGCAATAAGAAAAAATACTCCAAAAATTGAAAAAACAAATGCTTTTTGAAAGCTCTCAAGAGACTCTAAAGTTTCTTGCGCTCCACCGCCTGAAATCAACCTAATTTGCGGAAAGTTTTTTTCAATTTCAAGCTTCTTGATTGCAAGCTCTAATGCCTCTTGAGGTGTTGTAATTTCATCATCCACTGAAGCGGATAACTTAACTGATCGCTCTCCATCGTAATGATTATAGTCTGGCTCACCACTTATGTTTTTAACCGAGGCAAATTGAATAAGATTTATCGCCCTTCCTTGGTTATTTGATATGGTTGCAGACTGTAGAAATTGCTCAGTAAAGCTTTCATTTCCCACGTATATTCTTACATCAGTTTCTTTTCCACCAAGATTAAGATTTGTCGCGTATGAGCCAGAATAAACAGTCCTCAAATCTCGATAAACCTGTGAATAATTAACCCCTAATTCATTCATTTTTGCAAAATCAAGAACCACCTCAACCCGGTCTTTACCGACCTCGTCATCTCTAACAATATTTTCAACTCCTTGCATGTTTGACAAAATCTCTGCAAGCCTTTCAGTCACACCAGATCTCTGGAGATTGTTATCGCCAACCAAGTTAATCTCTATGTCACTGCCACTTGGAGGTCCCGGTCTTAATACACTGAATATAATTTTTTCAGCGCCCTCTACATTTGCAACCGCCAACTCTAAACTTTCAGCTAGAGCTTCGGCGTCGATTTCTCTTTCGCTTGTAGGTGTTAAAACAATTGTTAAATCTGCCGTATTGGTAAAATAGCTGCCAATATTACTAGTAAGTGAATCAAGATCCTTGCCAACCTTTTCCAAGATTATCTTTTCAACATTTATAACAACCTTCTCGGTAGACTGAGCTGACGTGCCATTAGGGGTTTCAATATTTACATAAATTGTATCTGCGCCCCGAGAAGGAAACAAATTTAATGGCATCTGTGTCATGCCAAACCACAAAGAAAAGCCAAAAACAGCTAAAAAAAGCGCAACAATCCAATAGCGAAATACCAGAATTCGCTTCACCTTCTTCTCAAACCAGTTCTCGATTGGAATAAACCAAGTTTTTTGCTTATCTTTCTTCTTGTTCGCCAAATGAGCTGGCAAGGCAAAGGTTACTTCCAAAAATGACAACAACAAGGCAAAGATAACAACAACCGGAAGAACGTAAACAAATTTACCCATCGTTCCCGTCATTAAAAACATTGAAGACATAACCAATATTGTGGTGATAATGGTTGTCACAACCGGCAGAATAACCCGTTTAAAGCCCTTCACCACGTTGGAATACATGTCTCCAGGTTGAGATTTGTAGTGATGTATACTTTCGGCAACAATGATGCTATCATCCACCACAATACCCAAAACTAAAATTATCCCCGATAGAGAAATAAGGTTAATAGTCCCCCCTGACAGGCCTAATAAACCAATAGTTCCTAGAAGTGCGACAGGTAGGCTGACTGCAACCCAAAAAGCAGTCTTGATGGACAAGAAGACACCAAGGACAACAAGAACTAAAGCAAGTCCAATATAGCCATTATTTGTAATAATACTCAAACGATTCTCAACCGCAATAGAGCGATCTTGACTAAAGAATATATTCAAGCCCTCTGGATAATATTCCTGCAACTCAAGAACCTTGCTCTTAACTCTTTCAACCGTTCTAATAATGTCAGCTTGTTCTTGCTTAAGAACACTTAATATAAAACCTTTTGTTCCATTTACTCTAGTAATAGATTTCTCTTCAGAGCCTCCAATCACCACTGCGGCGACATCTTTAAGCCTTACTTCAGGACCTGAAAAGCTCTTTCTAATAACTGTATTCTCCAGCTCTTCAATATTGTTGTATTCAGAAAGAATTACAATATTCTTTTTATTGTTATCACGATTATTGTCTCCAACAGTAAATCTGGCATTTCTTGTTGAAATCGAAGATCTTATTTGATCAATTGAAATATTGTACTGATCCAACTTTTCAGGGTTGATCCTCACTTGAATCTCGTTATCTAGATATCCATTTTTATTAACTCTAGAAACGCCATCCACAGCCAATAGGGCTCTTTCCAAATCATCAACAATTTGTTTAGCGATTTGATAGTCAATTATAGAGCTGTCAATATTTATATCAATAACTGGTATTTCCATAATATTGAAATCAACAACTCTAGGAAGCTCGGAAACCTCCTCTGGCAAACCGCCCACTCTATTAACAGCGTTTCGAATATCGTTTTTCACTGTTAAAACATCGTTTACATTTTGATCGATTTGAATAATAATGCTTGACAACCCCTCTCGAGATGTTGAGGTGAGCCTCCCTATTCCGTTAACACTTGAAAGCTCATTTTCAATTTTGTTAGTGACTTTTTTCTCAACATCTTCAGGAGATGCCCCAGGAAAAGCCGTTGTAACTGACATTATTTCAAAATCGATAGGAGGGAATTGGTCTCGTTGAATTTGCTGAAATGTTAGCAAGCCAATTATTATGAAAGACAAAGAAAAACCTAACGCTAATTTTTTTTGTCTAACAAGAAAGTTGAGCACTGAATCCATTTATCACCATTAATAATTCAAAATAAAGCTGATTTTACCAAAAACATAAATAAAAAAAGTCGAGTAGGCTCCCTCACTCAAACACTTTTTAAACTCTTTATCCACTTAATAAAATCATAATTCATTGAGTACAAGCACGGCAAAAGAATCAGTGTCATCACTGTACCAAACAGTAGGCCATAACCCAGCGCTAAAACCATAGGTTGCAACAGATAATCCACACCACCAATGCCGTAGGCTAAGGGCAATACACCGGCCAGTGTTGTTAAGCTGGTTAACACAACAGCACGTAAGCGATCTTTAGAGCCTTTGGCAATCCAATTAATAGCATTCTCACTAAGCTCTTTCTTAGCTTTAATGAAATTAAGATGACTCACCATCACCAAAGAGTCATTAACAATTACTCCAATCAGCGCCAACGCACCCATTACTGCGAAAAAGCTGAGCGTTTCGCCGTGAAAATAGAACGCCCAAATCACGCCGATCAATGAGAATGGGATACTGGAAATCACCAACATCGGTTGCGACCAAGAATTAAACAAAAGCATCAACAGTAAGAAAGCACCAAAGATTGCCATAACAAAAGCGTTGATGAAACTATCCATCGAGTCGTCAATTTCCTTAGCACCACCCTCACTAATCAAACGCACTTCAGGATAATTATTGGCAATATCCAACTGCTCTATTACTGCTTCCATCGCCCCTTGCGGCGTCGCTACCCCATCTTCAGCACTGGCGGTAATTGACACAGAGCGCTCACCATCAAAGTGATTAAGGTCGGGCTCGCCCGCTATCTCTCGAATCGTTGAGAACTGACTCATCGGGATCAGTCTGCCTTGATTGTTCATGACCTTGGTTTGAGCAATAAATGCTTCGGAGTAATCTTTTTCGCCCAGGTAGATTCGAACATTAGTTTCTTTTTCTTCGAAGCGAACGTTAGTCACATCAAGGCCGGAATAAATGAGTCTTAAATGCCTATAGACTTGCATATAATCAACCCCAAGCTCCGACATTGCATCAAAATCCAATACTGTTTCGATACGCCCCTTACCGGCTTTGTCGTTACGCTCAATACTACCAACACCATCAAGAGATTTTAATATTTCCGCAACAGCATTGGCTGCAGCCACTCTCTGAACATTGTTGCTACTCACCAAATTGATCTCTAGATCTTCTCCAGTTGGAGGGCCCGGCCTTTCAACATCAAAATGAATCTCCACACCTTGTAATTTTTCAACTTGAACTTCGATAAGTTCAACAATTTCTTGAGCACCCCTCTCCCTATCACTGGAAGGAGTTAAAGATATTGTCAGCTCTGCTTGGTTGGTAAACCAACTGCCGATGTCACTGGTAAGGTAGTTAAGGTCGTCTCCGGCTTGCTCCATAATGATCGCCTCTACTTCAGCTACAATGCTTTCAGTGTGGTTCGCCGAACTGCCTGTTGGCGCCTCAAGAAAACCATGAATCGCATCAGAACCTTGTGACGGGAACAAAGTAAACGGCATGTGCACAACCGCAAACCAAACTGAAAAACCGAACAATGCACTAAAGAAAGCCACTACCCAGTAGCGCCAAGCAAGAACTTTAATTAATTTTGCCTCAAACCAATCCTCGAAAGGTCGAAACCAAGTTTTTTGTTTTTCAGACTTGATGCCTGCTAAATGCGCAGGCAGCGCCAAGCTAACCTCTAAAAACGAGAAAACCAACGCAAAAATTACCACAATCGGGATAAGGTAGACGAATTTACCCATTGTGCCCGTCATCAAGAACATTGATGACATTGCCAAAATCGAAGTTAAAATAGTGGTGATAACAGGCAGAATAACGCGTTTAAAGCCAGTTACAACATTCTCATAAAGATTGTTGCCCTTGACTTTGTAATGATGAATACTCTCGGCAATAATAATACTGTCATCAACCACAATACCGAGCACCAAAATCATTGCAGCAAGTGACACTAAGTTTATGGTCTCTCCTGCCATACCCAATAAGGCAACAGTGCCCAATAGGCTCACTGGCAAACTGACAGCCACCCAAATGGCGGTTTTAAACGAGAGAAAGGCGCCAAGCACAAGCAATACCAATACCAAGCCAACAATGCCGTTTTTGGTCACGATGTCAAGACGATTTCTGACTACTTCCGATTGGTCGTGAGTAAAGAAAATACGCAACTCTTCAGGGTAAGTTTTTTGCAACTCCTCTACTTTTGCTCTTAATAGATCCACCGTACGAATCACATCGGCGTGTTTTTGTTTTTTAACACTCAAAACAAAACCTTTAGTGCCGTTAACTCTAATAATATCGGTTTCTCTTGCATTGCCTTTAACAATATTAGCAATGTCCCTAACTCGGATAACTGGGCCGCCGAATGTCGATTTAATAACAACATTTTCTATCTCGGAGATATCTTCATACTCAGTCAAAATAACAATGTTTTTTCGCCGCTCGCCATCATTATTATCACCTACAGTAAAGCGCGCATTTCGACTTGAAATTGCACTCCTAACTTGCTCAGCAGAAATTTGATATTGACTTAATTTGCCTGCATCAAGGCGAATTTGCAGCTCTTTGTCCAAATAGCCTTTTTTATCAACCTTGGCTACACCCTTAATAACAGAAAGGTGTTTTTCTAACTCATCAGTAATACCCTTGGCTTGCTCATAATCAATCTTAGAGCCGTCAATGTTAATTTGGAGGATGGGGAATTGCGCCGTGTTCCAATCAATCACTCGAGGGTCGTCAACCTCATCCGGCAAAGATAGGCCACTCATTGTGGTGCGGATGTCGGCTTTTAATGTTTGAACGTCGTCGATTTCTTGTGATAACTCAACAATGACACTGGACACGCCCTCTCTAGAAGAGGAGGTGAAATTGTCTATACCATCAAGGTTTTTGAGCGCACTCTCGACAACATCGGTCACACCCTTTTCCACATCCTCGGGGGATGCACTCGGGTAGCCGGTGGTGATGCTCATGATTTCGAAATCGACCGCTGGAAACATATCGCGACGAATTTCTTGCAAAGTTAGAAAACCAACGGCAATTACCGACAGCGTAAAAACAAGGGCGAACTTTTTTTGGCGAGCAAAAAACTTAAGAAACGAGTCCATTAAGCCTCCCAAGAAGTGTTACTAATATGTTACATCAAAAACGCCCGAAGGCGCTTTATTTAGGCACTTTTAGCGCGTTTTCTTTGGTTCTCTGTTAGTAGTCTTTTACGAATACGAATATTGTTCGGTGTAACTTCAACCAACTCATCGTCATCGATAAATTCTAACGCTTGCTCAAGGTCTAATTTGATTGCTGGTGTCAACGCAACAGCTTCATCCGTCCCCGAGGCACGAACATTGGTTAACTGTTTACCCTTCATCACGTTAATAACTAAATCTTTATCGCGTGTATGAATACCAACCACCATACCTTCGTAAATATCGACACTAGGTCCAATGAAAAATTTGCCACTTTTTTGAAGATTAAAAATCGCATAAGCAACTGATTTGCCCTGACTCATAGAGATGAGTGAACCATTACTTCTTTGGCCAATTTTGCCTTCTTTTTCTGGCTTGTATGCGTCAAAAGTTGAGTACATTAAACCAGTGCCTGTAGTCGCTGTTAAGAATTCTGTTCTAAAGCCAATCAAGCCTCTAGCAGGAATAATAAAATCAAGTTTCACGCGGCCCTTACCGTCAGGCACCATATTAGTAAGTTCAGCTTTGCGCTCGCCCAATCGCTCCATCACTGTACCCTGGTGTTGAGATTCAACATCGACAGTTAAGTTTTCGAACGGCTCACAAACTACGCCATCAATTTCTTTTAAAATCACCTGAGGCCTACCTACTGACATCTCAAACCCTTCTCGGCGCATAGTTTCAATTAGGATCGACAAATGCAACTCACCTCTACCCGACACGTTAAATTCAGAAGGGTCGTCTGTGTTTTCCACTCTCAGGGCTACGTTGTAAATCAACTCTTTGTCTAAACGATCTCTAATGTTTCTCGAAGTGATGTATTTACCATCAAGGCCAGCAAAAGGAGAGTCGTTAACTTTGAATGCCATACTTACTGTAGGCTCATCAACGCTCAATGCAGGTAATGGATCAATCGCATTTGAATCGCAAATAGTATCTGAGATTGAGATATTCTCAACACCAACAATACCAACAATATCGCCAGCATTTGCACTATTTACATCAATGCGCTCCAATCCGTTAAAGCCCAATAGTTGGGCAATTTTAACGTTGCGCTTAGATCCGTCAGGACTAACTAATACTACTTGCGTGCCTTTTTTAGCAACACCGCGCGTGATACGACCAATACCAATCGCACCCACAAAAGAAGAATAATCAAGAGCGGTTATTTGCATTTGCAGTGGGCCGTCAACATCAACATCAGGTGCAGGGGCGTTTTTGACGATCGTCTCAAACATTGGGGTCATATCGCCCTCTCTGACACCATCGTCTTCTGATGCATAACCTGCCAAAGCAGAGGCGTAAATTACTGGAAAGTCTAACTGCTCTTCAGTTGCATCCAGCTGATCAAAAAGATCAAATACTTGATCAATCACCCAGTCCGTTCTAGCGGATGGTCTGTCAACCTTGTTAATAACAACAATAGGATTTAGACCTTGTTCAAAAGCTTTTTTCGTTACAAATCGTGTTTGTGGCATTGGACCATCAACTGCGTCCACCAATAATAAAACACTGTCCACCATTGACAGTACGCGCTCAACCTCACCACCGAAGTCGGCGTGTCCCGGTGTGTCAACAATATTAATACGGTACTCGCCCAATTTAATCGCTGTGTTTTTTGAACTAATGGTAATGCCGCGCTCTTTCTCAAGATCGTTGGAGTCCATCATCCTATCTGTTGCTTGAAAACGATCATCAAACGTATCCGATTGCGAGAGTAATTTGTCAACCAAAGTAGTCTTGCCGTGGTCAACGTGGGCAATAATAGCAACATTTCTTAATTTATCAGTCATTTTTGGGATCTATATAAAATTTGAGCACTATTATCCCGTATAACAAGAACACACCTTGAACTAAATTAAAGATCTCTAAAAATAAATTGATCATTGGTAAGCCCTATAAAATACAAGGATTCAATAGCAAAACTCTGCGCATGGCAAAAAAAGGAAGCTCTGGCCGCTGGATGGAAGAGCATAAAAACGACGAATATGTAAAGAAGGCACAAAAGGAAGGCTACCGGTGCCGTGCCGCCTACAAGCTAATCGAGGCGATTGAAAAAGATAAAATTATCCGCATTGGTGATAAAGTGCTGGATTTAGGTGCTGCGCCTGGCGGCTGGTCACAAGTTGCGATTAAATCTGTTGGCGCCAAAGGCCAAGTTATTGCGAGCGACATATTAGATATTGAGGAAATTTCTGGCGTTGATTTTCTCCAAGGTGACTTCACTGAAAACGATGTGTACGACTCTCTATTGGAGCTAACCAAGGGTGAAAAAATGGATGTTGTACTCTCTGACATGGCGCCGAATATGAGTGGGCAACTGTCGGTAGACCAGCCCAAGTCGATGTACCTGGCTGAATTAGCCATGGATATGGCTCTCAAAACACTGGCAAAAAATGGCCACTTCTTTGTTAAAGTTTTCCAAGGTGATGGCTTTGACGTTTATGTTAAAAGCGCAAGAGCTGCATTTAAAAAAGTCATTATTCGCAAGCCAAAAGCCTCCCGCCCAAGATCTAAAGAAGTATATCTTTTAGCAAGTCAGCTAAAATAGCGCCTTATGCAAAATTTCAGCCAGATTCAATCTCTCATGCAAGCCGATTTAGCGAAAACGGATGAGATTTTAATCGACCGTCTTAACTCAGACGTTGCTCTCATTAATCAAATG
>Ga0105351_1001494_pt1 | contig 10630 bp, 12 predicted proteins | sample EN4Hudsemesocosm_FD_83662 | JGI IMG/M metagenome (GOLD analysis project Ga0105351, IMG submission 83662) | Methane-oxidizing microbial communities from mesocosms in the Hudson Canyon - EN4B Hudson Canyon | ecosystem: Environmental > Aquatic > Marine > Cold seeps | place: Hudson Canyon... | reverse complement strand
TTGGAAGCTGATGTGGTCTTCAAAGACAATATTGCTTATACATGCAATCTATCAATTTATTCGCCTACCGCTGATGTGATTATTTTAGGCGCAACAAATATCCGCGAGCGTACTTATAATCAAGTCGCCATTGTTCAACCTGCTGTTTCAGACCTACTTCCCGGAGGTGCAGCAATATTAGGTGGGCCCGCCGCTGCAGCTTCTATGTTTCTATTAACAAAAATACTAAGACGACCTTTAAAAGATGCGGGACTAGCTTACTATTCAGTGAATGGAAGTTGGGATAAACCGCTTATAGAAGAGCTTCAAGGAGATGAAATTGATTTCAGTCTAATAGATGATTGCAGTGACTATCTACCTGAGACTGATCAGAAGACCCAATCACTTAATAATTAATCAGAAATCCTTTAAAATTAGAACCATGAAATTCGCAGCCGTTCAAATGAATTCAACTGACATTGTTGAAGACAACTTATTAATAGCACAGTCATTAATTATTCAGGCAAAAGAAGAGGGTGCCAATATAGTTTTATTGCCTGAATATTTCGCATTTATGGGTAGTCCCAAGCAGCTTATTAAGGAAGTTATGGAAGACTTTGAGAAAGGCCCAATCCAAAGCTTCATATCACAACAAGCACAAGATCAAGACATTTGGATTGTGGCGGGCTCAATTCCTATAAAATGTAACGAAGCAGACAAAAATTTTTCTCGATGTATCGTATACGATAATGAGGGCAGGATGGTAACTTACTATGACAAGATACATTTATTTGATGTGACAGTTAATGGTAAGCAATATTATGAATCATCATCCATCAAAGCAGGCAATAAGCCAGTTAGTATTAAAACACCATGGTGTACTGTTGGCCTTTCTATTTGTTATGACATAAGATTTCCAGAGCTTTATCGGAGTTCAAATATCTGTGGCGTTGATGTGTTAACTGTGCCAGCTGCCTTTACGACAGAAACTGGACAAGCACATTGGCAGACTTTATTAACATCAAGAGCTGTTGAGAATTTATCCTATGTTGTTGCTTCTGCACAATGGGGAGAGCATTATGGGTCAAGAACCACGTATGGCAATAGTTTAATTATAAACCCATGGGGTGAGACAGTGGATTTGCTTAGAACCGGGAATGGTATTGTTATTAGTGATATAGATCTTGATCGAATTAAATCTATACGTGAATCATTTCCTGCGTTAAATCATAAGGTATTGTTCAATGACTAAAGAGCAACAATCTATTACAAGTGAAGCCTTGTATTCAAAGGTGAAATCTAGCCTATTGGATCCCTATAATATTTCCACAGAGGATTTAAATCTGATGATGTCACAAATGTTGTCTAAAGGTATAGATATGGGGGATATATATTTTCAGAATATTCATCAAGAATCTTGGACCTTAGAAGATGGCTTAGTAAAGAAATCGTCTTATTCCAGTCGACAAGGAGCAGGCTTCCGGTCAATTATTAATGAACAATCAGGTCTAGCCTATTCCGAGTCCTTCGAAAAAGATGCTCTTTTGCAAGCAGCAAAAGCTTCTTCAAGTATTGCTAAGTCAGGAAAAACAGACACGTTTAGAGTCGAAGGACCAACATCTATTGATCATTATTATTCATTTATTAATCCTATTGATTCTATAGAGGATAAACAGAAAATTGAACTTCTGCAGACTATTGATACTGCTGCTCGTTCTAAAGATCATCGAGTCAAAGAGGTCGTCGCTTCGCTTGCAGGTAGTTTCCAAAATATCTTAATTGTTTGCCAATCAGGACGCTTAGCAGTGGATATTCGCCCTATGGTACGACTGAGTTTAAGTGTGATTGTTGAAGACAATGAAAGAAGGGAAAGAGGAACAAGCGGTGGGGGTGGACGAATGGACTATGCCTTTTTTGATGAAAATAGAATCAAAGGCTATGCCTCAGAAGCTGTAGACCAGGCATTAATTAATCTGGAGGCTGTTGCAGCACCAGCAGGAGAAATGACCGTTGTTCTAGGATCTGGATGGCCAGGAGTTCTTATTCATGAGGCTATTGGGCATGGTTTGGAGGGGGATTTTAATCGTAAGAAAACCTCAGCATTCTCAGGTTTAATGGGTGAGCAGGTGGCTTCATCAATCTGTACAGTCATTGATGATGGAACCATCTCTGAAGCCAGAGGCTCACTGAATGTAGATGATGAAGGGGAACCCACTGAACGCACTGTATTAATTGAGAACGGCAAACTCTGCAATTATATGCAAGATCGATTGAACGCTAAACTTATGAAGTCAAAATCAACAGGGAATGGAAGAAGGGAATCGTATTCCATGCAAACAATTCCTCGCATGACTAATACCTTTATGTTGGGGGGTCAACACAAACATCAAGAGATTATTGAATCAGTAGAGAATGGAATTTACGCAAAGAATTTTGGTGGCGGACAAGTGGACATCACATCAGGAAAATTTGTATTTTCAGCTAATGAGGCTTATTTAATTAAAAAAGGAAAATTGGATAGACCTATTAAAGGAGCTATGTTGATTGGTGATGGTCCATCAGTACTGAATCAGGTCACAATGATTGGAGACAATCTAGCTCTTGACCCTGGTATTGGTAATTGTGGCAAGGACGGACAAACGGTTCCGGTTAATGTTGGGCAACCAACCATGAGAATTGAAAATCTAACTGTTGGGGGAACTGCTTAGTCGAGTTTAGCGCTAAGGACTTTCTCAGCTTGTTCTGCCCTATAATTTTTAAGTAGTTTAGCAAGTGAATCATCTGTCAAGGCCATAATTGATATGGCATATAGCGCAGCATTAATAGCTCCAGGTTTACCAATAGCAACTGTTCCTACAGGAATGCCAGGAGGCATTTGAACAATTGCCAAGAGTGCATCCATTCCATCCAGTGAACCAGCAATCAATGGAACACCAATAACAGGTATGGTTGTTTGAGCTGCTACCACTCCAGGTAAAGCTGCTGCAAGCCCTGCACCTGCTATAAACACTTGAGTTCCATTCTTTTCAGCTTCCACTATGAACTCTTCTAGCTGCTTAGGAGTTCTATGAGCAGAGAGAACTTTTGATTCATGTTCTATACCAAATTTATCCAGCAATTTTGAGGCATGAGACATCACATCCCAATCGGATGCAGAACCCATAACAATTGCTACTTGAATACTCATAGTCTAATTCTACAATGTCTTATTTAGTCTGTCTAAGTAAGATAGAATAAAGAGACAAATGTTATTGAAAAAATATGCATAGTAACGATCATCATAAAAAGGCTGAATTGGCCTTAAAACATGCCATTGATATGGGTGCTGAGCAGGCCAGTGTCAGATTTTCCAATGGGCAGGGGTTTTCAGTGACAGCACAAAACGGAGCAATTGAGACTGTAGAAGACTACAAAGATCAAAGTTTTACAGTAACTGTTTTCTTGCAAAAATCTATTGGTTCAGCAAGTTCAAATAACTTAAATGAGCTAGCTATTAAAGCCACTGTTGATAAAGCCTTTAGCCTTTCTAGCTTGACTGCTAGTGATGATTGTAATGGTTTAGCTGATAAAGAACGTATGGCAAACAAAGCAATTGATCTAGATCTGTACCATCCCTGGGATCTTGATACTGAAAAAGCAAAACAGATAGCAATAGAGTGCGAAGCAGCTGCATTAGAGTCTGACAATAGAGTGGTTAATTCAGAAGGAGCCACTGTTGGTAGTTATATTACTCAATCCTTATATGCAAATTCACATGGTTTTACAGGATATAGTGAAGCGACGGGGCACACGATAAGTTGTACCGCAATTGCACAAAATAATGGCGCTATGGAAATGGATTACGACTACACAAGTGCCCGTCATTATGCAGACCTTACAGGGCATAAAATAATTGGCAATCAAGCCGGTTTAAGAGCAGCTCAAAATTTAGGTTCAAGAAAAATAAAAACACAAAAAGCCTCTGTAATATTTTCGCCTAGAGTGTCTAGTAGTCTAGTTAGTCACATAATGAATGCTATAAGTGGATCAAGCTTATATCGTAAATCATCTTTTTTATTGAATGCTAAGGACAAACAAATTTGCCCAGATTTTATAACAATCAAAGAGGAACCTCACTTAAAACGTGGTTTCTCAAGCAGCTACTTTGATGCTGAAGGTGTTCAAACTAGACCGAGGAACATCATAGAGAATGGTGTGCTTAAAGGGTATTTATTATCAAGTTATTCAGCACGTCGACTAGGTATGGAAACCACAGGTAATGCCGGCGGTCATCATAATTTGATGCTAGAGCCAACTGATGAGCATGATATGGAATCAATGATAAAAAATATGAAATCTGGTTTTCTAATCACAGGTTTGATTGGTTATGGAGTTAATATGGTTAACGGTGATTATTCCAGGGGGGCCAATGGTTTTTGGATTGAAAATGGGGAAATTGCATTCCCTGTCAGTGAAGTAACAGTGGCTGGAAATTTGAAAGATATGTTAATGCAAATTATTGCTGTGGGGAATGACCCTGAAAAAAATGGTTCTATTTATTCCGGTTCTATTTTAATGGACAATTTAATGATAGCTGGAGAATAAATGTTTATAAGAATAATAAGTTTAATAGTTTTATTTTTATCTTATGCACCGAATCATGTTTTCGGGCATGGAGCCGTGCAAAGAGCATCGGAATTAAAAGACAGCGAAATACGTTTGTTTGTTGCTGACAATATGAATGGATCAGTTGTGGTTGTTGATTTCCCAGATGGTGAAGTTACCCACAGAGTGTCAACTTCTCCATCAATCATGATTCTTGCATCGAATAAAGACAATAAATATATTTATGCAATGCGAGGCAGAGATACGGATGATGATCTTACCAGCATTCTAAGCACTGGTTTTGATTTGGAGGAGAAGCAATTCAGGAAACCTCATGTTATTAGAACAATTAAAACCGATACTCCAGGAGGTCCAAGGGACAGTAAAATGGCAACTGTCGGTGGTTATGATGCCATCTTGACAGAAGGTGAAGCAGAAGTGGTGGTTATTATGTCTGATGACATCGATGGTTATTCTGAGCTAAAAACAAAACGTTACAAGATAGCTGCACCCGATCACTATCATTATTTAGAGGGCGAGACTTATCTTTATATTGGACATCTTTTTAATGGTTTTGTTCAAGTTCTGGATCGATCAACTGGTGAGGAAGTGAAAAGGATTAAGGGATGCCCCATGTTGCATGGTATGACAGAAGATGAAGAATCTGGGCGATTAATTTTTTCATGTGCTAGAGATGTTATTGTGGTCGGAACATTAGGGGCAGAAAAAGCAAAACTCATCGCAAGAATACCCTACCCAGAAAACACGGGAAGAGGTTGTGCAGCATTTCTCAAAGGAGAGGGGCGTGTACAATGGTGTTACACAGAGGGCATCATTCCTAGACTCTACCGAATCGATTTATCACAAGAGCCGTACCAATTTACGACTTTATCGGTTGCATCCTCAATTCAACAAAATTCGACTGATGATGGAAAATATTTGATGGTGCTGTCAAAACAAGGTGTTTTGTATTTGTACCATGGTCGGGATGGTACCTTAATTAAGGAAATTAAAGTCTCAGAGCCCTTTCTAGGGGATTGGTTTGAGGATGTGGGGAAAGCCATTCTCCCCGATATTGAATCACATAATGGCGTTGCATACATCACGTTGACCCATGAAGGAAGAATTGCCGAAATTGATTTAGAGCAAGGCAAAGTTAAAAGGTATATTGATATAGGTGGTTTCCCAACTAGGATAGTGCTCCTTGCGAAAGAAACTTTGATCGAAGCGTCTAACTAAGAGGAAAATATTATGAATAAGAGCATCAAAATTTTATTTTTAGGCATGATTGCAGTATTTATTGGGACTTTTTTTCAGTCCAATATTTCTGCTCACGCTGATCATGATAAGGACGCCATTATTATAAAAATGGCTGACATTATGATTAACCTCGAGCATTTTCCTACTGTGGATGAAAAGAAAAAATTACAATCAGTCTTAGATTCTGCCTCATCAACGGATCAGGAGAAAATTATTGCCAATGCGATAATGCATATCCAACATAAATCCAGAGTGGAAGATCAAGACAAGTTGCAGATCATTATTGATAACACAGTTGCAACTTCTACAGTAAGCGCTCTAGCTAAGATTGTTCAGAGTTTTTCTCATGGAATCTCAAGAACTGATAAAAGAAAGTTACAGACCATAAAATTCAAGGGATAAGCCCATAATTACTAGAACTACAACTTTTTTTTAATTACTTCAACTCAGTGATGATGTTATAGGCACTTTTGTATTTATTCGCAGTATTATTAATAATTTCTTGCGGTAATTCAGGGCCGGGTGCTGTTTTATCCCAGTCAAGTGTTTCTAGATAATCTCGTAAATACTGTTTATCAAAGCTAGGTGGGCTAGTTCCTAGCGCATAATTCTCGACTGCCCAGAAGCGAGAAGAATCAGGTGTTAGAACTTCATCAATGAGATATAAGTTATTATCTTGATCCTGTCCAAATTCAAATTTAGTGTCTGCAATAATAATGCCACGTTCTTTTGCATGAGAGACTCCATAGTTATAAATTTCTATGGCTTTATCTCTTACTGTTGCAGCCAGCTCTTCACCTAAGAGATCAATGGTTTTTTCATAAGAAATATTTTCATCATGATCACCGACTTCAGCTTTCGTTGCAGGGGTATAAATTGGTTCGGGGAGTTGTGCAGCCATGTTTAGATTTTCTTCTAGTTTGATACCACAAACTGAACCCGTTTGTTGATAATCTTTCCAGCCTGAACCAATTAAATAACCCCTAACAACAGCTTCTATCGGTAGCGGGTTCAGTCGCTTTACAATCATGCTTCTGTTTTGGAAATAACCTAGTTGATCTTGAGGAACAATGTCTTCAAGAATGAGATCATCAGTAAGGTGATTAATGGCAATATGTTCTGTTTTGTTAAACCAGAACTCTGAGAGTTGCGTTAATACTTCTCCTTTTCCAGGGATTGGGTTGGGTAACACAACATCGAAAGCAGACATTCTGTCTGTGGTAACAATGAGTAGATGACCTTCATCAACAGAATAAATATCTCTGACTTTACCCTGGGCAATGAGTTCTAGATTTTGTAGTATTGGTGCTTCCACCGTATTATTCTATGAATTGAAAAAGCTTTTATCAATAAGGGATTTTTTTTTGTATCTAAGATAAAAGTCAGGAGATAACAAACTGAGATAATAATTAAAGAACTATGGAAAAAAATTTTAAAATTTCACCCTCAATTCTTTCAGCTGATTTTGCCCAATTAGGTCAAGAAGTTATGGATGTTATTAATGCAGGTGCTGACTTTATACATTTTGACGTGATGGACAATCATTTTGTACCTAACTTAACTTTTGGACCGGTGATCTGTGAGTCGTTGAGAAAGTATGGTGTGGAGGCACCGATTGATGTGCATTTGATGGTGGAGCCTGTTGATCGACTCATTTCTGATTTTGCTGATGCTGGCGCGACTTTTATTACTTTTCACCCTGAGGCAACGCAAAATGTTTCTACAACACTTGAATTAATAAAAGCAGCAGGTTGTAAACCCGGCTTGGCTATCAACCCGGATACTCCACTAACTCATATTGAAGACCACATTGAATCGCTTGATATTATTACAATGATGTCTGTCTATCCTGGATTTGCGGGACAAAGTTTTATTCCCGAAGTTCTTGAGAAACTTTCATTAACTAGAAAAATCATTGATGATGCTGGAAAAAATACTTTTCTAGAAATCGATGGTGGTGTGAAGGTAAATAACATAGGTGATATAGCTAGATATGGCGCTGATGTTTTTGTTTCAGGCTCAGGGATATTTGGGACGGAAGACTATCGAGTAACTATTGATTCTATGAGAAATGAATTGAGTTCAATCTAAGCCTCAATAATCGAAGATTTCATTGAAAAAACAACCCTAGATGAGTAGACTAGCCTCCTTTTAATATGTTTGAGAACTATTTTCATGAAGACTATTTCAGCAAAAAAAGAAGAGGTTATAAGAGATTGGTATCTTGTTGATGCCAAGAATAAAACCTTAGGCAGGCTATCGACAGAAATTGCAACCCGGTTAAGAGGTAAGCATAAGCCTATCTATACACCCCATGTTGATACAGGGGACTTCATTGTTGTTATCAATGCCTCTAAAATCACGGTCACAGGCAATAAGATGCAAGATAAAATGTATTATAAACACACGGGTTATATTGGAAACTTGAAGTCAGCAAATTTAGCCACAATGATGAAGAAAAGCCCAGAAACAGTGCTGATGAAATCAGTCAGAGGAATGTTACCTAAAACAAAACTTGGCAACGCCATGATAAAAAAATTGAGAATCTTTTCTGGTCCTGAGCACACGCACACCGCACAATCACCAAAACCTTTAGAGGTATAACTGAATAATGGCCACTGAAGTACATTACGGAACGGGAAGAAGAAAACGATCAACTGCTCGAGTTTTCATAAAGAAAGGCAAGGGCAGCATTATTGTTAATAAGAAGCCAATAGACGAGTTTTTTGATCGTGAAACAGCTCGTATGATCGTTAGGCAGCCACTAGAGCACACTGAACTCATTGATAAAATTGATGTTAATGCAACTGTAAAAGGCGGCGGCGGTAGTGGTCAAGCAGGTGCTATTAGGCATGGATTAAGCAGGGCTCTACTTAGTTATGATGAGAATTTACGAGCCTCTCTTAGAGAAAAAGGTTTCCTAACACGTGATGCAAGAAAAGTAGAGCGAAAGAAAGTTGGTTTAAAGAAAGCCAGGAAAGCTACACAGTTCTCTAAACGTTAGACCTAAAGTACCTCTAACATTTTTCTTTTCATTTTAGAATCTGGGATCCTGCCTATACCAGCTAAGCTATTATCAAGCATATTTTTAGGTTTTGATGTTGCTGGGATAATGTTGGTAACTGCGGGATTAGAAAGTATATATTTTAGAAAAAATTGTCCCCAACTCCCTATACCATAATCATTGCACCAAGAAGGAAGCACTTTTCCTTTGACTGATCTAAATAATTTAGCTCGCATGAATGGTCGGTTAATAATTGTTGCTACTCCTTGATCTGCACAGAGGGGCAACAGCCGATTTTCTGCCTCTCTTTCACCTAATGAGTAGTTAAATTGAGCAAAATCAATGGGTTCATTAACAATAATTTTCTCCATTGCTGGAAAAGCGTCCGCTTTAGAATGAGTGATACCTATGTATTCAATTTCTCCTGATTCTTTCATTTTTCTGAGAGTGGTAATTTGAGTTTTCCAGTCCAAAAGATTATGTATCTGTATCAGTTGGATTTTTGATGTGTGCATTTTCCTAAAGGATTCTTTGATTTGATTCTCACCCTCTGATTTCCCCTTAGTCCAGACTTTAGTGGCCAAGAAGAGCTCTTTTTTTCGATCATTAGTTTCTATTAATCGCCCAATAATTTCTTCAGATTTGCCATACATCGGTGAGGTGTCTATTAAAGTTCCACCGTTATCAAGGAGAATATCCAGTATGTTTTGTCTAATGGAGAGTAACTCTGTTGTGGGCTTTATATCAAAGACTCGAGATGTTCCAAGTCCTATAACGGGTAGAGATTTTTTAGTGGATGGAATAATTCTCTCTAACATTTGATAGTTTGCAAAGGCCGAGTTAATTTTCAAGCCAGACAGAAGAAAAGAAGCGCTTAACAGTTTAAAAAGGTTTCTTTTTGTTTGTTTCAATTGTTTTCTATAGTTTCAGTTTGATCGCCAGTACCAATTATAACTACATCAGCTGGCCTAAGAGCAAAAATACCGTTGGTTACCACACCAGGTAGGTTATTAATCTTTTTTTCTAATAAAGGTGGATCGATAATTTTTAGATTGTGGACATCTAGAATTAGGTTTCCATTATCTGTTGTGAAGCCATGTCTGAGTTCAGCTTGTCCACCAAGAATAGCAATTTCTCTTGCAACCATAGACTTAGCCATTGGAATAACTTCAATAGGTAGAGGGAACGAACCTAAGACATCAACCAACTTTGAGTTATCCACTATACAAATAAATTGATTAGAGGCATGAGCAATAATTTTTTCTCTAGTCAAGGCTCCGCCGCCACCTTTGATCATATGGAAATTCTTTGTGATTTCATCGGCACCATCAATATAGAGATCAGGAGTACCAACAGAGGACAGATCATCTGTTGTGAATCCTTGTTCTTCTAGCAGAGCAGTGCTTGCTTGTGAACTTGAGGTAACCAATTTTATTTTATGTTTTACCTTATGCAGTTCTGAGATGAGATAATTAACGGTTGAACCTGTGCCAACACCAAGAACACAGTCGTGTTCAATGTATTCTAAAGATTTTATAGCAGCGGCTTTTTTTTCATTGTTCATAGGAATGATTTATTGTGACATATTAGTGACGGCTTATGAAAGATAGGTTTTTGATTCACTAATAATTCCATCCATCGGGATATCCCAGGAGTTCATTTCAAGAATATTGACTTTTTGTAACTCATAAGCAAGTCCAATAAGAAGAGGGGAGTTTGTTTTTGAAGAGGTTTTTTTAAACGCCAGTGCTCGGTCATAATAACCTCCACCCATACCCAGTCGATTACAATCAGAGTCAAATG
>Ga0105351_1001491_pt1 | contig 10650 bp, 6 predicted proteins | sample EN4Hudsemesocosm_FD_83662 | JGI IMG/M metagenome (GOLD analysis project Ga0105351, IMG submission 83662) | Methane-oxidizing microbial communities from mesocosms in the Hudson Canyon - EN4B Hudson Canyon | ecosystem: Environmental > Aquatic > Marine > Cold seeps | place: Hudson Canyon | collected... | reverse complement strand
GATGATGAAAAATTCAATTATGCTCTTGACGGTATCGTAAAATACACGCAATATCTTTCAACAACCATTGATGATTTTAGGGGATTTTTTACGCAAAATAAAATAATAAGCTCTTTCAATATTATTGATATTATCAATAAGGAACATTTTTTATTTGAAGGCATTTTGAAAAATAAAAATATTGACTTTCTCATACATTCAGAAGAGTCCGTAATGTTGCATGGTTACAAAAATGAGTTGTTGCAAGCGTTGATGAACATTGTTTCAAATGCAAAAGATGCCTTATCCAAACTTGATAAACAACCCCATAAATGTATTGTATTTGAAGTGTCTCAAACAAAAAATAAAATAAAAATACTGATTAAAGACAATGCGGGAGGTATTGATGAATCGATTATCAGTAAAGTTTTTGAACCTTATTTTACAACAAAACATCAAAGCCAGGGTACAGGAATAGGCCTTTATATGACACATATTATTATCAATAATATGCAAGGGCATATCAAAGTCGAGAATGTACAGTTCGAATACAAAAAAGAGTCATATCAAGGTGCTTGTTTTATTATTGAACTGCCCAAAGAAATGAAAAAAAAACCATAATGGTTCATTCTTATGGTTTTTCTGCGGTTATCTCATAAGTTCCAATTCGTCATAGGAATCATTGTATCTGTCTCTGATTGCCAAAAAGTTATCCAAGTTTTCTAAAAAGATATCAATGATGACGGGATCAAAGTGTTTTCCTCTCTCTTCTTTGAAAAGAGTTAATATGCGTTCCAAATCCCATGCTTTTTTATAGCACCGATCGGAGCCCAAAGCATCGAAAACATCCGCAACAGCAGTAATCCTTCCATATATATGTATCTCTTCGCCTTTTAAGCCGTTAGGGTAACCCTGTCCATTCCATTTCTCATGATGTTCTTGTGCAATGATCGCAGATGCTTTTAGTATCTTTCTGTTTGAATTTTTTAACATATTGCTGCCAATGAGGGTATGTCTTTTCATCTGTTCAAATTCTTCAGGTGTAAATTTTGCAGGTTTGTTTAAAATGTTATCGGGAATTCCAACTTTACCGATATCGTGCATAGGAGATGCCAGTTTCAAAAGTTGTGATTTCTCTTCTTCAAGACCCATTTTTTTTGCCAAAAGATAGGAGTACTCGGCAACTCGGATTACGTGATTTCCTGTCTCTTTGCTTCTTGCTTCTCCAATTGTTCCTAACGTAAAGATAACATCTTTTTGAGTATCTTCGATTTCCATGTGCAAAGATATTGTTTCTGTAATATCTTTGCCAATTCCCATAAACTCTACAGTATCTCCTTGGATATTTTTGATGGCTCGAAAGGTATACTCCATATAAAACAGACTGCCATCTTTAGCGTTATGCGTGATAACTCCTTCCCAAAGTTCATTTGCTGACATCTCATCCCAAATGATTTTATCTGTAAAATCTTCGTTTATTTGGATTGTATTTGAAAAAGGGCTGTTAAGGATATCTTCCTCTTGATATTTGGAAATTTTTAAAAATTTCTCATTGACATAAGAGATGTTTTTATCTAAATCGATTCTCAAAAATGCGGTACTGAGCTTAAGTGTTTTTTCATACTCATTGATGAGATGTATTTTGTTTTTTAAATTTTTTTCAGAACTGTTCAGTTGGGTTTTTAAAATCTCTTTGTAGGCTTCAAGTTCAGTAATATCATGTCTGATAGATATAAACTCGTCAATTTCACCATCAACTGATAACAAAGGTACAATGGTAGCATCCACGATATATTGAGATTTGTCTTTTGCTTGATTGGTGATTTTGCCTTTCCAAATCTTTTTTTCTTTTAAAATGGTATTCCACATATTTGAAAAAGTCTCAATAGGCATAGAAGGTGATCTGACGATATTATGAGAATTTCCAATCAATTCATCTTGGGTATATCCAGAAGTTTCACAAAATTTGTCATTGGCATAAGTGATATTTCCCTTTATGTCCGCTTTTGATATGGTTACACTTTGATCAACGACCAATTGGTATTGTTCCAGCAGTTTTTGTAAACGTTTGTTTTCTCTTTTCTCTAAGATTTTTCCGACATTTTTGTTGATTTTATCAAAAAGTAAAAGTACATCAATGGGTTTGAGTAAATAATCATTGACAATATCAATTTTATTGGCTTAGGGTATAAATTCTGAGTTGCCATACGCGGAGAGGATGATGGCTGGGACTTCCTGGTTGATTTCCCTTATTTCTCGCAGCATCTCAAAGCCCGTTAATTTTGGCATATTAACATCTGTGATGATTAAATCAATGTTATGTTTTTTAAATTTATCTAATCCTTCTTCTCCATCTTCTGCAACGACAACTTCTTCAACGATCTCTTTGAGAACACGAACGGTTTCATCTCTGACAAAATTCTCATCTTCAACATATAAAACTTTAATATTTTGTTTTGTGGAACGCAAACTTTTCATAAAATTCCTTTATCAAACACCTTTGGAATACAAAGTTTTTTGAATTAAATTATGTTAATTATAACAATTGTTTCATGAAAAGTTTGGCTGTTTTATCTTTTTTGCAGAGTGAAAATTATATTCCCTCCGCAATCATCGCATCTGCAACTTTTTTAAAGCCAGCGATGTTTGCACCATCAACATAATTTCCTTCAACTCCATATTCTTTTGCAGTTGAGGCCACTATTGTACATATTTGTTTCATTGTCTCTTTGAGTTTATCATCTACTTTATCAAAACTCCATTTTTGCATTGATGCATTTTGACTCATTTCAAATTCACTTACAGCAACTCCACCCGCATTTGCAGCTTTTCCAGGGGCAAAACAAATATTATTATCAAGGAATAAATCAATTGCTTCTGGAGTTGTTGGCATATTTGCACCTTCACTGACACTCACACATCCATTTTTCATTAATGTTTTAGCATCGGTTAGGGTTAATTCATTTTGTGTTGCACAAGGAAAAGCGGCATAACATTCAATAGCCCATACTGCGTGAGCATCTTTTGGATACTTTGATACAGGAATATATTGAGCTTCAGAGTGTACTTTTCTATACTCTTCCAAGGATACTCTTTTTTGCATTTTTAACTCTTTTAAAAGTTCTATATCAACACCTCTGGCATCATAAATAGTTCCTTTTGAATCAGTACATGTCACGGGAACTGCTCCCATCTCTAATAGTTTTTCTATAGCATGAAGGGCAACATTCCCTGCGCCGCTTACGGTACAAACTTTACCTTTTAGGTTCTCTTTTCCTTCGATTTTTAACATTTCTTTTGTAAAATAAATCACTCCATAACCTGTAGCTTCAGTTCTCATAAGTGATCCACCAAACATAAAAGGTTTCCCTGTTAATACTCCTTCGTAAGCTGAAGTGATTTTTTTGTATTCACCAAAAAGATAACCTATCTCTCGACCCCCAACTCCAATATCTCCTGCAGGAATATCTGTCCGTGGACCAATATATTTATGTAGTTCTGTCATAAATGCTGAACAAAATTTCATTACTTCGAAATCACTTTTTCCTTTTGGATCAAAGTCACTTCCCCCTTTTGCTCCACCAATAGGTAAACCCGTTAGTGCATTTTTAAAGATTTGTTCAAATCCTAAGAATTTAAAAATCCCCTCATTAACACTTGGATGAAATCGAAGACCCCCTTTGTATGGTCCTAATGCATTATTAAATTGAACTCTATAACCGGTATTTACTTGCATCCTATTTTTATCATCTAACCAAGAAACCTTAAATTTTATAATTCTATCTGGAGTAGTCAGCCGTTTAATTATGGCATTTTTAGCGTAGATATCATCAGATTTAAAAAGAGGTTCAATTGAGAATAAAACCTCTTCCAAAGCTTGGTAAAATACGTCATCCTCTTTAGTATTATTATTTCTATAAGCATCTATTTCTCGTTTGATATTAATCATTAACTTCCCTTTTAATTATTATTACATTCTAAAACTGGACCAATTATATCAAAATTACCATATGAATTAAGATGAGATTTTGGATATTAACGCCAAATTAGGTTATATAAACAGACAAAACACTTTTATTCCACAATTTCATTTTCCAATTCCAATACTTTGTTATACTCAAATTATGTTTTAAAAAAGAGCTTTTTAAAACATCAAAACTAAAAGATAAATTAATACTATTATTACTCTTATAAATAGATTTTGAAAAATTGTCAGATAATCTGATTTTTTTAGATACAATAATAAAAAATGATTATCTGGATTCCCATGTCTATCACTTCGCTTGATTTTCTTGATGTCTTAATTATATCTACAAACCTAGAGGGTGAAATCCTTGGAGCCAATGATGCTTTCTTGAGTAGTGTTAATAAATCAAAAGATGAGGTATTACAAAAAAAAGAGGAAGAGTTTTTAAAAATAAACTTTACATCTGAAGATAAAAAAAATATGGCATCTTTTTTAAGTAATGTCCCCCTCATATACGATGAGGTAATAGAGATAAATAATGATATACACTATTATAAAACAAAAAAAGAACTCATCCGTGATCAATATACAAACAGCAAAAGAATCGTAACCACAAGGCGAGATATAACCTCTTATAAACAATATTTGGATTTGTATAACGATCATAAAGTTTTGCTGGAATATATTGCAAAAGGTGAATCCATCAAATTTATTTTGAATGAAATCATAAAGTCTGTGGAAGCCAGAAATCCCAATATCATTTGTTCGGTACTTCTTTTGGATGAAACAAAACAAAAACTAATGTGTGGTGCTGCACCCTCTCTGCCTCAATATTATAATGAAAAATTAGAGGGAATGGAAATTGGTGAAAAAGTGGGCTCCTGTGGTTCTGCTGTTTTTTTGAAAAAACGGGTTGTTGTTGAGGATATCAGTACTCATGAAAACTGGAAATATGCAAAAAAACTAGCAGCTCGAGCCAATCTTCATGCTTGTTGGTCTCAGCCAATTTTTTCCTCAACCAATGAAGTATTGGGCTCTTTTGCTATTTATTACAACCGACCTAAAAAACCTTCTGTTTTTGATATTCACCTAATAGAAGATACCGCAAGTATCACGGGCATTGCTGTTGAAAAATATAACTATCAAATAAAACAAAAAAAAGATGAAGAAAAGAAACAACAACAAGAAGAACTTTTAATGCACAAAGCAAAACAAGCCATGATGGGTGAAATGTTAGAGAGTATTGCACATCAGTGGCGGCAGCCCCTGTCTGTTATTTCTACGTGCGCCACAGGGATGTTGATGAACCAAGAACATGGCATTGATATAACAGAACTCGAAGCAGAAGCATTTGATATCATCAATGTGAACGCGCAATATCTTTCAAATACCATTGATGATTTTAGAAAATATTTTATGTCAAAAGGACAAAAAATAGAATTTGAAATAGAAGATTGTTTGGCGCATACTATAAAACTTATTGATTCACGGCTCAAAACAGAATCTATTACGATTATAGACTCTATTGAAAAGATACGTATCCTCAACTATAAAAACGAATTAACTCAAGTATTTATGAATATCTTAAATAATTCGATTGATGCCTTATGTAAAATAGATAAAAAAAGCAGATATGTTTTTTTGGATGTTTATAAAGAAGAGCACAATGTTGTAATTAAAATCACTGATTCTGGGAAAGGTGTGAATGAGAATATTTTACAAAGAATTTTTGAACCTTACTTTACAACAAAACATGAAAAACACGGCACGGGTATAGGGCTTTATATGTGTAAAGAGATCATAGAAAAATATGTAAAAGGGACAATTACGAGCAAAAACAGTATGATGAGTTATGAAGGTGAAAATTATTCTGGCTTAGAGTTTATTGTGAAAATTCCACTGGCGTAAAATTATTACTACCCCTAGAATCAAGCTGCGGTATGAGAATAATATTATGAGTTTTTAGTTATTATTAGGCCATGAAAATAAATTCTTACGATGTTATAATAATAGGTTCAGGAGCTGCGGGCATGATTGCTGCCATTACTGCTGCCAGAAGTGGAAAAAAAGCACTGCTTCTTGAGCAACTGCCATCATTAGGAGCTAAATTAAAAGCAACAGGTGGAGGAAGATGTAATCTCAGCAATACCTTAAGCAACAATGATTTTATGAACTCCTTTGGACGTAATGGACGTTTTATGACAGAAGCACTAAGCTTGTTTGATTATAAACAGTTGATTTCTTTTTTTAAAGAAATTGGTGTGGATACACATATCCCCGATGGGTTTAGAATATTTCCCACTACACACAACTCAGCGACTATTTTAAATGCCTTACAAAAAGAACTTAACAGAGTTGATGTCACTGTTTTATGTGATACAAAAGCCCAAAAAATACTTTTTGATGAAGAAAAGGTAACGGGTGTGCAAACGGCAAAAGAAATTTTTGAAGCTTTCAACGTAATTGTTGCAACAGGTGGACTTGGATATCCCGTGTTGGGCGCTTCTGGTGATGGGTATGATTTCGCAACATCTGTGGGACATAAAATTACGCAACTCTATCCTGCGATGTTGCCCTTACTGACAAAAGAGACATGGGTGGATGCTTGTAAAGCAGATACCATTGCAAAAGCTCAACTTAAAATAGACCTTCCCAAAGCAAAAAAACTCAAAGCTACAGGAGATCTTATTTTTACATCAAAAGGAATAAGAGGCCCTGTTGTATTGGATTTCGCCAGAGAGATAACCCCTTTTTTAGATAAATATAAAGAAGTACCACTTTTAATAAACCTGGTAAAAGGGATGAATGAAGATGATATTTTTAAACACATAAAAAAACAAGCGAGTTTGAATCCTGATGATACTATTGTGGATAATTTAAGTTCAATACTGCCAATATCCGTAGCAACGCAACTTTGTTTATTAAGTAATGCAAATCCCGCTTCCTCATTTTCCAAACTCGAGGGCAGTGTAAGAAATGCGTTGGTGAAAATTATTTCCAGCACTCCTCTTACTGTGACAGATCATGTTGGGTATAAAAAAGCGATGATAACAAGAGGCGGCATTTCTTTGAAACAAATAGATCCAAAAACAATGAAAAGTAAACTCCTCGGAGGACTTTATTTTTGTGGGGAAGTGGTTGATTTGGATGGTCCTTGTGGTGGTTATAATCTTCAGTGGTCTTTTTCAAGTGGGCATTTAGCGGGGCATTTATTGTAAGTGCAGATTTAATCTTTTTCTAAATGTTTGACAAGGTCTTTGAAATCACCCAGTTCTTTCGCACGTTGTTTATTGTTGTCCAACATGCGATTGAACTCATCACTTTTTGTGTTTATCTCATTTTTTAATTTTTCTATGTTTTGAATATACTCTTCATTTATTTTGTTTGAACTTTGGTTTTGTTCCAGCAGTAATGACATTTTTTCTTTTATAGAGAGTTTGAATTTCTCAAATTCAATTTCTTGCTGTTTATAATTGTCTTCTGTGGATTTGAGTTGCGTGCTGCATTTAGAAGTACGTGTTTTTTCTTTTTTTAAAGCAAACTCTATAAAATCAAAGTCTTTAAATTTGAGCAGTTTTTCTTGAAGTTCATCTATTATTCTTCTTGAATTAAAATCTCTCCTTTTGGATTCTTGATAATGGTCACTGACTTGTTTTCCAAACTCTGCATTTTCGAGTTCTTCTTGGGTGCTTAAAAATCTTATAGCGACATACTCTTTGATTCTTTCTTTGCTATTAAAGATAGGAATAATATTGGCATTGACATAAAATACTTCTCCATCTTTTGCCCTGCTTTTTAACTTGCCTTTCCATACTTTCCCTGCTTTTATTTCTTCCCACATATTTTGAAATACAGAAGAAGGTACGTCTTGATGACGTATTATATTATGATTTTGGCCTATTAATTCTTCTTCGGAGTATTTTGACATTTGACAAAAGATATCATTGACATAGGTTATATTTCCTTCTAAATCTGTTTTAGAGACAATGGCTACTTGGCTTATGATATCTAAAAGTGTTTCTAAATTATAATTTAAATTATGAGCATTTTCCAAATCTTTTTTTATTTTATTTTGTTCTCTTATCGGTCTTGCAGATTTTTTGAAGGTTTCAAAAAAGTTATTAAATTCTATGGGTTTGTGCAAGAAGTTATCAATGCCCAACTGTAAAAGTTTTTGAAGTTTTTCTTTTTCGTTATAGGCAGAAATGATGATGATATGTTGATCTGGGTTTATTTGAAGAATTGTTTCACTGAGTTTTATCCCATCCAGGCGTGGCATTTCAATGTCACTTAGAATTAAATCATAATATTTGTCATTCTTTAAATAGTATTGATTGTATGCCTTAAGACCCAGTTCTCCATCATTTGCAATATCTACGGTTTCAAACAGACTGTCCAGAATGGAGGAGATAAGCTCTTGCGATTTTATATCATCTTCAACATACAAAATACTTAACTCTTTTGTATACTGAATTACGTTTTTTAAATCCATACAATTACCCCTAAAACAATTACCTAGCTTAGTTTATATGATATTATTTTTTTGTGGCAAAAAAGTGGTATGGGGAGTAAGAAGATGTTTGTACCCTCTTTGTTGTAATATATTAGTCTTTGTGTTGATAAATTATTTTTATATAAAAAGGTGGTTTTTGGAGTTAAGTCTAAGGCACTGCTAATGTAATAACAAATTGAGCACCTGTATGTTTCTTTTGCTGATATTCAAAGTTCACATTTTGTACTTCGATACTTCCATGCATATTATCTACAATGATTTGATGTGTCATATAAAGACCAAGACCCGTACCTTGTGATTGATGTTTTGTTGTAAAATAGGGTTCAAATATTTTATCAATAATGTTAAGAGCAATTCCTCCTCCATTATCTTTGATTGTTATTATCAAGTCATTGTTTTTGTAAGCAGTTTTTATAAATATAAATCTGTTCTCGTCACTGTTTTTTTCTTCCAAAATATTAGATGAGTTTTTGATGATATTTAAGATGGCTTGTTTGAACTCATTTTCATACCCATTTATTTCTTTTTCTTCTTCAAAAGAGGTAATGACTTTAATATAGTTTGCATCTAAGAGACCTTGTAAAAGTGAGATACTTTTTTCTACAGTGTTATTGATTTTAAAATCATCTTTATATTGGTTATTTTTAATGAGATGTTTGAAGTCGTTAATGGTTTCAGATAGATATTGACTTGTCTGAACAATACTTTCACATGTGTCACTTAGCTCTTCATCAGTTAGAATATCCAATTCTTTTTGCATTTGCATTCCACTAGCAGCGGTTGAAATAACAGCGAGGGGTTGTCTCCATTGATGTGCGATATTTCCAATGAGTTCAGCGAGACTTGCCATTTTTGATTGTTTAATCAGTTTTAATTCTTGCTCTTTTAGTGTGCTTAAATCAATGATAGCAATGACTTTAACCGTTTTATTTTTTGTTTTATAGTTATGAATCTTTATCATGGCAGGGAAAGTACTTCCATCAACTCTCATACATTTGACTTCAAACGGCTTTTCATCAATGAGTGCATCGTTTTGCTTGACACATTCATGAGAATCTGGATTAATCAAATCCAACAGATATGTTCCCATGACACTTTCAGTATCTTTAAATTTAAACAGTTCCAAGGCTTCGTTATTGGCATCCAAACAATAATCATATTGCAATATAAATATTGCTTCCATTGTTGTTTGAAACAGATGTTGGAACTCTTGAATAGAGTCTTGAAGTTCCTCTGTTCGGGCATTGACAGTTCGTTCAAGTTTATTATTCAATTTTTTAAGTTCTATGGTTTTATACGTGACTTTTTTTTCTAACACTTTGTTGAGTTTCTTGAGAACAATTTGTTTGTATATGAGTGTCAATATTATAAACACTATGATGACAAGGATAATCCAAAGCACAGTTGGATCTTTTTTTTCTTGAACTTTTATTTCAATCCAGTCATTGATGATTTTTTGTTTTGCTTTTTCATCGATATTTGTCGTTGCTTTTTGCATGACAGAGTGTAAAAGAGGTTCATCATTTCTTGATGCAATTGATAAGCTGAAGTTTAATTCAAGTTGAGCACTCACCTTTAATTCATTTACAAAATTTCTTTGTAATTCGTACCCAATGGTAATAAGTGAATCAACATAACCATACAATTCTTTGTTTTTTACTTTTTGCAAACCATCCAAAGGGGAGTTCACTTCTACGATGTTCATATTTGGATATTTTATTTTAAGAAGTTCGATGAGGGCATAACCTCTTACGATTCCAATTGGTTTATTTAAAATATTTTTTATATTTGAAACATAGAGTTTATCTGCTGTGGTTGCAAGTACCGCTGGAAAGTTGAAATAGGGTTCTGTGAAGTTCATATATTTTTTTCTTGAAGGGGTCTCTTTTGCCAGAGAAAAAATGTCACAGGTTCTATTTTTAGCATAACCAATTGACTGTGTCCATGTTTTTGTTGGCACGAGTCTGATGGGAATCCCAATTTTGGCTTCAACAAGTTTTATAAAATCTGCACTCATTCCAATATGTTTGCCTTTTTTTATTTTCTCATAAGGCATCCAATCTGGATCAATACACATTTTTATTTCAGTTTTTTTTATTAAGTAATTTTTTTCAGCAGGTGTGAGTTTGATTTTATTATTAAGACTTACTGCATGAAGGTTGATAAAAGATAAAAAGAGTATGAGTAGGAT
>Ga0105351_1001484_pt1 | contig 10702 bp, 8 predicted proteins | sample EN4Hudsemesocosm_FD_83662 | JGI IMG/M metagenome (GOLD analysis project Ga0105351, IMG submission 83662) | Methane-oxidizing microbial communities from mesocosms in the Hudson Canyon - EN4B Hudson Canyon | ecosystem: Environmental > Aquatic > Marine > Cold seeps | place: Hudson Canyon | collected... | reverse complement strand
GCAAACGTACTCACTCAAAACTTGGTTATCAATCACCATTACAATTTGAGCGAGTAGTTATAGGAAAGCGTCTTAAAAAAGTGTCCTGTTTTTGTTGACCATTACATCTTTCAATGGGCTTATACACAGCTGACTCTATATCAATATAGCGTCAGCTTGTGTGCCTGTGGCACACTCCCTAATTTTCAGCGTCAGTTTATGAAAATCAGGTTATTTTATTTGATAAATTAATCCATCAGAGAATTTTGCTTGTAATTTTATAAATGATGATTCATGACCTTGATGTAACTTTGATACGAAGTCTCCATACCCTGGTTTATCAATACGGGGATCTCCTGACTCACCTAAAAATAGAACTATCCATTGCGCACCATTTTGTTGTTTAATTCTTAGAAAATCTTTTTCTTGCAATTTTATTTTATAGAGGGGAGATGTTTTATATTCATCAGCTGGAGGAATAGGCATCCAGGCATAATCATTAGTTTCAGCAAGCAATTGAAATGAACATTGATTACCTAAAATAATTTCTCCTACTGGGATATTATGCTTGATCCAAGCGAGTGATTTAGGTGACGGACACATTTCTCTAGATGCTTCTGGGCCAGCTGGGAAGTTTTTAAAGTCATTAAATAATAGTCGCTGGCCATTAATAAAAAATACCATTAGTAAAATCAAAAAACAACTTATGACAACTCTGTAAAAAGATGACTGACCTCTATAAAACATCCAAATAATAAATATTAATATTAATATTAATAAACCTTCTACAGGAAAAATAAAGCGTTCTTCACCTGGATGACCTTTTAATGCTAATTGAGTATTTAGAATTAAAAGATAAAAAAATATATAAGTTGTGATAGGTGATAATTTGGATAGTTTAGAATCAATTTGTAAAGCCCAATAAAAAACCAGTACAAAAATAAGTATAAAACCAATCACAATAATTAAATCATATTTAGATTGGTCATAAATCCAAACATATAAACTACCAGCAAAATCAATCTGTAAGGTACTTATTGTTAGGGCTAAATTTTGGTACCATGTTGTATCAATAGCTTCAAAAAATGATGGCCGTATACCTTGTATCCAATATCTAAGAAACCGCATAAAAGGCATAAAACTTACTAGCCCTAAGCCTGTAAAAAATAAAATTAATTGCTTGAATTTTAATTTTTTATGTAAGATATCAACCGTTATAACAAGTGCTATTGCTATAACTAATGATATTCCCATGTACCTAGTTAGAACCCCTAGTGCAGTTAATGCTCCCAGCCCTAGCCATGAAACCCACTGCGAATATTTTAACTCCCTTAACTTAGTAAACCATAGCAATGAAGTTAGTGACATTGCTAAATATAAGGAGTCCTCTTTGATAGTTATTCCCCATTTTGAAGTTGATATTAAAAAACAAAATGAAATACCTACAATCAAAGATGGAATTTTTGGCATACATGAGCGAGCTAGACCGAAGAGTAGAACTGCTGAAAGAGAAAATGCTCCTTGTGAAATTATCCAACCAGCCCATTTAGCAGAAACACCAACTGTCACTAGGCCAGCTATTAGGTAGGAATATAATGGAGGTTTAGTAACAGCAGGTCTTAATGTTAGTGATTCATATTCTTTTGACTGCACTAAAGTTGAATAGTTTATCGTTGAATGGTTTATACCTTTGCCATCAACAATATTCAAAGCTAGGTTAATTTCACGGGCACCATCAGGACCAAAACTATAGCGCCCATCGGCAATTAATAGTGATGAAGCTAAAGCAATAAGGAGTATGAGCAATGATAAACTAAAATCGGAAGAAAGCTTCCGTAAAAAAAAACTTTCCTGGAGTTGCATTTTATTCATTAATTATCACCTTATAATTTATAATTTATAATTTACCAATAATAGAACTTCTAGAAAATACTCGATTCCCTGCCTCACGCCGCCCCTCTAAAAATTATTTTTAATGCTTAAACCTAGCTAATTGATCCTAAATATTTTAGATTCTTCACATCAATTCAGCTAATGAAATAATATTTCTTCGCTTATTTATAGTTGTATTCCTGCTTAGAGATCGCATCAATTTTACCTTTAAGTACTATCCTCTTAATATATTTTTATTCTAACCTGAAAAGTAAAAGTTATAACTTTACGTGCAGAAAACAACTCAATTAAAATACTCTGAAACCCTTTGGCTAATTCGCTCAATATCCAGCTCTGTTAGTTCATAATAAAAAGGGAGTCGTAATAAACAATCGCTTATACTTTCAGTTACTGGTAACAATCCTTTTTCATACCCTAGCGACTCTCCCATAGGTGAACTATGCAATGGAATATAGTGAAAAACAGCCTGTATATTGTCTGCTTTTAAAAATTGAATCAGGTCTGTACGTTGTTTATGATCTTTAAGTAAGATATAAAACATATGATAATTAGATTCACAATGCTCAGGTATAAAGGGTAGCTCTATCAACCCTTTATCTGCTAGTGGCTTTAGTGCATTGTAATAACTTTGGTATATTTTTTCACGCTTAACATTAATCTCATTCATTTTCTCTAATTGACCGTATAAAAAAGCAGCCAATAAATCTGAAGGCACATAAGAAGACCCCACATCTACCCAAGTATACTTATCCACTTGCCCCCGAAAGAACTGACTTCGATTGGTGCCTTTTTCTCGAAGAATTTCAGCTCGCTTAATAAATTGGTCTTTATTTATTACTAGCGCGCCGCCTTCACCGCAAATAAAATTTTTGGTTTCATGAAAGCTATAAGTCCCCAGGTCACCTAATGTGCCTAAATATTGATTTTTATATTTGGCATTAACTCCTTGGGCAGCATCTTCGATAACATATAAATTATTTTTTTTAGCTATCGAATTAATTTCATCCATTTCACAAGATACTCCCGCATAATGTACAGGAACAATGGCTTTTGTTTTATGGGTAATAGCTTGTTCAATTAATTTTTCATCAATATTTTTTGTATCCGGACGAATATCAACAAATACGGGTTTAACGTCTCTTAAAATAAACGCATTAACTGTAGAAACAAATGTGTAAGATGGGACAATAACTTCATCTCCCGGCTGTAGATCACAAAGAAGCGCAGTCATTTCCAATGCTGAGGTGCATGAAGTCGTAAGCAGTGTTTTTTTTGCCTGGAATGTCTGTTCAAATAGTGTCTGACATTTTTTTGAAAACTCTCCGTCACCACTGGTATGCCCACTTAATACTGACTGTGCAATATAATAAAGTTCTTTCCCTGCCATATAAGGCTTATTAAAAGGAATTTTTTCACTCATTTCTTTCTCCTTTGTTTAGAACGTCTTTTTTTTGATTTTTTCTTTTTTCGTTTATGTACGGGTAACGATGTCGCAATAACTTGGTTAAATTCTTTAGGTTCTTTCTTATGTACTACCTGTTTAAATACCCAAAACTTTTGTAAGATAAAAAGCATAAAAGCATTATAAATGATCATTATTCCTTGAACAATTTGATGCGGGAATAATAGCTTATCAACAAAATAATATAATACAGCTAAGTTAAGAAAATACCCCAGTGCATAAGAAACAATATATCGAATAAATGTACTAGAAACTTCCCCATGATGCGAAAACGTCCACTTTTTATTAAACAAAAAAGTTTGTACGACACCTAAAATATATAGCAAAGTCATTGCTGTTTTATAACCTAATCCATAGGCTGTTAAGAATAAATAAGCAAAATAAAGAACTCCATTGGATAACAAGCCAATGACTACGTATTTGATAAATTGAATATGTAGCATATTTCTTATATATTATTTTTTGTCCAATGGAAGGTAGTATATGGCTCTGGGAACCTAAACCCTAAAGCGACATATAAATTAAATACGGCTACATTATGTGAGGATATACTGGTACTGACTGTTTTTACTAACTCTTGTTGGTGATACTTTAGCATGGCTTGCCATACTATTTTCCCTAAGCCTTTTCCTTGGTACTTAGGCAACATACCAACTAGCGACCAAAAACAATGGTTAGGCTCAGGGTATTCAACAACAAAAAATGCCACGATTTCTTGGTTTAAAATACATTTCAAAACTGTCTGATGATTTTGTTTAAAGGCATTCTCCAACCAAATACGATAGCGCTTATGCGCTAAATTTGTCTCTATCTGAGGATCTTGATGAAATCGTTCATTATTAAATAATGTTTCTGCCACATTTGCCAAAGTTTCTTGATCAGAGGATTCTGCTAGGCTTATATCAATGCTAGAAACTGGAAAATCAAATTTTTCCAAGTTGTTAAGAACTGGCTGATAGTTCAACTCAATAAATCTAAATCCCTGCGTTTCCAGAAAAAAACCTTCGTTCATTTGGCTATGAAGAAGGCGACAACTACTAAAATCAATTTTTTTTTGCGCACACCATTTTTGATAAAAACTAAAATCTTTGATTAATTCTTTAGAGTTTTTTATTTCGAATTTTGATATTTGTGCAACGTTTCGATTAAAAACCTCACTATCCCAAGGAACATGAAAAAATTCCATATTTAGATGACTGCTAGTAATTTTTTCCTTAACAACATCAAAATTCATTGATTATTCCTCCACTTTATTTGATGCTTTAGTTGACTCCCTAACTAAATAGGTTGGCCGGTTTAGCGATTGAAAATGAATGCGAGCCAAATACTCACCAAATATGCCTAAGACAAATAATTGTGCTCCCGAGAAGATAGCTACTATAGATGCTAAAAACGTAAATCCAGGAACAGCAGCTCCATAAATAAAATACCTTCCACTTACCCAAGCTAAAATTCCAAATCCAAATAAAGTAAAAACCACGCCTAATGCACTGGCAATATGAAGAGGTAAAGCAGAAAAACCTGTCATCAAATTCAACGCATGGACAATTAATTTTTTTAACGTGTAGTTCGATTCACCTGCAGCACGGGGTGAATGTTTCACTCTAATAGTTGTAAAATTAGTTGTTGCCCAAGTCAAAAGTACATCAATTGAAACATTAGGATTATTAAAATCAGAAAATGCTTCTCTTAGTTGTGTATTAAATGCACGAAAAGCACTTACATTTCTTGCCGTTTTAACCCCCATAGCTCCCTGAAGCGCGCGTTTCGTAATTCTTGAAGCTAAATTCCTGAATAGTCCATGCTGCCCTTTCTTAGGGTATCCATACACTACGTCATATCCTTCATTTAGCTTATCAAGCATAATAGAAATTTCTGACACTGGATTTTGTAAATCATCATCCATGGTAATGATCGTTCCATACTGAGCTGCACGAATCCCACAAAGCAATGCATTATGCTGCCCATAGTTTTTGCTTAGCTTAATCCCTGTTATTCGCTTATCATTATTTGATAAATGTTGAACAATTTCCCAAGAATTATCTTTACCACAATCTTCAACTAAAATTACTTCAAAAGTATCGGTAATTTTTTCCATTGCAGGAACTAATTGTTTACAAAGTTCATTAAGCGATAGCTCAGCATTATAAACAGGGATTACAACTGATATAGGTTTCATATATTCTCTTTTTCTATCCTATGTTAAAAGCAACTGTTCACTTGATTGCAAAACAACGCTTGAAAAAATTTGATTGGTAAGCATAATCCAGTGCATATAATCATCACTATGTATGAAGCATGTTTCCAGATTTAAGGCCTGAAGAGCCTTCAAGCGTTATGCATTTTTCACCCACCCGCCTCCCCGTATGTAAAAATAGCGATGAGAAGAAATTCGTCCTACAGATACCTTTTCAAGCTGTTCTTGTTTAAAAAAACCATACACTCAGCCTTCATAAACCCCATCCACATTTGAAATTCGTCATTCCTGCATGCTTTTAGCAGGAATCTATTGATGATAATTAGATTCCCGATAAAAACTTCGGGAATGACGAGAGTTTTCATAAACTACGAGTCTCAATGTAGACTGGGTATAATAGCTTATTTATTTTTTAAGAAAAATACAGTGCCACTATCAAAAGGATATATTTCATAGGCCCAGTTCTTCGGTACTTTAATATTACCTGCATCTGGCCCAGAACTTAACTGAATAAAAACTATTTCTTTTTGCCCTTCCAGTTCACGCCTCATTTTATTTAGCATTTCAGTTGATTCGACAAATCTGACTGGCCGCCTAGTTAAATAAGATAAATGCGGTTTAAGATTTTCGAAAAACACCCCTTTTGAATCAGCTATTTTATGGTAACCTGAACTAAAGTCACCTGCTAAAATAGATTTTTTGGTCAACCTCTTCTCAAGAAACAATGCAACCGAGGCCTCCCCGTTAAGTAAGTCTTGTTGCTCTTGCCCTTCAAAATATTTAGCACTTTTCATACCTAGCGCCAGATGTGCTATAAGTAACAACGAAATAATAAAATAACTTATTTTTTTACTAACTTTACTCAGATCCTCCGTTAACTGAAGTCCTCCAGAAACAGCAGCAAGTATCACGCCCGGAAGAAAACCTAGCATTAAATAATCATGATTATAGGCTGCATTTTTAATTAGAAATCCCAAAAAGATACCTGAAAAAATAAAACCAATAACCCATTGATTCTCTATTTTCTTATACCCTCTGAAAATCACTAATTTAACCAGCCAATAAGCAACTAGAATACAAACTATTTGACCAAAGTATTGCCAAGCACGCATTGCTTGCCGAACAATTAAATCCCACCAAGAAATAGATAAACCCGCTCCATCCACGGACTTACTGCGTTCCATAACCCGAATTAATGGATAAAAAAAGTCATTGGAAACGAATCCTTGATGAATTATGACACTAAAAAAACCCACTATAATTGCCAAGGAAAATATAGTTAGAACTTTTATTTTTTCAACAATTAACTGTTGGCCAAATAAAATATGAAAATAAATTGGCAACCCCATAAATGCTGAATGCCAATTAAAAAGAATTCCAATACTAAATAGCATAATTGACAAATAAATATAACTACTATTTTTATTTAAAAAATATTCTAAATAACAAATCCATCCCGTTAAGCCTAATGAAATCGCAATAGAAAAAAAGCCAACATCACTGCTGCCATATTTAATTATAAATGGGCAAGAAAAATACAAAATAACCAAATATAAATAACATTTTGAACCAAAAAACCGATTAGCTATATTTGCAAGCAGAAAAAAGTTTAATAAAGTACAAAATAAAGGTATTACCCTTACCGCCCAAGGGGAGCCATTAAAAATACTCAAAAAGAACGAATGAAAAACCCCTTCTAAAGGTCCAATTGATTTATAAAAAATCAACTCGCCTGTATCCATAATACCTTCAACATTCATAAACTTTGTAACTGTATAGCCCAAGTCTAAATGCATCATTCCAAACCAATAAAATGTGGCATCGCTCCACCTAGCATGTCCGTACGCAAAAGGTTCGGTAAAGTCATGAATTTTATATACAATATAAGTAATTATTACCATACCTATAAGAAATCTATTAGCCCTCGATGTTACCAGACAGTTTTTTATATTTACACTCATAATTTATTTATGCCATTTTTTAATTTCTCAGTTCCTAAATTTCACCGCACCTTCCAGGGCATTCGCAAGCTCTGTTTCCATGATTTTCAATGTATACCTTCTTCAGCACGCTGAAGAAGGTATTGTCCGTATTTATTTTTGGCTAACGGTTGTGCTAATTCAATCAATTGTTGTTTATTTATATAGCCTTTATCAAAAGCAATTTCTTCAATACACGCAATTTTCAATCCTTGGCGCTTTTCAATAATTTCGATAAATTGTGATGCCTCCAGCATACTTTCTTGTGTTCCTGTATCGAGCCAAGCATAACCTCTCCCTAATAATTGAATTTTTAATCTTTGCTCATCTAAATAAAGTTGGTTTACTGACGTTATTTCAAGCTCACCTCGTGCGGAAGGTTGAATAGTAGTTGCTTTATCAAGCACATCATTCGGGTAAAAATATAAGCCAGTTACAGCGAAGTTACTTTTAGGTTGAGCTGGTTTTTCCTCAATGCTGGTTACATTACCATTTTTATCAAATTCCGCAATACCAAAACGCTCTGGGTCAGCAACACGATAGCCAAATACCATTGCTTTGTTATCCTTTTTTACATTTGAGAGAGTGGTAGTTAGTATTTTTCTAAGGTCATGTCCATAAAAAATATTATCGCCAAGTATCAAACATACATCATCCGTACCGATAAAATCTTTGCCAAGGATAAAAGCTTGTGCAAGGCCTTCAGGTGAGGGTTGAATAATATACTCAAAATTTAAACCAATCTCAGAACCATCGCCAAGTAAACGCTGAAAATTTGCCTGATCTTCGGGAGTTGTAATGATTAATATTTCAGTTATTCCTGCCATCATTAAAACAGATAGAGGATAATAAATCATGGGCTTATCGTAAATAGGAAGAACCTGTTTGGATACCCCTTTCGTTAAAGGGTAAAGACGCGTACCAGAACCACCAGCCAAAATAATGCCTTTCATCTTTTACTGTTCCTTCAAGTTGGTTTAAATATAAAATTTGCTGGTTACCCACAAGCTTCAGCCATTTTTAAAAAATGTCTATACCCAGTCTACATTGAGACTCGTAGTTTATGAAAACTCTCGTCATTCCCGAAGTTTTTTATCGGGAATCTAATTATCACCAATAGATTCCTGCTAACGAATGTCATATTATTGATATAGTATCGGCTAAAAATGTTGCTATTTAGGAAACCTTAATCATTCCCAAATAAGTCACGCGTGTATACTTTATCTACCACATCTTTCAAATCATTAGATAGTCGGTTAGCAACAATAACATCTGATATTTGTTTAAAGTCATTTAGAGTTTTAACTACTTTAGAGTTAAAAAACTCATCTTCTTGCAAAACTGGCTCATAAATAACCACCTCGATGCCTTTTGCTTTTATACGTTTCATAATACCTTGGATAGAAGACGCTCGGAAATTATCAGAGCCACTTTTCATTATAAGCCGGTATATGCCTACTACTTTGGGATTTCTCTTAATAATTGAATCCGCTATAAAGTCTTTACGTGTACTATTTGCATCAACAATGGCGCCAATTAAACTATTCGGTACTTCTTTATAATTAGCACGAAGTTGCTTGGTATCTTTGGGTAAACAATAACCGCCATAGCCAAAGGAAGGGTTATTATAGTGATTACCGATACGGGGATCGAGCCCGACACCTTGAATAATTTGCTTGCTATCGAGTCCATGCGCTTCTGCATAACTGTCGAGTTCATTAAAATATGAAACTCGCATAGCAAGATAGGTATTAGAAAATAATTTGACCGCTTCTGCTTCTGTAGAGCCGGTATAAAGTACGTCAATATTTTCTTTTATTGCACCTTGGACTAATAAGTTAGCAAAGGTTTCTGCTCGCTCTGATTTTTCACCGATGATAATACGTGATGGGTATAAGTTATCATACAGTGCACGCCCTTCTCTTAGGAATTCCGGTGAGAAAATGATATTTTCGCAGTTGAATTGCTGTTTAATTTGTTCGGTATAGCCTACAGGAACAGTTGATTTAATAATCATTACCGCTGTAGGATTACAGGCCATCACATCTTTAATAACCGCTTCTACTGATGAGGTATTAAAGTAGTTCGTTTGTGTATCGTAGTCTGTTGGGGTAGCAATAATAACAAAGTCAGCTTTTGCATAAGCTTCCGTTTTATCAAGCGTTGCTTTGAAGTTTAGAGTTTTATTGGCTAAAAAGTCTTCGATTTCTTGATCGACAATCGGTGATTTTTTTGCATTCAGTAATTCGATTTTTTCAGGGATGATATCTAAAGCGATTACTTCGTTATTTTGAGCGAGTAACATTGCATTGGATAGTCCTACATATCCCGTTCCAGCGATTGCTATTTTCATTTTTTTCTCGTTTACTTTATATTTAATTCTTTTTAGGCTATCAATCTAAGGCGGGACACTCTAAATCTGTAGATAGGGTTAGTGCTAGCGTAACCTGACAATAAATATTAAAAAAGTTGGGTTACGTTATCGCGCTCCGCTTGATAAGCTAACCCAACCTACAATTCTTTTTTCAATTAATGCTCTTTGCCCTGAAACCACAATTCTAACATCATTAATATCCAGATCAATTCACCATAATACGCCGCATGAATACTTTGATGCATTTTCAGTGCATGATCAAGAAATTCGGCTTTAAAATAAGGGCGTTTTTTTAGGCTATTAATGCTGTCATACGCCAGCTCTTTTAATGGCTGATATTCTGTAAGCCACACACCAAACGGTAAGCCAAAACCATGTTTTGACTTATTTAGGATTTTATCTGGTAGAAATCCGACCATCGCTTGTTTGTAAAATTTACGTAATTCTTTCGCTTGTAATTTATTCGCTGATGGGATTTTACAGGATAAATCAATAATCCCTTGCGTTAATAACGGGTATCTTACGGTTACGCCTGCCATTTCGCACATTTTATTGACTTTTACGAGATCATTATCATGTAATGTGGTTTTCCAATCCATATATAACATACGATTTAAGGTACTCGCTTGCTCTGGTCGATGATAAGTATCTCGTAATAAGTCTAAGGGCTGCTCAGTATTAATCTGCTGTAAAAAATCAGCTTGAAAGATTTCAGATCCCACATGACGGTGTAAAAAATTATAATCCTGCAAACGATCTGGCAAGGGTATTTTAGCTTGCTCTATATAGCGCTTAGCTTTAAAAAATAACTTTTGTTT
>Ga0105351_1001480_pt1 | contig 10712 bp, 12 predicted proteins | sample EN4Hudsemesocosm_FD_83662 | JGI IMG/M metagenome (GOLD analysis project Ga0105351, IMG submission 83662) | Methane-oxidizing microbial communities from mesocosms in the Hudson Canyon - EN4B Hudson Canyon | ecosystem: Environmental > Aquatic > Marine > Cold seeps | place: Hudson Canyon... | reverse complement strand
TTCAAGTAAATAATCAGAAGAACTATATGCTGTTGTTAAAATAAAAGGAACATCCTTGTCAAGTTCTTTTATTTTTTCAATCATCTCAAGGCCTGTTATTTTGGGCATATTAATATCACTTATTATTACATCAATTTGTGTTCCATTATTTTGGCATTCAATAAATTTTTTTATTCCTTCTTCTCCGTTTGTCGCTATAATAGTTAAATTAAAAATTTTACCAAATATATTTTGAATCTTTTCACACATTTCCACATCATCTTCTACATACATAACATTCAATGAGTTTAAAAACTTGATAGTTTCCATCTTTTTTCCTTTTACTAATAACTCTAAACATTATTTTAAGGGTTTTTCTATATAATGTCAATAAGCTAAAATAAAGAAATGTATTATTGGATATAAAATTATATTATTTTTTTTAGTTTTTTTCTACTAAGTATTAAAATGTAGCTATAATAATATTATTATTATTTTTGAAATTCTTTTGAATTTACAAAAAACTATTCATATTTTATAAAAATAACTAGATAAATTATGAAAAACGTGTAACATTAATATTACATTTTATATTTAAATACTTTATTTACAATGTACAATGCTTAAAATACTAGTAAAGGAGTTCAATGTTAAAGATATTAATCATAGATGATTCTCTAACTATTAGAAAAATGCTTGAAAGGATGCTTTCAGACTTAGGGTTAAATGTTATTGCGACAGCAAAAAGTGCAAAAGAAGGTATAGAATTATACAAAAAACATCAACCAGATTTTGTAACTATGGATGTAAACATGCCCGAAATGACGGGTATTGAAGCACTAAAAATAATTAGAGATGACTATAAAGATGCAAATATTGTAATGCTTACATCAAAAGGTGATGATGATTCAGTCGTTCAAGCAATCAAGTATGGAGCAAAGGGATATATTCTAAAACCACCTAATCCTACAAAAATCAAAGATTCCATAATAGCTGTATTTCCAAATGAGTTTAGCGAAAAAACAATACAAAACAAAGAGTTAGATGTACAAAATTATGAGTCATCCATTAAAGACTCGCTTACTGATTTGTATACTATTCAATATATGCACAGCACTATTCAACACTTAGTAGCGGTTCATGATAAAAATGAAAACTACTCTATTTGCATGATTATAATAGATATAAAAAATCTTAATATTATTTCAAAAGAGTTTGGTGTAATGCAAAGAGATATTATTTTGATGCAAGTTGCAGATACCATTCAAAACTTAATTGATGAGAGCAATATTGCAATAAAATTATCTAATAATGAGTTTGGTATTTTTATAATTTCAGAGCCATCAAGCAGTATAAATGTTACAACTCTTGCAATTAAAGAAAGTATTGAAAGTATTTCAAATAAAACAGCTATTAATGATACAAAATTACAAACGAGTATTGGTGTTGCCAATCATGTGCAAAACGAAAAATTAATACATTTTTTAGAAAGAGTAGACATGGCTTTAGTAAAAGCGCATTCTAATTCCACTGGCATATTTGTAGATAAGTTATAAACGATATAAAACCTTCTGTAATCCTTGTCAACTTAGTATTTTTTGTCATAAATTTACTAATAAATATACTAAGTTGAAGATAAGTTTCAAACCAACTTCAAATGCTAGACTTATTCACCCTACTTGTTACTTCTGCATAACTAGATACATAACCTAAAAGTAAATTCTAGTTATTGGGTTGTATATTATTTAAATGTCATTTTTACATAAGATAAACTTGCAATAATGAAAAATAAGTGGATAATAATTGATTAAGATAAGAAAGGTAATAATTTATTATTTAGAAGATGTAACTAAGAGCCCTAAAGCCCTTAATTACGTAGTTGTTAAACTATGAAACAGTAACTGTTACAGGAGTACCTTCCCAGATACCATGTTTAGTACAGTAACCATGTGCAACTAAATTTAATTTTTTTCCAGTAGGAATAATTGTAAAAGTAGTTGTATTATGTGCTTTAACGTTTCCTAAAGTACCAGGAACATAAGAAGCTTTAGCTAATAATGCATCTCCATTGTATAATGATACAGATTCAATAAAATGATCAAAATCATCTGGATGAGTATATTCGTTACCCATTTTAACAGTTACTTGAAATGGCTCACCAGAAGTTGCTGCGTCATCACAGTGAATGAACGGTGAGTGTCTATCAATTAAATCTTTTTTTGCTTCTCTATCAATTTCGTTGATATCAACGTATTTATTAATTTTTGGCATCTTATAAATCTCCCTTATGATCTGCTAAATATTCTGCAACACCATCAGTTGTTGGTTTCATTGCATCATCACCTTTGTTCCAACCAGCAGGACAAACTTCTCCATGCTCATTTGTAAATAACATGGTATCTACCATTCTGATCATTTCATCAATGTTTCTTCCAAGTGGTAAATCATTAATAACTGCGTGTCTTACCGTTCCATCAGCATCAATTAAAAAACTTCCTCTTAATGCAACACCTGCATCAAGTAATACATCATAGTCTTTAGAAATTTGTTTATTTAAATCTGCAACTAATGGATATCTAACTTGTCCAATTCCACCTTGATTAACTTCAGTACTTTTCCAAGCAAAATGAGAAAATTGTGAATCAACAGAAACACCAATTACATTTACTCCTCTTGAAGTAAATTCTTCAAGTCTTTTGTCAAATGCAATAATTTCTGATGGACATACAAATGTAAAATCTAATGGATAGAAAAATAATACTGTACCTTTTTCACCAAAGTTTTCATACAGATTAAAATCTGCTACTATTTCGTTATTACCAAGTACAGTTGTAGCTGTAAAATTTGGAGCTTTTTTTGTTACTAACATTTTATTCCCTTTTTTTAATTATTGACAGAATTATAGTATAATAATTTAAATAATAAATATTATAATATAACAAATTTATTAATTTAAGATAATTTTTATCTTGGGATAAATTTTATCCACAAGTGTAATGTTTGATTACATTTAAATAAAAACTCTGTTTGCCTTCTTTAATCCCTAAAATATTTTTCTTCAACAGTTTATTCTCTTGTTTATGTATTTTCTTTTCCATAAAATTCTTTATCAGCTTCCTCAACAATTCTTTTTGCAATATCAGATGAATTTTGTGCAATAATATTGGTTTCATAAGCAATTTTTGCGCTGTCTTGTGTTTGTTGTTCCAAAACATGTATAGAGTCATTTATTTGTTGAATAGAGGACTCTTGCTCTTTACTTGAGCTTGTAACACTGTTAATTAACTCCATTGTTGATTTTACATTATCATTTAGTTTAGCATACCCCAAAATCATGTCATCAGCAATATTTTTACCTTCATTGGCTTTAGTTGTCGCATTTTCTACTAAATTTTTTATCTCACGTGCAGCATCAGCTGATCTACTGGCTAAATTTCGAACTTCTTGTGCAACTACTGCAAATCCTTTTCCAGCCTCACCTGCTGTTGCAGCTTCAACTGCTGCATTTAATGACAAGATGTTTGTTTGAAATGCAATTTGATCTATAACTGAGATGGATTCATTAATGGCAGATGTTTGTGTGTTAATCTCATCCATAGAGCATGCCGTTTGGCTTGCTAGTTTTTCACCTTCATTAGCAGAATTAGATAACTGTTTTGCATAATCAGCCATATGTACCGCATTTTTTGTATTCTCTTTTATATTTGCCGTTATCAAATTTAAAGATTGTGATGTTTCATTAATTGATTTTGTTTGATTATTTGCTGAGCTGTTCAGCATAGAGACATTTTGAGCTAATGTATCAGAGCCATCTTTTAAAGCTAAACCATTTTTAAGATTTGTTTGGCTTAAAACAGACAAAGCAATACCTAAATCATTTATCCCATTTGCTAGTTTTAGTATATCTTCAGGTAAATTTTCAAGTTTCAACTTACTTTTATAATCTCCCGTTTTATATGAACTTAATGTATTCAATATTTCTTGAATCGATTCATCTTTACTTTGTGCAAGTGCAATAGTTTCAATTGCTTTATTAATATTATTAGAATATTTAATAAAATCGCCATGAAGACCTGAAGGCATCATTTTTCTAAATGTTTTTCCTTGTGAAGTTAGCTTCAATGAAGCATCTAAATCTCTGCTAAATGCTTCGAATTGATCCAACATATTATTCATACTCCAAGCCAATTTCCCAATATCTTCATGTTTATTAATATTTGTTATTCTATGGTAAAGTTTCCCACTTGCGGTTAAACTTGCCAAATCATTCATCTTTGTGATTTCATTTAAATATTTATTCAATTTCAACAATGAATAAATAATCAAAAATGTTGAAATACCTACTGCGGCCAAAACAAAAAGTGTAATTATAGATTGATCAATATCATTTTTTACATAAAGTAGAATAAATGAAAAACCCAGAAGAATAAAAAATAAAACAAAAATGGTACTTTTTAAAAAAATCATTGTGCTAATTTTTTTCATAATTAAACTCCTTGAAGAGATAAAATCAACTCATCATACGTTAGACCTTTGCTATCAAGGAAGTCCATTAGATATTCTTCACTTGCCTTCATACCGCCAGTTTGTTCTAAGCTAATTAGTTTTTGGTATATAGGAAAAATGATATCAATAGCTGATTGTTTTGCTTTTCTTCTAACAGATGTATATCCAATTATTTTGCCATTGCTATTATAATCAGGGGTAATATTTGCAAATACCCAATAATAATTTCCCTTATTTGTCATGTTTTTAACAAATCCAAAAAATTCTTTTCCATTACTAATTAAATCCCATGCAATCTTAAATGCAACTTTTGGCATATCTTTGTGCCTAATAATATTGTGATTTATTCCCAACAACTCTTTTTCATCATAAGATGCCATTTCCATAAATATTTCATTACAATAAGTAATCTTACCTTTTGTATCTGTTTTTGAAACGATAAAGTCATTTTCATTTAGTTTTATTTCTTTTTCCGTTGGGATATTGTTAACATTTTGCATAATAGATACCTTCTTTAGTATTTATAACAATATTTTATATCAATGTGACAAAAATATGACTGATTATATGCAAGTAATTTTTTAATTAAGATTTATTTGTAAAGTTTTTTAAAAATTATTATTGAATGTGTTACAAAGATAAACAGCAAATAGAGCAACTACTCACTGTTTTATAAAATTATTTTTTTAGTTTATCTAATCTTGGATATATGAAAGTAGTTTCTCTGATTACTTTTATTTTATCTTCATAATCAACTGAATAAGCCTCAATTTCAACTGGAAATGGAGTATCTCTACTATTGTCTTCTATTAAGAGTTTATTTGTAGTTAGCACTACAATTTTTCTAATTTTTTTATTTGCATTTAAAATAAATGACTTTTTAGGTCTTTTGATTTTAATGTTTTCATTATTAAGTACTCTAAAATAATATGTATGATTTTTGTTATCTGTATTTTGAAAGAGAAATGTATAAGCATTCTCTACAACATTATGTTCTTTTACTTTGTATAGCTGAGTAGTTCTGTTTATATTTAGGAGCATGTACTCTTTTTGGCTACCTACAACAAATAATCCTATTGTTAAAGCAAATAAGGCAACAATATAGACTATTATTCTAGGTCTAAAATAATTAGGCTTTCTTTTTTCCTTAATAGCAGTTGCATTAGTCCACGTAATCAATGATTCAGGACAAGCATCTGCACATTCTAAACAATTTATACATTCTAATTGCATCGTACCTTTCTTGATGTCTATATGAGTAGGACAAACTTTAACACAGGCATCACACAAAGTACAAGCAGCTTCGCTATTTACAGCTTTTAATTCAGACTTCTTGTTATGTAATTTAACACCATCTTTATATATTTCACCACCCCTTATTGGGTTGTAAACTGTTTGTATTGTTTCTGTGTCATACATAACAGATTGAATTCTAGCATATGGACAGACATAAATACAAAAATCCTCTTTTAGTTTAACAATATCATAAACCAAAAATGCAACCGTACCTATAAAAACACCAAAAAATACATAGTGTTCTACAGGATTCATAATATATCTTAAAAAATCTTCTGGTGGAACAAAGTACCAAAGAATATTTGACGTTGCAAGCGCAGACAAAAGAGTCCAAATTAAAACAGCAAGAGTCTTCTTAATATACTGTCCTTGGGGTTCTAGCTGCTTATTTTTAATTCTTTTTCTAATTCCTAATAGTTTTGTTTCAATGAAATCTCTATAAACAACCCTAAATATGGTCTGTGGACACATCCATCCACACCAAATCCGCCCACCTAGTGCTGTCATAAAAAAGACACCAATAAATAAAAGCATCAGAAGAATTGGAATTAGGTATAACTCTTGCATATCAAATTTTACAAAAAACAAATGAAATTGAAAATAGTCAAAACTTAGCAATAAAAAATGTGTGTCATTTATAACAATAAAAGGTAAAGTTATAGAAATTATTGTAAAGATCAAAAAGGCAAAATACCTCTTGTATCTATAAAATACATTATTTTTTTTAGGTCTGATCATTACTTACTTATCCTTCTTAAGATTGTCTTTTCTATCTTTAATTTTTTTCGCAACATTCAGATCTTCTTCACTATCATGTAAAGCACCATCTAAAAATTTATTTGCATCATCAAACTGACCTGTTTTCAAGCCCCATAAAAAAGCACCAAGACCTAAGGAGCCAAGGCCCAGAGATACAAGTAACATTGCACTTACAACATTATCATCCATCTTTAAAAATCCTTTTTATTCTAATTGAATTTCCAACAACCGCCAAAGAACTAAGTGACATGGAAACTGCTGCAACTACAGGTATAACAAAACCTAGTACTGCAAATAATATTGTTACAAAATTATAAAAAAGTGAAAATAATAAGTTTTGTTTTATCGTACTAAAAACTTTCCTACTCAATAATAATGCATCATATAATGTTGTAATCTTATTATTAATAAATATAATATCACTTACTTTAACGGTCAAATCCGTGTTATTACCCATAGCAATTGAAATATCACTTTTTGATAGTGCTAGAGCATCATTAATACCATCTCCCACTGTGATAACTATTTCACCATTATGCTGAAGTTCAGAAACAACATTAGCTTTTTGTTTAGGTAACATAGAACTGTATATCTTTGATATACCAACTTGTTTTGCAATATTGTTTGCGACAATTTCGTTGTCACCTGTGCACATGATTACATCAATACCAAGTTTTTTAATATTTTCAATAGTTTCGATCGCACCTTGTTTTAGTTGATCTTCAAGTTCAAAAAAACAGATAATTTTATCATTTATTGCAAAAATAAATATTGATCTAGAACAATTTATTTCACATTTTATATTCATTTCTTTTATAAACTCAATATTTCCACCATAAATTTTGTCATTTTTGTATTGAGCACTTAATCCTCTGGCTTCAATATTCTTAATATTTAGCAAGGAGTATTCATGTGAGTTTTTATATTTATTATCAATATAACCAACAATTGCCTTACTGATTGGATGAGAAGAAGATTTTACAAGAGAATAAAGAATGTTTAAATCAAATTCTTCATTTCTAACAAATTTAATTACATCAGGACTACCTTTTGTTATGGTTCCTGTTTTATCCAATACAATAGTGGTGGCTTTCGCCATCGTTTCAAGGTGAGATGATGTCTTAAATAAAATTCCTTTTTTTGCTCCTACAGTAACCCCAATAAGTGTAGCAACGGGAGTTGCTAAGCCAAGTGCACAAGGGCAAGCAATCACAACAACAGAAATGGAGATAATAAACGCATCTTCAAAAGAAATACCCAGTAAATACCAACCAACACAGGTTAAAACAGCCATAGACAGGACCATCAACGAAAAGTATCCAGAAATTTGATTAGCTATTTTTTCTATTTTTGGTTTTTTTGTTAGCGATTCCTCTAATAAAGTGGTAATACTTTGTAACATTGAGTGAGATAAATCTTTATTAGCTTTATAAGTGATTACACTATCTAAACACACTGTTCCACTAGTTATAATATCGTTTGCTTTTTTATAAACAGGAAGAGATTCACCACTAATACTTGATTCATCAAAACTTCCAGTACCTTGTAACAATATTCCATCAATTGCAATTTTTTCACCTGGTTTAATTTCAACTAGATCTCCAATGACAACCTCAGTAGTATCAATAATTATTTTTTTACCATCTCTAATGACCGTTATTTCAGTGGGTATAGACGAAGATATACTGTCAAGTGAATCAACAGCATTTTTTTTACTTAATACTTCTAAGTATTTTCCAGCAAAAATTATAGTTACTACCATTGTCACTGATTCAAAATATACTTCTCCAACTTGCGAAATTGTTACATAAATAGAATAAACATACGTAGAAAAAGTACCTGCAACAATTAGAAAATCCATATTTACGATTTTATTTTTTAGTCCATAAAATGCACCTTTAAAATATGGCCATCCTGTATAAAAAAGCGCTGGAGTTGCTAATACCAGTTCTGCATAATTTAAAATATCTTTGATGCCTTGGGTAATACCTGTAAAAAAACCAGCGTACTGTGCAACTGCAATCCACATAATATTCATAGTACAAAAGATACCAACAATTAACCTAGAATAATATTCTTTTCTCGTTTTGTTGGTTCTTTCTTCTTGAAGTGTTGCATCATAAGCATATGCGTTATATCCAACAGATTGTATTTTCCTTATAATATCAGAGAGTTTTAAAACTGCTGGGTCCCACGTAATTTTGGCTTTGTGATTGGTGTAGTTAATGTTGGCATCAATTATACCATCAGATTCGTGTAATATTCGTTCATTTAGCCAAACACAAGCACTACAATGAATTCCTTCAATTATTAAAGAAATTTCATTTAGATTATCATTATTTGTTATGTATTTTTTAGAAAAGCCGTCTAAATCAAATTTTGTTAAATCTGTTTTTTCATTTGTGACTTGATGCAACTTTTTTGAACCAACTTTATCATAGAAGCTGTCAAGTCCTTCATTGTTAAGTAAATGAAAAACACCCTGGCATCCTTTACAACAAAAGGAAAATTGTTTAGTGGAAATTGTCTCATAAATCATAACCTCGTTGCTAAATTCGAGGTTACAATGGTTACAAGTAGAGAATTTACTGGATGATTGCATAAGTTTCTAGTTTTACAAAACTTGTGAGTTGCCCTATAGTAGTTTTAAATAATATTTGCCATCTACCTTTTTTATCAACGTCAAAAGATTCAAAAGTATATTTTTCATCTATGATTCCTAAAAATTTAGGTTTTATGTCAAAAGTAGATACATCTGGTCTAGTAATGAGAAGTTCAAAATTGGCGTTAGTAATTGCTTCTTTTGTCTCTTTATTAACAATTTTAATTTTTACTTCATTGTCTGTTGGTTTGAATTTTTTAAAATCAACTTCAACTTTATATTTTTTATTAAATTTATCTTGTGAAGCCAGCATATCATTAATATTTTCATCAAGAACCTGCTTTTTAGATAAAAAATATGTATCATACTCAACAGGATGGTCTAAAGCAATCATCACGTTAGCAACACAAGCAGATGCTACAAGTAGCACACTAATCGTAATTCCATATGGCCAAAAGCTTTTTTTATTGTTTTTTTCTTGCACGTTTTTTCCTAAAATATATAAAAAGTATAACAATAATAGTTGTGTAAAAAACTACCCTTGCAATATTTATTATATCTCTATTTGTATTGCCAATTGAACTGCTAAGCTCAATATTATAACTTTCAGAAACTTTATCGGCAATATCTGCATAACCATTTAACAGTGCAGCACTCACACTATCATCAATAGCGTCTTTTTTTGGTTTTGTTATTAATAAAGGTATAATTGTACCGCTAAAAGGATCAAGTATATCTTCTTTGTCAAATTTATCTTCTAAATTTTGAGATGTAATTATCTCAACCTTTTGTTCTTTTTGAGCGAACAATAAAATTATATATGAATTTTTATATTTTTTTCTAATATCTTCTCTGTACTCTATCATTGTTTTGCCATTAATTGTCTTATTGGCATAAAGGTATAAATCTATATCTAGTTTTTCGTGTAGTTCACTACCAATTTCTTCAATTTTCTGTACTGCTTTTTCGTTAATAAGTTCTGGTACAGTGAAGACATATTTGGCATTTAGGGTAACGCATGTTGTGAATAATAAGGCAGTTATTACAACTGCCTTATTAAATAAGTGGTTAAACTTCAAGATTAACCAACAAAAAGGTGATTAGGAGTTAAAACTGCCCAAGCTGTGAAAGCAGCCATAGCAAGCATTCCAATCGAAATAATTACTTCAAGTTTCATTATTTACTCCCCTTTATACTATAATGTTTTGCATTATCAATACTGTTAGATTTAATCTCTTTAGCATCTTTAATTTCATAAAAATTCGATGCTTGAGATTGTTGAACACCTAAACTAAGGATAGTTAAAACTACCAAAATAGTAATTAATAGAACAGTTGCGATTAACATTCCTGTAATTCCATTTAGTGCAAATATACTTCTTTTACTTTCTTCCATTATAGGCTCCTTATTCACCAAGAGATAAAATGTAATGACCAACAGCTTCTTTTTGAACGTCTGTTAATCTTCCATCATCAAATTTTGGCATATTACCTATGTTACCTTTTTTACCTCTGTTAAGGACATCTATAACAAATGCTGAAGTTCCATAAGTAGATAAATCAGGAGACAT
>Ga0105351_1001469_pt1 | contig 10770 bp, 5 predicted proteins | sample EN4Hudsemesocosm_FD_83662 | JGI IMG/M metagenome (GOLD analysis project Ga0105351, IMG submission 83662) | Methane-oxidizing microbial communities from mesocosms in the Hudson Canyon - EN4B Hudson Canyon | ecosystem: Environmental > Aquatic > Marine > Cold seeps | place: Hudson Canyon | collected... | reverse complement strand
TGGATTAAGTTCAATAATCAAGTGGATGAGATTCTACCATTAGAACTAAGTGCGCAAGATAAAGACTGGATAAACGCACACCCTACTATCCGCATTGGCATAGATCCCACTTGGGCACCTATTGAATATATAGACCCTCAAACTCAAAAATATCTAGGGATTGCTTCTGAATACGTTGCTTATATTGAGCAGGCTTTATCTGTAAAAATGCCTTATAACCCTAATTTAAAATGGGAGCAGGTCATTGAAAAAATCAAACGTGGGGAAATTGATGTCTTGCCTGCGGTATCAAAAACACCCGAACGCGAGAAGTATCTAAATTTTACGCGCCCATATTTAATCTTTCCTTATGTAATTTTTACTCGCGATGATGCTGCGCTCATTACTAGCTTAGATGAGTTAGTCGATAAAACTGTCGTCGTTGAAAGACATTATGCGAACCATGAGCTGTTAAAGAATAATTATCCGGAAATAGCATTAGTGCTTGTTGATAATACTCAACAGGCTTTATCAACTTTATCTTTAGGCCAGGCCGATGCCTATGTAGGTAACTTAGCCGCAACCAGTCATATCCTGCTACAAACGGGAACCATGAATATAAAAGTTGCTGCACCGACTCCTTTTAGTAATGACTTAGCTTTTGCCGTGCGTAAAGACTGGCCTGAATTGGTCGGTATAATACAGCAAGCTTTAGATGCAATTAGTCCGCGCGAGACCAATGCATTTAAAAAGAAATGGTTCTCTATTCGCTATGAGCATGAAGTTGATTACACCTTGGTCTGGTGGATCATTACCGTTACGCTGTTGGTAATTGCACTATTCAGTCTTTGGTTATGGCAGCTTGGCAAGCAAAAAGAAGCACTCAGAATCAGTGATGAGCGATTCCAGTTGGCTATGAATGCTTCTAAAGAGGGTATATGGGATTGGAGTATAGAGAAAGGTGAAACCTATTTTAGCCCTGCTTATACTGAAATGTTAGGCTATGAGCCGGGTGAACTTGATCAAACACAATTAAAATTGAAGTACTTTTTGCACCCTAATGATAAGTCACCTATTAGCCTCTTAGCAGAAGCAAAAACAAGTAGCGCCAAAGAATATGAGCATGAATTTAGATTAAAACATAAGCTAGGGCATTATATTGATATTCATTTTATTGGCTCGGTTGTTACTACAAATGAACGAGGTAAGCCTACACGCGCTATCGGTACACTACAAAATATTACTGAGCGGAAAAAAACCCAAATAGCGTTAGAGCAACAAAAATTTGCATTGGATGCTGCATCGCTTGTGACTATGTGTGATCTTCGGGGAAAAATCACTTATGTGAATGATAGTTTTTGCCGTATATCAGGCTATAGCCGTGAAGAAGTATTAGGTAAAAACCATCGAATTATAAACTCAGGCCTCCATCCAAAGTCTTTTTGGACAGATATGTTCAAGCAATCCTCAAAAGGAAAGCCTTGGCGCGGTGAGATATGCAATAGAGCTAAAAATGGTTCGCTGTATTGGGTAGACAGTACCATTATTGGACTGCTGAATAGTCAAGGCGAATTAGAACAGTATATTGCTATTCGCTCAGATGTGACCGAACGCAAAAATGCGGAACATGAGCTACAAGAAAGTGAACAACGTTTTAGTTCCTTAGTGCACCATATCCCGGGGACATTTTATCAATATGTATTTGATAAAGAATGGTCGCTTTCTTTTATTACGGATATTATCGAGTCTATTACTGGGTACTCTGCACTAGAATTTACCAATCATAAGTGTAGTTTTTTTAAAATCACTCACCCTGATGACGTCCCAGTAGTCTTAAATTCCATAATGGATGCAATTAAGCAGCATAAGCCTTATGCAATCGATTATCGCATTATCCATAAAGATCAGTCGATTCGATGGATTCATGAACAAGGCATGCCTATTTATGATGATAAAAAACAGCCACTTTATCTACAAGGTGCTATTTTTGATATTACTAAAAATAAACAGGCAGAAATTGAATTAGAATCAGCAAAGCAACTTGCTGAGCAGGCAAATCAATTTAAAAGTGACTTTTTATCTAATATGAGTCATGAAATCCGTACACCGATGAATGCCATTATAGGCTTGGACTATTTAGCCTTAAAAACGAATTTGAATACCCAGCAACGCGACTATGTAAGTAAAATTCAGAATGCTAGTCAGTCATTATTATGTCTAATTAATGACATCTTAGATTTTTCTAAAATTGAAGCCGGTAAACTGCACCTAGAATCGGTTAATTTCCAACTAGATACTGTCTTTGAGAATTTAGCTGATTTATTCCGCTTTTCTAGTGAAGAAAAAAATCTAGAGTTGATTTTTGATGTGACCCCTAAAATACCAGCTATCTTGATAGGCGACCCCACTCGATTAGGCCAAGTTTTAATTAATCTGTGTAGTAATGCGATTAAATTCACTGATCAAGGAGAAATTACCGTAGCAGTTACTCCGGTTGATCTTTCTGAACATAAAGCAGTTTTAAAGTTTTCGGTAACGGATACTGGCTGTGGCATTCCCGCCCATCAGCAGAACCAGCTATTTGATTCCTTTTTCCAAGCGGATGCTTCGACCACACGCTTGCATGGTGGCACTGGATTAGGACTGAGCATCTGTAAAAAATTGGTCACTATGATGAATGGCACAATCGGTGTTGATAGCGAGCCTAGCAAAGGTAGCCATTTTTTCTTTCTTGCAGAGTTTGAGCTAGACCCGTTACATAACAAAGCTTATCAATTGCCCCTGCCTAGTTTGCGAGGTCTACGGGCGCTGGTGGTTGATGATAATGCGACTGCACGCAATATACTGCGCGATCAACTTGCTTCTTTATCCTTTAAAGTGACAAGTGTTACCAGTGCAAAACAGGCATATAACACTTTGAGAGAATCCGAGAAACCTTTTGACCTTATTTTAATGGACTGGTCCATGCCAGAAATTAATGGTTTAGAGGCGGTTAAGTATATTAAAAACCAAATACAACTGAGTAAAATCCCTGCCATTATTATGGTAACAGCTTATGCGCAAGAAGAAGTTGTTAATGAAGCACAAGTCATTGGTTTAGATGGACTGATTGTCAAACCAGCAACCCCATCTACGTTGTTTGATACAATTATTAAAGCACTAAAACCTAACGCAACCTCTGTTACCCTTGATAGGCCATTAAAAAATAAACGTTTACATGGCTCGGTATTACTCGTTGAAGATAATAGAATTAATCAGCAAGTAGCAGAGGAATTACTTAAATCGTTCGGATTAAGTGTTGATATTGCGATAAATGGTTTAGATGCTATTAATAAAATAGCACAACGCTCTGCAGGGAGGAATTATGATGCCGTGTTAATGGATATTCAAATGCCCGAGATGGACGGCATACAGGCGACTAAGGAAATTAGAAAAGGCTCTCAATTTAAAAATCTACCTATTATTGCGATGACAGCTCACGCGATGATTGACGATAAAGCAAAATCATTGCATGCTGGTATGAATGAACATATTACCAAGCCGATAAATCCTGAAGAACTGCATAAGGTCTTAGCACGTTGGCTTGTACATGATATTGGAAATAAGAAGCCATTCCCTATTACAGCACACGATAGCGATTACATACGTTTACCGGACTACTCTGAAGGTCTTGATATTGAGTGGGGATTGAAACGTGTAGGTGGTAATCGTGCGCTATTTCGCAAATTACTCAAAGAATTTTATCAGGATCACCAGCTAGATAGTGAGCTGTTAACGCTGGCGATTGCTGAAAATCGTATTCAAGATGTTAAACGTATTATTCATACTATTAAAGGTGTGGCAGGTAATATAGGCGCAAGAAAACTACAGCAGAGCAGTAGTCAGCTTGAGTTTGTCATGACTAAGGATAAAGATAATACAGTTGAATTGGCATGCTTTTATCAAGACTTTAAGGATTTGCTAACAACACTACAGAAACTTAGTACCCAAGATGAACTGGAAAATGGTTATGAAGTCATTTCGGATGAACAGCTTAGCAAAGAAATCAGTCAGTTATCTTCCTTACTCACAAATGGGGAGACTGAAGCTTTAAGCTATTTAGAGTCTATAAAAAGTCATTTACCTACACATACCAGCACCCAAATAGCATTGCTTAAACAATCCATTGAAAATTATGATTTTGACTTAGCAATTGAGTTATTAAAAGAAATAAGATCTATATAAATATTTTTCCTCAGAGAGGCATAGAGAATATTAAGAATGCCCGCCATACAAAGACCGGTGTATTCTGCAACAGTACCTTAGAGCTCATAAATACCTAGCTCGAAATTAGCCGCTGATGTTATATGCTATTGTTAAGCGGTCAATATCAGTGTACCTTACAGTTTACAGGGATGAATTGATTGTTAAATCTAAACAATCTTCATAAGTAATATTAACTGATCCGAATTTTATCTATGTACAAATCTAATATTTTAGTGGTCGATGATGAGCGTTTCTTTACTAGCTTAATTGCAGATATTCTTAAAGAAAGTTATCGCGTTAGTATTGCAAATGGTGGACTTGAGGCACTAGATATAATAAAAAAAGGCAACACTGACCTCATTATATTAGATATATTAATGCCGGATATGGATGGCTATGAAGTATGCAGACAAATAAAATCATCAGAAAAAGGGCGCGATATCCCCGTCATATTTTTAACGATTAAAACTGAAATAGAGGATGAACTCTATGGCTTTGATCTGGGAGCCGTTGATTATATTACCAAGCCTATTAGTCCTCCCATAGTTAAAGCTCGAGTTGCCACACATACTTCCTTAGCGGCAGCGAATAAACAATTAAAACAGCATACACTGGAATTAGAACTATTAGTTGCGGAAAGAACCATAGAGCTGAGCAGAGAAATTGCCAAGAAACAAAAAGCGTATGCAAAGCTGCATTATCTGGCAAATTATGACCCCTTAACCCAATTACCCAACAGAAACTTATTCAATGAACGCTTAGCGTATGCATATAAATTAGCCAAACGAAATAGTACTTCATTTGCACTATTATTGGTTGATTTAGACCGGTTTAAACGAGTAAATGATACCTTAGGGCATCATATAGGCGATTTATTATTAGAAAAGGTGGGGGGGCGACTGACAACTTGTTTGCGTGATGTGGACACTATTGCTCGATTAAGTGGCGACGAATTCACCGTCATTTTAAGCTTGCTTAACAACAAAGAAGATGCAGCCACTGTTGCAGAAAAAATAATTACGGCTCTGGCATGCCCTTTTAATGTTCATGGAAACATAATTCATATTGGCTCAAGTATTGGCATCACTTCTTATCCAGAAGATGGTGAAGATTTCGATATGATGTTTAAGCATGCCGACATGGCTATGTATGAAGTAAAAGAAAAAGGCAGAAATGCATATGCCTTCTATTCTTCCAGCTTAACAACCTATGTGAATCACCGCATGGTGTTGGAAAAAGACTTACGCATTGCCCTAGATAATAATGCCTTACATTTGAACTACCAGCCGATCACTGATCTAAAAAGCAATAATATCTGCGGCGTTGAGGCTCTATTGAGATGGCAACACCCAACTTTAGGTTCGGTTTCTCCTGAAGAAATAATTTCTATTGCTGAAGAAAGTGATTTGATATTAGCACTAGGCGAATGGATTTTGCGCACAGCTTGCACCCAGTTTAGTGCGTGGAAGAGTCAAGACTTAGGTGAGTTTCATATAGCAATTAATATGTCAACGCGTCAGTTTTGTGAAAAAGTTGATAGTTATTATTTGGTTGAGCAGTTATTGCACGAATTTGAACTTTCAGGGGCTCATTTACAACTAGAAATCACTGAAAGTTTAATGCTTGAAGACTCCGACTTTATTATGGATATGCTACATAAATTTAAGTCACTAGGCATACGGCTTTCTATGGATGATTTTGGCACAGGCTATTCTTCTTTAAGCTATTTACGCCGCTTTCCCATTGATATATTAAAAATTGATAAGTCTTTTATTCAAGACCTTAATTTAAATTCTAGTGATGATGCTTTAGTTAAAGCGATTATTGCAATGGGGCAAAGTTTGGGCATGAAAATCATTGCAGAAGGCGTAGAGACAGCAGAGCAACTGCAATTTTTACAAGCGCATTCGTGTGATATGGTACAAGGTTATTACTTTAGCAAACCTGTCGACTCTAGAGAGATTGAGCGATTGATTGCAAAGCCTTTACCTGAATTAGGGATTACCAAGTTTGTGGGAGCAACTTTAACCACGTAGTGCAGCTAAAGCCACTCCCACAAAATTTATATTTTTTAGCAAGCTCTACTTAATAAAGCGGCTCTTGATAAAAAATTAAAATCATACCAATTTGAAAAAAAGCGAATACCGAAACAAACCCCGCAATACTTTTTCCTGGATAATCTAGCTTCAACTCTAGCCAACGACCGACCGCCATAATCAAAGCAAACAGCCCCATAAAGATATGTCCAATTTGTATTAAAAACGCACTCTTCGCTTGAAACCCTATATGCGAATGGGTTAGCAACATCAAACCACCGACAGCACACAGCAGAGGAAACACATAAGGTAATTTACTATCGGGATTACCCGTCATTCTCGCACGCAACTCCATTGTGCCCAACAAAAACACCAATAAAGTCGCAATACGGTGCTGTAATATTTCTCCATTTTCCAACATGCTTTCCCAAAACCCCATGGTGCCATTCGGCCAAGTTTCTGCATCGGAACGTAACAAAATAAAAATACCTAGGCCGATAAAACCAATCGGCCAATACCTAGCCCATACCAGAGATTTTTTATAAGAGAGCATCGCTAGCAAGCTCATAGCTGTAACAAAAACACCGGCAATATTATGATTATAATCTGACCATTCAGTCGATGCGGCTGACGGCATTTGATTAAGGATAGCCGTACGCCCTGCTTCTCCTGCCAGTAAAGCTTCATGACTTGGCGAGCTGAGACGTGGCATATGTGGTGCAAAAGCATTCAGCGCTTCCATCCACGTAGCAGTTAAACTAGGAATATCAACCGCAGGTGGTTGCGAGGCAAGGCTTGCCGCGGTAAACAGTAAGGTAATTAAAACAAAGGTTTCTGCTTCAATATAATAAGGAACACGATTAAATAAGACATAAGAATTAGCGGATATTTTATACTCTAAAACAGCACTACGATTTAACCAAGCAAAACCTAGAGCAATAGCCAATAGCAATATTTTTACCAATAAAATATTGCCATAGCCCGTACCAAAAAAACCATTTAAGGTAGTGATATAACCAATCGCCATCGGCACACCTGAGATCAGAATTCCTGCGACAGCGATCATGCCGACTTTAGAAAATCGGTGTAGACACTCAAACCATAAACCCTCGGCAATTTGCTTTTCACGGGTTAACTGCCAAATTAAAAGTATCTGAAAAACACCACCCACCCAAACAGCAGCCGCCACTTGATGCGCAGTCGTTAGTGCCATTAAAAGAATACGATCTTCAAAACGACCAGCCGCATGCACTAACCAAGCGCCAGAAATAATAAATAACAACGCAAGACCGGCCGCATTAACCCAATGCGAGCGTGAACTATTATGCTTGCGCAAATAAACATAACAATAAATCGCAAATAACAATACTAAGCCCATGCGTGTGATGCCGCCGATAAATTGAGTCGTATCGGCAAACTCAGGAAACGGCCAACGATCTAAAATCGAGGTCATTAACCAGACTTTCAAAACAATTTTAATTAACTGCACTAACACCAAAGCAAACGCGCCTTTATAAATTAAAGCAACGCTACGTTCTGTTAATAATTTATTTTGGCTTGCCGCATGAGTCCACGGCTGTAAAACAAATACCCCCCATACGATCCCGCCGACAGCGAGCGCATAACAAATAAGATCAATCCCGCCAATAATGGAGTCTAAAAAATCTGCAATACCTTCCATTTCGATTCCTTAAGGCTGTACAGTGAAATGGATAATATCATCAGTCAAATGCCCATCCGCTGCAAAAATCCGATAATGTAAAGCATATTTACCCGCGTCTAATGCTGGCATATCAACTAGGACAACGCCATGCGTATTACCTGCCTTTAATGGTAAAGCCTCTTCAATATCTCCAATACGCACCAGAAAAATTTGCGACAAACCCACTTCCACACTGGAATTAAAATTCAACTTAACCTGACTTATTTGCTTCGCCTTGACCACGCCCATACTCAATGAATGCTCAGTAACAACAGCGTGAGCATTAAGTTGAGTAGAGTGAAACGAAAGTAAAAACAACAAAGAACATAGGAAGCGGCTAAATGAATTCATAATAATTGATCAATAAGGTGCTAAACACAGCAATGATTAAAGTAGCTCATTTTATAACTGAATGTAGGCTGTATAAAGACAAAACCACAAACACCCAGACCAAAATAACTCGCTCTCACTCAAAACGCATCAAAACTGTGCAAAAAATGCACCAATATGAGTCAAGTCTATTCCAAACAAAAGATAATATCATCTACAAATCAATGAATTACAAGTAACCCATATTTGGCATCATATATGCATAAGAATATACAGTATGTTTCTTTAAGCATTCTTTCCTGTTCTTGTTGTTGTTTTAAGCGCTCATGCTATAGCCCTCCTCCACACCATTTGGGCTATAGCTTTTTTTGCTTAGTCAAAGTCAAACAACTAATCCCCTAAAAAATCACCTTTCTGGTGCTGCCACATTGCATAATATTTACCTTGCTGTGCGAGTAATTGCTCATGAGTGCCCTGCTCTATCATTCGTCCTTGATCTAACACGATAATTCTATCCATACGCAAAATAGTCGACAGCCGATGCGCTATAACAATGGCCGTTTTATCCTTAAGTAACTCAAAAATAGCGACTTGTATTTTTTGTTCGGTTAAGGAATCCAACGCACTGGTCGCTTCATCGAGTACAACGATAGGTGCGTTTTCCAAAAAGGCACGAGCTATCGCGATGCGCTGCTTTTCACCGCCAGATAACTTAACGCCACGCTCACCGACTTGAGTTTCAAATTGCTCTGTTAATTGTTGCACCAATTCCAAAATCTGCGCTTTAGCTGCAATAGCGTGTAATTGTGCATCAGTAATATCAGCACCTAAAGTAATATTCTCGCGCACTGAGCGATGAAAAAGCTCTGGCTGCTGAGGGATTAAGGTAATTTGTTGGCGTAGCGATGCCAAAGTAAAGTCGCGATTATCAATACCATCAAATAGAATTTCACCGCCTTGCGGATCAATAAAACGGAATAATAATTTGGTCAACGAAGTTTTTCCAGAACCGGACTGCCCCACTAAGGCAACTTTTTCACCCGCTTGGATATTTAATGAGAAATCAACAAATAAAGGGCGCTGCGCATCATAAGCAAAATCGATACGATTGAAACTAACCTGCCCTCTGTGTATCTTTTGCGCTTTAGCCTGTGGCGTGTCTATTTCTATATCTTCATTTTTAAACACGGCAGTCATTTCTGAAGCATCCGCTAGAGCCGTAAAAAAGTTACGAAAATTACGCCCAAATTCCCATAAACGATGAATCAGCATAAGTAGAATGGACTGAAATAAAACAAATTCACCGATCTGAAAGTTACCGCTCTTCCATTTACCAATCATCAAATACAGCAGCAACAACTCAATACCAAAGACCATCAAACCTTGCACAGCAAAGGAAATAAACATTAATATCCAAGCGACCTTTTTGCGCTGATAAACCTGATCAGAAGCATCATTAATGCGTTGTTGCTCTTGCTCTTCGAGAACATAACTTTTGACGATAAAAATATTGCTGATAGCATCAGAATACACACCGCCGACCTTAGAATCAGCACTTGCAACTGACTCATCGAACTTGAGTTTCCATATCGAAAAACAGATATTCCAAGTCAAATACACGCCAACCCAAGCGAGAAAATACATGGCAAACTGTGCTTGCTGCTGATAAAAAAGAAAAAAAGCCATGCCTATGGCCAGTAGATTCGAATACAACTGAAATAAAAACCAATCCATTATGATTTCAAAAGATCGAGAAAAACGATTCGCTTGTTTAATCAAACTACCGGAAAAACTATTTTCAAAAAAAATATGCTTTTGCTTTTTTAAAACATCAAAACAGCGTTTTTCCAGTAAATTAACGCCGCCGCCATCAACAGGCACTATGCCAATCTCTAACACCCTCCAGGATAACCAGATACCAGCATAAATTATGACAATCATCGTTAAATTATCCATCAACATAGCTAATGTAGCAGTGGAATAGTTTTCTGCTAGGCCATTAGCGATATTCTTGTATAGCACTGGTACATAAAAATCGAGTACTGTTGCGCATGTTAAGCCAAGCATACAAAGCAAGAAATAGCCTTTTTTCTGCCAAATAACTCGGCCGTACTCTTTAAATATAATATGCATATAGCTCTCTCATAGTTCGATGTAATTCACGCTCTAGTCTTTAAGTAGTTAATGTCGCACTACACAACCCGATAGTAAAACACTATAAAATATTTAACGGCATCAATACTCTGATAATTAGACTTTATTGCATCTCTTAGATTCAAATAATAAGTGCATAACTTAACTGTCAGAAGGCAAGCGAATGACTGACAACAACCAAGCAACAGTTATATTTTATTAAAGTAAAGCCTGATGCCGAAGATCAAAAGTTTTTAGTTGAGCGGTTAGCAATGGCAATTGAATATAAAAGTTAAAGATAAGTTCAGCCCGATTATAAACCAAGCCACTGGTTTAAAAATATTG
>Ga0105351_1001468_pt1 | contig 10773 bp, 8 predicted proteins | sample EN4Hudsemesocosm_FD_83662 | JGI IMG/M metagenome (GOLD analysis project Ga0105351, IMG submission 83662) | Methane-oxidizing microbial communities from mesocosms in the Hudson Canyon - EN4B Hudson Canyon | ecosystem: Environmental > Aquatic > Marine > Cold seeps | place: Hudson Canyon | collected... | reverse complement strand
GGTAACGTTGATAAGCCATATCATCTATACACAGTGTGTCGCCATGAAGTAGTAGGGTTTTGGTGCCATAAAGATCAATAATACAGCTGTCATCTAGTAATTCGCAGCCGCTACGTTGTGCAAATTGCTTGCCCATCATAAAGTCACGATTACCCACCATTAAATAGGATTTAATACCGGATTGATGAAGTTGTTGTAACTGCGCTATAAGCGGTTCAAATTCTTCAGGCACAATATCATCGCCTAACCAGGTATTAAACAGGTCACCAAGGATGTAAAGGCTTGTTATCGTGTCTGTATGGCTCTTGAGAAAATCAACAAGAAGCTGAATACGAGCTGGGTCACTAGGACTCAGGTGAAGATCTGAAATAAAGAGTGTGGTCATAGACAAATCTTCATGCCCAAGCTGGGCATGAAGTTATGTGTTTATTTATTCAACAATAGTGGCTGTAATGATGACAACATTTTCAGTCGGTGCATCGGTTGGGAATGGACCTTTGCTACCTGTTTCAACGGTACGGATTTTGTTAACTACATCCATTCCTTCAACTACTTGACCAAATACGGCATAACCCCAACCAGCTTGATCTTCAGAACGAAAATCAAGAAAGTCATTGTTGACAGTATTGATGAAAAATTGCGCTGTAGCAGAGTGAGGTGCACCAGTACGTGCCATAGCGACTGAACCAATAACATTACTCAAACCATTATTAGCTTCATTTTCAATAGAGGCTTTAGTTGATTTTTGAGAAAAGTCTTCAGAAAAACCACCACCTTGAATCATGAAGTTTTCAATAACACGGTGAAACACGGTGCCATTGTAAAAACCATCTTCAACATAAGATAAAAAGTTAGCAACCGAATTAGGTGCTTTTTCTTGGTTCAATTCGATGACGATATCGCCGTGAGAAGTTTCTAGTTTTACTTGTGGCAAAGCATTGCCTCCTTGAGCATAAGATAAAAGTGAGGTTACTGTTAATAATAATGCTGCGATAGAGCGAAAAAAAGTTTTCATGACAAAAGCGTTCCAAAATTAACAATAAAACGCATATGATAGAGCAAATAACATACTTAGTGGAGTAATTTGCCGTAAAATAGCCGCATATTTGACGGGACTTAAGTCCAGCGAAATCATTACAGAGAATACTATGTTACAAATTCACAATAGTCTGACTAAGAAAAAAGAAGTTTTTACCCCAATTGAGCCAGGTAAAGTATCGCTCTATGTCTGCGGCATGACCGTTTATGATTTATGTCATGTTGGCCATGCGCGGGTGATGGTCGTTTTTGATGTAGTGACACGTTATTTACGTGCTAGTAATTATGACGTGACGTATATTCGCAATATTACTGATATTGATGACAAGATCATTGCTCGGGCCAATGAAAATGGCGAAAACATTCAGGAATTAACCGAGCGTTTTATTGCCGAAATGCATCAAGATGCGGATGCCTTAGGTGTGCTTAGACCTGATCAAGAACCGAAAGCGACAGAGTCGATGGCAGATATTATTGCCATGATAGAAACATTGATTGCCAAAGGTTATGCTTATGCCGCTGATAATGGTGATGTATATTACGATGTCAGTGAGTTTGAAGGCTATGGGAAATTATCTGGACGTAATATAGAAGAGTTGCGCTCTGGTGAACGTGTCGCTGTGAATGAAGCTAAAAATGATCCATTAGACTTTGTCTTATGGAAAGCGGCTAAACCAGAAGAACCGGCATGGGATTCACCATGGGGTAATGGTCGCCCAGGTTGGCATATAGAATGTTCAGCCATGTCTTCGACTTGTTTGGGTGAACATTTTGATATTCATGGTGGTGGCCAAGATTTACAATTTCCACATCACGAAAATGAAATTGCTCAGTCTGAAGGTGCCCATGGTTGCAAATCCGTTAATTACTGGATGCATAATGGTTTTGTACGTATTGATGATGAAAAAATGTCTAAATCATTGGGTAACTTTTTCACGGTGCGGGAAGTTTTAGCTCAATATTCGGCTGAAGTTGTGCGTTATTTCATTTTAACTAGCCACTATCGCAGTCCACTTAATTATTCTGACGAGTCATTAGACCAAGCAAAATCTGCATTAACCCGTTATTACACCGCATTAAGAGATGTTGATGCACAAGCTAATGTGGTGTGGCAAGATGATACTGAATTTGGCCCACGTTTTAGTGAGGCAATGGATGATGACTTTAATACCGCGCTTGCCTTATCTGTGATGGCTGATGTTCGACAAAGTTTAAATAAAACACAAGAACAAAATGACAGTGAAAAAGCCTCATACCTTGCCGGACTATTACAGTCATTTGGTGATGTTTTAGGTTTATTCCAGCAACAAGCAGAAGATTTCTTATTGGGCGACCAAGATGATGATGAGTCGGCAAAAGTGGAAAAACTGATTGAAGCAAGAAATACAGCAAGAGCCGAAAAAGACTGGGCTAAGGCTGATCAAGTCCGTGATGAACTTGCCGCAATGGGTATTGTCTTAGAAGATAATGCAGGTAAGACGACTTGGCGTAAAGCCTAAGTTTCTTCGCGGCTAAAGCACAGTTTAACAAATTAAACCCAAATGGTATCCCATAAAGGATAATCCCCTACCTTCGTGACTAAACCTGCACGTAAGGGATTAGCGACGATATCTTAGCTAGGTCTTCTTCTTTACGAACGGCATGGTCATGATACGAGGCTTGCCAGAATTTACCTTTAACAGAATGATGCTGGTTAATTTGTTTGGCACTGACACCCTTAAAAGCATGCATTATTTTATTTAAGCCTTCATTGCTTAGTTGTATTAACCAATGAATATGATCGGGCATGATCACAAAAGCTATCGATGAGACTCGATCTGCATCATGCATGTTTTTCATTGTCTTAACAACAATCCGACTAATTGAAAAATCATTGAAAAGTGGTTTACGAAGGTGGGTAACGGTAGTAACTAAATATATTTGGTTGATTCCAGAGTACCTTCCGTGGCGTAGTCTATGGCTTTTAAACTGTGTTATATCATTATCCTTAATGAAGACTGTTAACTGTTTTACGGCGATTCAATTACTCTGTAGGAGCGACGTCCGCGTCGCAAAAGGGCTTTGGGTTTGTTCGCGGCTAAAGCACGCTCCTACAGGATTCTAATTATTCACGCATCCCACTTTCACTATTTAAGCGTCGTGTAACTTCTCCGCCGCATACAGTGTATTTTCCATTAATGTCGCCACAGTCATTGGGCCAACACCACCTGGAACAGGTGTAATCCAAGAAGCCTTTTCTTTAGCGACATCAAATTCAACATCGCCGGTTAATGTGCCGTCTTCAAGGCGATTAATACCTACATCAATAATAATCGCACCGTCTTTAATCCATTCTCCGGGAATGAAATTAGGTTTGCCTACCGCAACTACTAGTAACTCTGCTCTGCGCACGTGGAATTCTAAATCTTTAGTCCAGCGATGGCAGACAGTGGTGGTGCAGCCGGCGAGTAATAATTCTAATGCCATTGGGCGACCGACAATATTCGATGCGCCGACAACAACCGCTTCTAGACCATGTAAATCCACAGCGGTACTTTTTAATAAAGTAATAACGCCTTTTGGTGTGCAAGGACGAAGCTGCGGATTGCGTTGCGCAAGGTGACCAATATTATAAGGGTGGAAACCATCGACATCTTTGTGTGGTGCAATATGTTCGATAACCGCATCGGTACTAATATGATCGGGTAATGGCAACTGAACTAAGATGCCATCAATCGTGTCATCATTATTGAGCGTGCTAATCAGCGCTAATAATTCTTCTTCGCTAGTGGTTTCAGCTAAGTCATGAGAAACGGAATTAAAACCAATTTCTTCACAACTTCTACGTTTGCTGCCAACGTATACTTGCGAGGCAGGGTTACTACCGATCAAGACTACTGCTAAGCCTGGTTTACGTTTACCTGCTGCCGTTCGCTTTTCTGTAGCAACTTTGAGGGATTGTTTAAGCTCTACTGCAACAGCTTTACCATCGATAATTTGTGCGCTCATTAAAAGAGTTTCCAGACAACAAAAAGAAACATTTTCTCATGTTGAGCAAATAACGGCAAAGATAGTGGTGCTTAATTTATTATAGGGAGGAGTGAAAATAATTAAATGTTTGCTAGGTTTAACCAATATGAAAATTTATTTCACCTGAGATGCACTATTGAATATTTATTATCCCCTTTGTTATTAATGGTTTAGCGTTGTTGCTGTAAGTTTCCAGATAAAACAGCCTAAACAATTATTGACTGATGCCCTTCATCAGCGTATTATTTCGCCTTTCTTTAAGGATGTCTGTTCCAAGACATGCTAGAAAATGTCGGGGTATAGCGCAGTCTGGTAGCGCATCTGGTTTGGGACCAGAGGGTCGGGAGTTCGAATCTCTCTACCCCGACCACTTATTAAAACTCCCAATTTAATCCCACTCGACAAAATCATAATGCGCCCGTAGCTCATTTGGATAGAGCATCGGCCTTCTAAGCCGAGGGTAACAGGTTCGAATCCTGTCGGGCGTACCATTTCACATAACTTGTATTAACTCTGTCACACAGGAGTCACAGTTATGGCCTCTATACGTTTCCGTAATGCTAAATATCAAGCACTTGTTCGTCTACACGGTATATCCACCTCTAAAACTTTTACAAAGAAGACTCATGCTCAGCAGTGGGCAAAGTCTATTGAAGTTGAAATTGAGTCTGGTCAATATAAAGTTGAATTGGATTTAACCATTGAACTTGCTCTTCAACGATACATGAGTGACAAGATAGCTCATGATAAAAGTTCTCATTCACACGTTAGAAATGCAATCGTAGGCTTAGGCAGCAATAAAGCTGATTCCCTGACATCTCATCAACTTGTGTCATATCGAAATACTAGATTGTTAACTCATAGTCCTCAAACGGTTAAACATGAGTTATCAATGGTTCTCAGGGCCTTAAAATGGGCTAGAGATGAACTTGGGTATTCAGACCTCGAAGTCCCTACTATTAAGATGCCATCACTTCCTCGAGGCCGTGATAGACGTATTACACTGCAAGAAGAGGCTGAGTTGTTGCATGCCTTACGCTTTACATCCAATGTGCGGAACATTGTGTCTCTCGCGATAGAAACAGGTATGAGACGTTCAGAACTTATTACTATGCGCTGGGCTGACATCAACTTGACGACCAGAACGCTTCATATACCAATAACTAAGACTGGCATACCAAGAACAATCCCCTTAACAGTCAAGGCGGCTCATGTACTTGGTGGCTTGCAAAGGAATATTAGCGGTGAAGTTTTTAGCATCGCGGCCGGTACCGTTTCACAAGCTTTCAAACGAGCCTGTATTAGATCTAAAATAGACAACCTTAGGTTTCATGATTTACGCCATGAGGCAGTATCACGCTTCTTTGAAATGGGCTTGAATGTGATGGAAGTAGCAAGTATCAGTGGTCATCGTGACTTGAGAATGCTGCAACGTTACACACATTTGCGAGCAGAGAACTTGGTTAGGAAGTTAGGCTGAATCTAGCATGTGCAACACATTCAATGGCCAGAATGGTCCTGTATAACACTGTAAAATTATAAGCTGGTAACAAGGTAAAGCCGTAGTGCTAAAACTCATTACGGCTTTTTTGTAGCTGTAATTTGCTACTCACAAACGGTAATTAATAGCTGCTTCAGCTGAGTTGTTGATGACGGAATTGGTCAATTGTACTAGGTTGTGCACTCCTAATAGACTGACGATATAGCTGTGCAGTGAACTTTCAACCAATAACCTTGTCATAAGTATGTTATTAATTATTAGACGAGAGAGATACATATTGGATCAAGCCCAGAAAGACAATGCAGCACAGCTAGCAGACATGATTATTGCTAATGGTGAACCAGATAAAGAATCATCAACACGGATCCTTAGGTTATCAGGACGCAGCATTGGGGCTAGTTCGCCATATTACAAAGATTTGCTCAACGAGCTAACTGCCAAGGTGACGAAGTCTACTAACCAAGATGATATCGATGGCCATAGAAAATGCTTAAATCACATCCTCACTACTCTTGCTCTGTGTTTCTTTCGGTTTGAATGGGTGACACTACCAACTAACCCTACGAATTTTATAGAAGGAGAATACCTTCGTTGGCTGGGCTTTAGTCGTAAACGAATGCAGCGATGTATTGATACCCTTGTTGAAAATGATGTGATGATTCTGGGTCGGAAAGGCTTCAGAGCTGGCAATACCTTTGGCACTAGAGCTCAAGCTTCACAATATTATCCGACTGACGATTTTATAAGACACATGTGCCACTCGCTCTATCACGAATACGGTGACTTTGATGCAAAAGCTGATGCTGACCTATATCGATTTAAGGACTTTCTGCCTGAGGATATGCCTCAATATGACACCTATCAGCCGAAGATTGAAGCACTACGACGTTACAACACCTTCATGCGTGACCACAGCTGGGCAATGAAAAATCCTAGCTATATTAGCCTTAAACACTATGTTGGCAGAAGTGGGCGTGTGACCAACTACTATCAAAATCTTGCTCAACGCCGTGTGCCTATTCGTACTAATACGTTATTAGATGGTGAGCGTATTGTTGAACCTGATTTCTCAGCTAACCACCTCCGCATGGCTTCTAATTTAGTGGGTGAGGAGTTGCCTGATGATCCCTACACCGTCATAGCCGTTGAAACAGGCTTAGAGCGTGATCAGATAAAATCAGTTGTCACGAAGTGTATGGGAGCTAGCAGCAAACGTCCTAAAGGTTATTTGATTGCCAATGCTCACTTAGCCAAGGTTCCATTGCATGCTGATGAATTTAGAGCTACGCTTGCATCGCTTGAACATCACTACCCTTGGACTCAAAATATCTTCTTTCATGACGTGGGTACTCGTCTTCAATATCTTGAAGGTGAAATAGCGTTAAGAATGATGGATTGGGCAGTAGATGAACAAATCCCCCTGTTAGCTGTACATGATGCTTATGCAGTTAGAGATAAGGATGGTGATGCCACTTATGCCCAAATGAAGCTAAACTGGGACCGTGTGCTCATGGAAGCTAACTTTGATGAGTTTCTGGATGACACTGAATACACTGTTCAACGTGTACTAGATCGTAAATGAACTAATTAGCTTATTATGTAGCTTAGAGAGAGGAGGAGCCTGCTTAATAGACACTAGTATGTACCCCCCTTGTTAGGTCCTATTAATAAAGGCTTTATACTTGTTTAAGCCAAGTTGACTAATGTTGATTGACAAGAGATGGCGATGATTGTGTTGGAGCGTGGTATTATCATTTAAAATCATTGACTTACATGATGTAACGGTGATTTAGCATCTATATTGGAATTGAATCATGTCCTGTGAGCAGTGTTAATGTGCTTTAACCCATTGAATATATTGTCTATTTGCCTACTTCGCCACAGTTAATGCCATGTGATAATTAGGTGTGCCAGTCAGCTAAATGTTTTATATGGTCGTAGCGAAGGTTGTGGTGTACTAAGAGCTAACCCTCCCATTTTCTAGACTTTATTGTCCATGAACAGATAGTGCATCAGAGGATCTTGTGTGATCGATACGATCGTTTAAAGTCTTCTGAGCTACTGTTAGAGCAGTTCATGTCAAAGTCCGCTTAGAGTGGGTCTGGGGGCTTCTTAAGGGAGGTTTATAACACCTTGCCTGGTAACAATTCTGACGTTATTTTCTCTTCGCAACTTGCTCTGGATAAAATATGCTATTGTTAACTCTATGATTTGTTGAAACCGGGTCAACAACCTAAGTGAAGCTATTAAACTATAGAGAACGAAGATGAGTGTTACACGATATACAGATGTAATAATCCGGCAACTGTTTGTTGCTGTTGTATATTATATCGTTGCTGTTATTGCTCTCAATTTTGCAGTGGTGGAAGGCAATGCCACCATATTATGGCCCTCGTCAGGAGTTGCTCTAGCCGTATTAATCCGTTTTGGAATTCGATATGCCATTGGTGTTTTCTTGGGTGCCTTTGCAGCAGGCGTTCATGTCGGTAACCCCCATTTTGTATCAGCTTTGATTGCCTTAGGTAATACGCTAGAACCACTATTCGCTGTATATCTATTACGGAAACTCCCTTTTACACCGTCACTTTACCGCTTACATGACTACCTGTCCTTAGTGTTTGCAGGCAGTGTCGGAGCTGTCATCAGTGCATTGTTAGGCACGTCAGCATTACTTTTGGCGGGGTTCATACCTCTATCTATGTTCCTCTCTGTCGCTGGATCTTGGTGGATGGGGGATGCACTTGGTGTGTTATTAATAGCCCCATTCCTATTAATGATTAGCCTGCATTCCTATAAAAAAGTGATCGAAGACAAAGCCGTAGAAAGCCTGTTATTACTGGCTGTTACCACGATTGTCTCTTTTCTAGTGATGACTGACTGGTACCATGAGCTAATAAGCGAGTTTGGCGGGACCTATTTATTAATTATCCCTTTAGCGTGGTCTGTACTCCGCTTCAGCCAATCCATGACGTCCATCGTTATCTTCGAATACTTTGCTATTGGTGTGTGGGGGCTACTGCATCAGCAAGGCTGGTTTATCGGTAGTAATCTTGAGCCCAACCTAAGCTTCTTTTGGGTGTATTTTGTTATTATCACCTTTATAGCTCATGCCGTTGCCTATTCAGTGAATGAACGTAACACCTTGTTTCAAGCGATTAACAGCAGCAAGACAGAAACCTATGTGTTTTGTGAAGGGGCAATGACATTTGAATTTGTTAACCAAGCCGCACTTGATAACTTAGGTCTTTCATTGTCTCAAGCATTGAAACTCACCCCTCTGGATATCAAACCTTTATTGTCAGGTAAAGAGTTTAATGATGTAATGATGCCGCTGATAAAGAAACAAGCCGATGTTATTAATTTTGAAACGGTTCATCAACGTGCTGATGGCTCGGTGTACCCCGTGGAGATAATGCTACAGACAGTTAAACATGCTAATAGAGAATGTTACCTTGCTTCTATTCTTGATATTACAGAGCGGGTCGAGCGTGAACAACATCGTATATTAGGCAACACTGTATGTGACTTATCACCACAAGCTATTATGATTACCGATAGTGACCATTTAACCATACGGGTTAACCCTATCTTCACGGAGATTACGGGCTATTCATTTGAAGAAGTCGAGGGCAAAAACCCACGAATTCTAAGCTCTGGACGGCATGACAACGCTTTTTATCAGCAGCTTTGGGACAGTCTAAATACACAAGGTCACTGGCAAGGGGAAATATACAACCGGCGTAAGGATGGAACACTTTATTTACAACATCTGTCAATTAAGGTGCTTCATGATGCAGATGGCAATATTAAAAATCACATTGCTATGTTCAGAGATATCACTGACGAACGTAACCATAGCAAGAAACTTAAGTACCTTGCTGAGCATGATGTTTTAACAGGGCTACCTAATAGGATGAAGTTACAGCAGGAATTTGACTTTGCCTTAACTGCGGCGATACGGCATCGTAATAAACTGGCTGTTTTGTTCTTTGATTTAAATGAGTTCAAACCTATCAATGATAATTATGGCCATATGTATGGTGATGATGTTTTGCAAGCTGTTGCTGATAGAGTATTTGACAGTATTCGTGATTCAGATATGGTGGCTAGAGTTGGTGGGGATGAATTTGTGGTGCTGATGACGGATATTGACTCTGACGATGCAATACAGGTTCTCACTACAAAACTCCAAGACATTATTGCCGAACCTATTACAGTTAAGGACAACACCTTTACTATCTCGGCTAGTTTTGGCATGGCAGAGTACCCCAAACACGGGGATTCACTTGAGGTTTTACTAGACCTTTCTGACAGTGAAATGTACAAAAACAAGGCAGCAATGAAGAAGACAAGGACAGGTTGATGTTGGCGAAGATGGAACATTGGATAAACAAGCGTTACGAATGTCTCGAGTCAATGCCGTTCAAACTGGAGTACTGATGAATAGTCTCAAAAATAGATTGTGGCATCTAGGACCTATATGTGGGATTCTCATAGTTATCCTTGGCATCACTGTATTAGCTGGCTGGACTCTAGGCTTGAACTTTATTACGGCGATACGAGCGGGTTATATTCCTATGGCGCCGAGTACAGCCTTGCTATTCATGCTTAGTGGGTTTGGCCTTGTTATTCGTAATCTCAATATTTACACTGAGTCTACCGCCCAAATTGAAAGGCCCATTGCCCTCACTATTCTATCTGTGGCAATACTCTTACTTGTTTTATCGGCACAGCATATCAATTCAAGTTGGGAATATTTAGGTTTATCAATTAGTGGCTCAGTAGCAGGCTCTCCTATTGGTCATATGTCACCAATAACGGCTATAAGCTTTATTGCCGTGGCTATTTCATTATTAGCATCCCAGCATATTTCAACCTCAAATGCTCGTATTGCTCTCATTGGAATGGGCGTTGCTATTGCGTTCATGTTACTTTGCTTAGCCTTCTTTTTGGCTTACATATTTGGTGCCCCACTACTTTATAGCGGTTTATTTATTCCTCCAGCCTTAAATACCCTTGTAGGATTCTTAGTGTTAGCTTTTGCATTATTTGATACTAGTTTTCACAGTGCACAACTCCATGATAACTGGCTGGGTAAGCTAGTAAAGAACTCTGTTAACTTTGTCTGGGGTTTTATTGGGGGAATGGTACTTATTGTATCTGTTGCTTATGCTTATCAACGGCAACATGAAGTTGACTACAATAAAGAAGCATCAGAACAGATT
>Ga0105351_1001467_pt1 | contig 10775 bp, 11 predicted proteins | sample EN4Hudsemesocosm_FD_83662 | JGI IMG/M metagenome (GOLD analysis project Ga0105351, IMG submission 83662) | Methane-oxidizing microbial communities from mesocosms in the Hudson Canyon - EN4B Hudson Canyon | ecosystem: Environmental > Aquatic > Marine > Cold seeps | place: Hudson Canyon... | reverse complement strand
TCACCTGGGGAAGGTAACCGGGAAGAGTGTGAGTAGTATCCATGTAAGACTTCCTACTAGGCTGGTCGCAGGGTTATGCAAACCAGTCACATGTAATTATCGACCATAATTCTATTTTTACAATGTAAAATTGTGTGTTTTTTAATCATATTTTTTCATAAAATGATCGCGGCTTATTCGGGTTTATTGTTATGAACTGTATTTTCAGGGTTGTCGTCTGGATGATCTGTTAAATAATGACCTTCTTCATGTGTTTGTAGAGAGTCTCCTCGGCTCCAAGGCATTAGGCGGTAGTGTGGTTTACTCATAGAAAAATCTACGAAGGGGTATTTAATGATGTCGAAGTAGGGCGAGTAATCAAAGTCACTGGGTGTGCAGAGTTTTGGGTTTCGCCTATATACTTTTACTTCATTGTGATCATTCCGTTTTACGAGCGGCAAAATGGGGTATTGAATAGATGCGAATGCCTCTGCAATCATTGTTGAGCATACTGTTTTTGTTGCGAGCCCTATATTGTGCTGAAAGATACTTGAGCGCCATCTTCTGGGCATTATCCACCAGGGAAATAAGAATCTGGCTAAATCAAAAATCTGGCGTATATCATAGTCTGCGCCTAGTCGGCTTATTGCGTAATTGACTACGCTTTGCATATCTTTATAGGTGAGGTCTCTGGGGCGGCATATTCTTAGATGGTCACGGTCATAGAATGTAAGTGGCCGGATAATTGTGCCTTTACCCAGTTCGCTCTCAACGATTAACTGTACATCGGGTTGACCATCAAAAAATGACTTTAATCTCTCTCTGCTCATAGGGTGGTCAATTTCATGTAAACGACCAAGATAAAGGGCTGCATGAGACCAGCGACTTTGTGTTAATAGCTTAATTACTTCACTTACTCGTGTTCTGCCTTCAACTAGAATAACATCGCCAGGCTTTATTTCGTGGCGCACACGTTCAAAATCACTAAGAGGAATCTCTCTTGGGGGGCGTTCGTAATTCAGCCAGCTTACAACCAAATCAATTAGAGAGTATTTGGCTCTCATTCCCATTAGCTTTACCTTCAGTTCTAATTATTTTTTATTCTTACACCCTTAAATTTATAGTTAAAAAAAAGCTTTTCCACCACTTTATTTCCACTAAACGAGAAATAGAAGGTAATTAAAGTCTCATTATGAGTGTGTAAACACGTTTGTTCATTTAGAATAGAGCGTAAGAGGTCGTACAGGCCGTTTTGCTGTTATAATTTTTTTGTTCATAATGTTTTGAGGTTTTGTTAGATATGTCAGATAAAGAAAATATAAATGATGTTCAGTCGGATGAAGTGTCTGAAGATAATCAACTTTCTAACAAGATAAAAGACTCTGCGCGTCAAATTTGGCTTGCTGGTTTGGGCGCATATAACAAAGCCGAAGAAGATGCGGGTAAAATTTTTGAGAAGTTGGTTAAAGAAGGTGAAGAAATTGAAAACCTGACCCGTGGTGCGGTTGAGAAGCGAATTAAAGTTGTTGAAGATACCGTCGAAGGCGTTAAAGAAAAGGCGAATGGCACTATAGGTAAGTTGGAAAGTGTATTTGATCAGCGTGTATCAAAAGCGCTTAAGAAAATGGGTATTCCTACCCGCGCGGAAATAAAACAGTTAGAAGAACAGATTGCTGAATTAAAGACCCAGTTGGAAGCATCTAAGAAGTAGCAACTAAATTTCAAAATAAACACTTGGTTGAGTCTTTTTGTCATCCTCGCGAAGGCGGGGATCCAGTATTTTATTTTTAATTCAGCAGTAAGCTGCATGGATTCCCGCCTTCGCGGGAATGACCTCGATCCTCTGATAGGTTTAACTAAAGATAAGCCTGACCCATTTCCCTAAGTTGTTCTCGTTCCGCCTCTCTTAAATAAGGTAAAACCAGCGTCATTACCTGGTAAACCCCTTTATTTAAGGTGTCATCATCACCCTTGCCATCAACAACGGTTGAAAAGCTGATCCAGTAGGTTGCAGTAAGTACAATACTTTTACATAAAGCTTCAATTTCATTGTCAGAAGCATTAAGGATGCCTTGTTCTGCCAGGTTCTTGCAAATTTGCTGGGATGCTTTGGTTTTTTTATTGATAATTTTTTTGAATCGATTGGCAAGTTTATCGTGTCTGGATAGAACGTTAACTAAGTCTTGATATAAAAATTGGTAACGAGCAATAACTTCAAATATTAAATGAAGAAATAGCCACTGATCTTCCCCTGTAAGGCTTGTTTCGGGTACTTCAAGAATTTCACCCATCTCTTTTTCATACCAGTTAAAGAGTTCACTTAGGATTTCAGTCTTATTTTTGAAATGATAATAAAGATTACCAGGGCTGATATCCATTTCATCGGCAATTTGAAGGGTAGTAACATTGGGTTCACCGCACTCATTGAATAATTCAAGCGTGGTGACGAGTATCCGATCACGGGTTTTCATTATTTTCCATACATCCTGTAACTATCAAACTATAGTACCCTTTTTGAAATGAAGTGTGCTAGCTTACTCATTAAAGAAAAAGTAATTAGCTAACCAATATGCTCGGTTTTTTGTAAAAATGCGTAATGGTTCCGTCTGTGAACTTGTTGAAGAAAGAGCTCACTTCAGTTATTAACTTTAACTCATGCTGATGAGATATAGGGTCTTTAACTAACACCCTCATTTCATTGAAGTTTTCTCTTATCTTTGAGAATCTTGCGTTCATAGTGCAGGTTACAACTTCTTCTAAAGGTATATTTAGTTTTTTTGCCAATAGACCTTTGTTTGAATCAACTTGCTCAGCGCTAAGGTTTAGTTGTGTATCTATATGCTTTAGTTTAATGCGATTAATAATGCAGTAGGAGTAGCTTGCTGGGTTTTTTCTTGAATAGTTCCTGAAGCATTCCCAAAAATAATTGTCTGTTAGGTGCCTAAACTCGTTTAGGTCGGTTAAACATAATTGCACATATTCCGAGATGGATTGATCTTCTAGTACTTCATTGATTGCTTCGCGAAGAAGCCAGTCGAACCCCAATGCTGTTTTGTGAGCATAAACATGACGGTACATCTGGTATCGACTATAAACAAAGTCTTCTAATGCGCTTAGCCCTTTTGATGTTACTGCAAGGCCGAGCCAGGGTTCGTTGGGTGCCCATCCAAATCTAAGGTTGCTGAGAAGGTGGTCGAGGTTAAACCCTCCAATGGTGACTGATGAATGAAAACCATCTCGTAACATATAATCTGCACGGTCAGCATCGACTTCCCCAGATATTATAGATGAAAGAAGCTCTCTAACTAGAGTAGGAGCAGATTCATTTGTTTCACCAACAATGAACTCCCAAAAATACTTTGCATGCTCGCAAAAAAGGTCACTAGGTGTTGATGAGGTGGTTTCCATTATAGATAGAACATCAATGGGGTTTATGCCTGAAGCCAGGACATCAGTATCTAGCAGTATTTGATAAGCGCAGCGAATAGAGTAGTGCTCATGCTCGATAACAACTGGGCTTGATTTATATAATTCACCTACCGTTATGTTCCCCCAAAGCTTCTTAAATAAGTCAGGATCACTCATCATTTTTTTGATGGTAGATACACGGGTAAACTGGTGTGAAAAGCTTGAATGACCGCAGTCATGTAATAGACAGGCGAGCCTTATAACTTTGTTGAAGTAATCAATCGCATAAAACTGAGCGTTCGATGTTTTTGTTTTAGATTTATAGTGCCGGGTTTCAAGGTAGCTTTTTACCATAGATAAAAAAATACGCTCACCCACATGCATAACACCTATGCTGTGTAAAAAGCGAGAGTGAGTTGCTCCGGGGAATACTAACGACAAAATATCGTTTTGGCATATATTACGTAAACGCTGAAACAAGGGGTGATCTATAACGGCTACTTCATGAGGGAAAAGGGGGATTCCGCCATGTACAGGGTCCATTATTAGTTTAGAATGGGCGCCTAATAAGTCCTCTGGGAAGTATTCCATAAAGGTTTCACTGCATTTGTTTAAAAAAAGCTTCTTAGACTAAAGTCGAAGAGAGAAATTAGTATGCATACTCTAAATTATGAGCATAGTCTTAAAATAACTACATGATGTACAAAGTTTAGCCCAAAATAAGAGCGAGTTGTGATGTTTTTCACGGTATTAAATGCTGCGAACACTAATCTATATAAACAATTAGAAAAAGTTAGACTTGTTGTGGTCGGGACCTATACTCAAATGTATAAAATCCCGTTACTTAACTGCACTTTTGTGGTTGTCTAGTATGTCAAGCCAAGCCGAACGTATGTTAGTAATCGATAAAGACGATGATTGTAGGCAGTATCTGTCTAAAGGTCTTGTTGCTAAAGGTTACTATGTTGTTTCCGTTAAAGATATCAAAGAAGCTTTGGTAAGTATTGCCAACGGTCGCCCCGACCTTATTTTTGGTGATTTGAGCCCTGAAGAAATTTGTCTTTTTACTAAGTTGAAAGACCCTGAAAGCCCTCCAAGTCCGGTTGTGGCTTTTTCTCATACCGAAAACGCATCAGATGTTGTTGCTGCATTGAGAGCCGGTGCCGCTGACTTTATTATTAAGCCTATTGACGATTTTACCGTGGTTGATGAGGTGATCAAACGAATGTTTGATCAAATAAGAATATTTCGCTTAAACCTGCGATACAGAGTTGAGCTGGAAGAAACGAATAATGAGTTGAAAGCCGGTATCGCAGAGTTAAAGGGTGATCAGAAGGCGGGGCTTAAAGTTCAGCTTAAAATGTTGCCTGAGAACAATGTTAATATCAAAGGTATTCAATTTAGCCATTTGATTAAGCCTTCATTATATTTGAGTGGCGACTTTTTAGACTATTTTAAATTAGACAGCCAAAAATCAATTTTCTATATAGCCGATGTTTCAGGGCATGGGGCGTCGTCAGCTTTTGTGACGGTTTTGCTTAAAAATCTTACTAATCGTTTATTACGAAATTTTAAACGTAAATCTAGTGATGACATTCTTTATCCAGAGCGCTTTCTTCATCGTGTTAACCAAGAATTACTAGATACAGACCTAGGTAAGCACCTGACCATATTTGTAGGCATAATTGAGCACGAGACCAATAATCTAACCTATTCAGTGGGCGCACATTTTCCGATGCCTATCTTGGTTTCTGAAGGGCATGCAGAGTATTTAGAAGGCACAGGTATGCCTGTCGGCCTATTTGAAGACCCTACATTTCGTGTCTATGACATGGTGTTACCTGAAAAATTTAATTTATGGCTTTTTTCTGATGGAATATTAGAAGTGATAGAAGCACAATCCCTGATTGAAAAAGAGAAAAAACTTTTGAAGTTAGTAGAACAAAGCCAAGATGATATCGGTGTATTCAGTGACTCACTTCATTTACATAAAATGAATGAACTACCTGATGATATAGCAATATTGACAGTTTCAGGAGCTGAAAAATAGGATGGCCAATTATAAGATTTTACAGGCGGAGCAGCAGGGCATTTATGTTCTCAAGTTTATAGGTGAGATAAGACTTTATCTATGCTCAACCCTTGATATTATTATTGATTCAATGGCTTCTAATCCTGAATTTAAAACGGTTGTTATCGACCTTAGTGAAACAACGATAATAGACAGCACAACACTTGGATTATTAGCAAAAATAGCTGTATTAGCACAAAAGAAAAGCTCCTTTCTTCCTACCATCATAACTACAAACCCAGATGTTACTCGCATTATTCAAACCATGGGCTTCAACGAAATATTCATTATTATGAAGGAGCCTGCTAGCAATATAGAAGAACTTGAAGAGCTTCCTATATTGCAAGCCACTGAGCAAGAAGTGCGAGAAAAGGTTTTAGATGCTCATTTGCGGCTAATGGAGCTAAATGAATCAAACAGAGAAGAGTTTAAAGATCTCGTACAAGCGCTAGAATGTGAAAATAAATTAGAGCAGAATGTTGTAACACATTGAAATCCTCTTAATATTTCTAGATACTGTGAATTGAACTCATCCTTAAACACAGAAGCTACCTTTTTGTCATCCTCGCGAAGGCGGGGATCCAGCGTTTATTGTAACTTCGATCTATAGATTCCCGCCTTCGCGGGAATGACTGTTGTTTCTGGTTGAGCATTAGTGATATATAAAAGGTGCTTACGAACCTTTTAATTTCTGTATTTAACATTATATTCTGGTTGATATATGTCAGACTCTCGAACAGTCACAATACTTGGTGGCGGTAGCTTTGGTACTGCAATCGCTAATATAGCCGCAACTAATGGTCATCGTGTATTCTTGTGGATGAGAGACAGTGAAAGAGCCGCTGAAATACAAGATATTCGCGAAAACAAACGGTATATGCCGGGCTTACCACTTCATGATAATTTAACTGCTACCACAGACCTTGAAAGTGCAGTTAGTCAGAGTGATATTATTTTTGTTTCTATTCCAAGTAAGTCGTTCCGCTCTGTTGTAGAAACGGCTAAACCATTTATTAAACCCTCTCAACTTGTAGTTAGCACCACAAAAGGGATTGAAAGCGGTTCTTTTCTTTTGATGAGCCAGATTCTTAAAGAACTTCTCCCTGAAAATGCTGTTGGTGTATTAAGTGGGCCAAATTTAGCAAAAGAAATAGCCCAAAAAACATTAACGGCTACGGTAATTGCCAGTGAATCTCCTGAACTCCGCACATCCATACAAGCCCTTTTAAGCTGTAGTTATTTTCGGGTATACGCTAACTTAGACACGTTTGGTGTTGAATTGGGTGGATCACTTAAAAATATTTATGCCATTATGTCAGGTTTGGCTGATGCTTTTGGTATGGGTGAAAATACAAAGTCTATGCTGGTAACTCGCAGCCTGGCTGAAATGAGTCGTTTTGCTGTTTGTTTGGGGGCTAACCCTATGACCTTTCTTGGATTGGCGGGGGTCGGTGACTTAATGGTTACTTGTAACTCATCTCTCAGTCGAAATTTCAGAGTAGGTTATGCGGTAGGCAAAGGTAAAAAGTTAGAGGATGCAATCGAAGAGCTAGGTGAAGTAGCTGAAGGTATTAATACACTTCGCTCAGTGAAAGCAAAAGCAGATGAGCTAGAGGTTTATATGCCATTGGTTCAAGGTTTGTACGCTATTTTAATTGAACAAAAAGAAATTAAAGATATTATCAGCGGAATGATGTTGGCTCAGCAAAGCACAGATGTAGAGTTTATTTTACCGAGACATGAAATTTAAGCTTAAGTTTAAGTATATGAGGCACAGAGATTAGTATGACTGACAAGACTACGAAAGGTAGTGACTACGATAAAGACGCCCATTGGCTAAGACTGCTTTACATGCTCGGTTTTTATATTGTGTATAAAGTATCTGATTTAGTGGTTTTGGTGATTGTTGTATTGCAAGGCTTAGTGAGCACATTTGGTTCAGGCCCTAATGAAAGGTTAACTGAATTTGGTGGTTCGCTAGCTGCTTATATTTCGCAAATTGTACGATTTTTGAGTTTTGCGGATGAAAAAAAGCCTTACCCGTTTTCTGAGTGGCCCCAGTCTAAGTAGATATAGCTAAGTAGGTGTAAATGTGAAATTGTTTTTAATGCGGCATGGCGAGGCTTCAATGCAAGCGCCTTCGGATATTCAGCGGCCTTTAACTGGTAGGGGAATTGCTCAAACTCGGGCAGTTCTTGAGAAGTACGCTAATGATTTAAGTAGCATTAATACAATTTTGGCTAGCCCCTATCTCAGAGCACAGCAAACTGCACAACTTGTGTCTGAGGCTCTTGGTCTGCCGGTTTCAACGATGACATCAATAACCCCTGATGGCAACCCTGGTAGAGCGTGTGATTCCTTGTTTGAATCTGCGGTGCGGTTTGGAAACATCATATTAATAACTCACATGCCCTTTGTGGGTGACTTGAGTAGCTTATTAGTTAGTGGAGACTTATTATCACCTGAGCCATTCATGACAAGCCAAATCGTGATGTTTGAAGCTGAGCAGGTATTACCAGGGTGCATGCTCAAAGAAAAGGTTTTTCTTCCATATTAAATTTTACTGTCCAATATTTTTACAATTTAATTGTTTAATTTTTTAATCACTTCTAATTATTTGATAACGCGAGTTATTTTTTGTTTACTTACACGCTCTTCTTCCCTTGCTTTACGATGTTGTCTGTCAGTTTAAATTACACTTGGGTGGTCAAAAAATAACCAGTCGTAATTAAATCCCCTTCAATCAATATGTTATAAAACATGGCATAGTTGTAGCTTTACTAAACTGTTAGTAGTATCACAAAAATATAATATAAAATAATTAAGTGTGAGTAGTTAGGGTTTTGGCTTGATGATATAGAATATAAATAAGAGATAGTTAACCTAGATTAACTATCTCTTTAAGAGAGGGGGGTTATAGGCTAGAAATAATGGTCTTAACTTTACTAATTGCATTATCGATTGTAATTTCAGATGTGTAAAAGTGAGGAGAAAAACGTACACCACCACCTCTACAAGCACAGATAACACCTTGTTTCATTAGCGTAGAATAAAGATTTTGTGAATTAATATGCTTGATTTTGAATGTCACAATTCCCGACTGATTTGTGTTGTTTGAAGGGGATAATATTTCAATGTCAGGAATGCTTACAAGCCGTTCTGTGAGGTAGTTAGTAACTAATTTTAATTTAGCCTGTATGTTGTTAATGCCAAGTTCTTCAAGCAATGAAAGGCTTGCATTAAGTGCATGGATTCCCAGTGTATTAGGGCTGCCACATTCAAATCGAGTAGCATCCGGGGCTATATCCCACTCCTCACGGGTATAATCTCCACGATTAGCAACCATATGCCAACCATATTGATTAAGTGTTAGTGAGTCTCTTATTTCAGGTTTAACATAAAAAAGCGCTAAACCTTCAGGCCCCATCATCCACTTATGGCCATCTGCAACAACAAAGTCAGCATTGTTTTCAGTAAGATCAAAAGGTATTGCCCCTAAGCTTTGAATGGCATCTACACAAAATAGAATATTATTCTCAGTACATAGAGCCCCAAGACGCTTTAGGTCTACTGATAAACCAGATGCGTATTGCACAGAGCTTACTGATATAAGCTTGGTCTTAGGTGTAATTTTAGCGGCTATAGCATCAACGGGGTCTGTTGTGTCAATATTAGCAACTATTACTGAAACGCCTTTGTTCGCCAGAGACTCCCAAACAATTCGGTTAGACGGAAATTCCTGGTTAGTGATGATAATTTCATCACCTTTCTCCCATATAAGGCCATAAGCAATGATAGACAATGCTTCTGATGTACTTTTTGATAGGGCAATATCACGATAAGAGTCTGCGTTAATAAGCCTAGCAAGCTTCTCTCTAAGTGCCTTATCTACCTTTAGCCATTCAAGGTAGTGAGTGGCTCCAAATACTACATTTTCTTCAGCAAATTTTGATACCGCTAATTGGGTTCTTTTAGGCCAGGGGGACACCGCAGCATGATTGAGGTAGCAGATGCTTTCATCTTGTGGGAACTCTGATGAAAAATCATATGATTCGTTGTTGTGTGAATACTGTCCCATTAGATGATTTCCTTAGCAGATCGTATTAAATAAGGTTTATAATGCCATTCTTTAGCCGATAATAGTTATTTTTGATGGAGCTGTATGTTTTCTTTTCCAATTGAGTACATAGAACCTGTTTTTCGTCCGCCTTCAGAGGCTAGATCGTTGATCTTACAGGTCACCAATGGTTGCTCTTATAATAAATGTACTTTTTGCGATATGTATACCGCTGAGCAGAAAAAATTTAGAGCCAAAAAAGAAGATGAAGTTTTTTCAGATATAGAAAAAGCATCTAAAATTCCTAAGCTGAAGAGAATATTCCTGGCTGATGGTGATGCCATGGTGCTTTCTTTTCGACGCTTGAAGTCTATTCTTGAAAAAATAAGAAAAGACATGCCTCATATTGAGCGTGTATCTGCTTATTGCCTTCCTAGCAATATAAAAAAGAAAACTGTTGAAGAGCTTGCAGAGTTACGCGCATTAGGTCTTGGTATGGTGTACGTTGGCTGTGAGTCTGGGGATGATGTAGTACTTGAGAAAGTACAAAAGGGAGAGACATACGAATCTTCAAAAGAGGCTTTAATTAAGCTAAAGCAAGCAGGTATTAAGTCTTCAGTGATGATTTTAAATGGCTTAGGTGGTCGCAAGTTTTCAGAGCAACATGCCATAAATACGGCGCGTTTAATGAATGAAACTCAGCCTGAATTTGTGTCTACTTTGGTGGTCTCTTTTCCTTTGGGTGAAGAGCGTTTTAAAGAAGGCTTTAATGGTGATTATGAGCCTTTGCAACAGAGTGATTTATTTAAAGAAATACGCACTTTTATTGCTCATTTGGAATTAGATGATACTGTTTTCCGTTCTGATCATGCGTCTAATTATTTGGTGTTAAAAGGTAATTTGGGTGCAGATAAACAAGCTATGCTTGATAAGATTGATATGGCATTAAATCAACCAGGAGCTATTCCTTTAAGGCAAGAATGGCAACGTGGTTTATAGGTGACGAAAGGGGATGATATGACTTCAAAATCTAAAGCTGACCAGTTTGCTCAAACCTTAAATGAGTTAAATCTTGCGGGTGAAGGTGATAACAAAGCCTTACCCCCAGTTGATGATTGGCACCCCGCAGTCTCTGGTGAAATAGATATACGCATTAACCGGGAAGGTGTGTGGTTCTATCAAAATGAAGAAATGACGAGAAAAGCAATGGTAAAGCTTTTCTCAACCATTTTACGTCTTGATGATGACAATCACTTTTAC
>Ga0105351_1001461_pt1 | contig 10803 bp, 6 predicted proteins | sample EN4Hudsemesocosm_FD_83662 | JGI IMG/M metagenome (GOLD analysis project Ga0105351, IMG submission 83662) | Methane-oxidizing microbial communities from mesocosms in the Hudson Canyon - EN4B Hudson Canyon | ecosystem: Environmental > Aquatic > Marine > Cold seeps | place: Hudson Canyon | collected... | reverse complement strand
TTATTTACCTTACTTTATAATAACTCATATTTAATACTTGGATAACTATGAAAAATACAAATATATCAAACGTTAAAGATTTTTTACTAGATTTGCAAAATAGAATATCAACTTCTCTTGAAGAAATTGATGGGGGGAAATTCAAGGAAGACTCATGGAAAAGTAAACTGGGATCTGGAAAAACTCGTGTGATAGAGAATTCCACCATCATAGAAAAAGGTGGCGTTAACTTTTCACATGTCAAAGGCAAAAGTTTACCCTCATCAGCAACTCTAAAACGTCCTGAGTTACAAGGGCGTAGTTTTCAAGCTATGGGAGTTTCACTTGTCATTCATCCAAAAAACCCTTATATCCCCACCTCACATGCTAATGTACGTTTTTTTGTTGCCCAAAAAGAAGGACATGATGATATTTGGTGGTTTGGTGGTGGGTTTGATTTAACTCCCTATTATGGTTTTGAAGAAGACGTAATTCATTGGCATACTTGCGCAAAAAATGCATGTGATCCTTTTGGGAAAGAGCTATATTCTAAATATAAAAAATGGTGCGATGAGTATTTTTACATTAAACATCGTCATGAGCCAAGAGGAGTTGGAGGTCTTTTTTTTGATGATTTAAATGAATGGATAAATGAAAAAGGGGAGCTTCAATTAAACTTTGAAAAATCATTTTCTTTTATGAAAAGTGTAGCAAATGCCTTTTTAAAGGCATATTGCCCAATAGTTATTAAAAGAAAAGAGACAAAATATAATGAAAGACAACGTAAGTTTCAATGTTATAGGAGAGGCCGTTATGTTGAGTTTAATTTAGTGTATGACAGAGGAACTATTTTTGGATTACAAAGTGGAGGACGTACAGAGTCCATTTTGATGTCTTTACCTCCTGTTACTCATTGGGATTATGATTATACTCCAGCAGTTGGAAGCCCTTAAGAAAAGCTCTATACAGATTTTTTAATACATAAAAAGTGGGTATAAATATATCTAACTTAATTATCTTTCATGAAAAGAGTTTTCTTTGGTTTTTAAAATAGGTTTTAACAAGAAGTTTAGAATAGTTTTTTTACCAGTAACTATATCAATACTTGCAACCATTCCTGGAATAATAGGCAATTCTTCTCCATCTTTTTCCAAGTAATTTTTATTTGTTCGAACCACAACTTTGTAATAACTTTTTTGTTCTTTACTCTCTTTATCTGTAATACTATCTGCTGATATTTCTACAATTTTACCATCAAGTCCCCCATAAATTGAAAAATCATAAGCTGTAATTTTCACAATAGCTTTTTGTTTTGGATTGATAAATGCAATGTCTTTGGGGGAAATTTTAGCTTCAACTAGTAAAATTTTACTTTGAGGAACAATTTCTATTAAATCCATACCTGATTTTATTACTCCACCTATTGTATTAACATTAATTTGTTTTACAATTCCATCTACAGGAGAGTATAAAATAGTTTTTGCAACCTTGTCTTTTTCTGAAATAAGTTTTGATTTGTATTTTTTGACTTCTGTGTTTATTTTTTGTAATTCATTAGAAGCCTCAGCTCTAAATATTTTCGATTTTTCAATTATCCTATGTTTAGCTTCTAGTATTGCAAAACGTGCTCGAGGAATTGCAAGATTTGTACTTTTAATTTCACCTTCAATTTTATTAAGTTCTTTATTAATTCTTATTAGTTCAACTTTTGATTGAGCCCTTCTTTTAACCAGTTTCTCGATGGTTTCTTTCTCTTCTAAAACATACACAATACTTTGTTGAAGATGTTCTTTTTCACTTTTTAACTCCAAAAGTTCTTGCTCTTTTTGCTTTAACTGAATACGAAAAATACTCACTGTACTTTTCAGTTCCTCTATTCTTGATAAAAAAAGTTTATAATCCATTTTTACAAACTCTTTAACTTCTTTTTGTATTTCATCTGATATATTAAAAATTGGATTTTTTTTATTAATTTCAATTATTGATTCTGCTTCAAGTCTTATTTTAGTTGCGAGTAAATGAAAATAGGTTTGTTTATTTTCTTCTAGTGAAGCTTGAAACCTCGTGGTATCTATTTTCATTAAGGGTTGGCCTTTTTTAACAATAGAGCCCTCTTTTATCAAAATATTAGCAATGATTCCCCCATCTAAACTTTGTATTTTTTGTATTTTTTCAGAAGGAATTACCTTTCCCTCACCTCGTGCGAGTTCATCTATTTCAGAAAAAAATGCCCAAGCAATAGCCCCTGCAAAAAAACAAATAATAATAAAGAATAAAAGTAGTGCTTTATATCCAATACCCGCATGTTCTTGCGCATAAACAGTGTTTATAAAATCAATATCTTCATCATGCATTTTTTTCAACCATCTCTTTTTTATGTATTTGTTCACGTTTTGAAAAAGCGATAACTACCTCTTTTTTGGGCCCATCAGCAATAACTTTCCCACCATCAATTACAATTAGCCTATCAACTAAAGATAAAACAGAGGGTCTATGTGTGATTATAATAACTGTTTTATCATCTATTGTTTTTGAAAGATTATTTTTAAAACTATCTTCTGACAAATCATCCATCATATTAGTTGGTTCATCTAATATTAAAATATTAGGGTTTGATAATATTGCGCGAGCTAGTGTCACAGCTTGCCTCTCCCCACCAGATAAGCCCTCACCTCTCTCCCCTATTATTAAATCATATCCTGCTTCATGTTTACCTAAAAACTCATGAACCCCTGCAATTTTAGATACTTTTAAAACCTCTTCATCTGTTGCATATTGTTCACCTATAGTGATGTTATCTTTAATAGATCCCATAAACAAAAAAGGCTCTTGAGGCACACAACCAATTGCTTTTCTTAAGTCAACTGGGTCTATATGATTTATATCTGTATTGTCAATAAGTATGGAGCCTTTTGAGGGAGAATACAAATTCATAAGTAGTTTCGCTACAGTTGATTTTCCAGAACCTATTTTTCCTATAATTCCAACTTTTTCACCTTTTTTAATATGTAAATTTAAATCTTTTACTACCTCAAATTTTTGATCTTTATAAGAGAAACTCACATCTTTAAAAACTATATCTCCATTTAAATTTGGACGACTCAGATAATTTTGATGATATACTCGCTCAACAGGCATATTCATAATTTCATCAATATTATTTAAAGATAACATTGTTCTGTCAAATCGTACAATCATTCCAACTATCTGAGAAACTGGACCAATGACACGTCCATTTAACATCATTGAAGCAATAATTCCACCCATAGTAATTTGTCCATCACTTGCAAGTAATACTCCACCTGCAACTATAGCAATGCTTGAAAACTGAGAAATAAATCCTACAAAATATGTAACTATTTGTGCTAGGTAGTGTGATTTATTATTATAAAAAGAAGTCTGGCTAATTGATCTGTCCCAATGAGTTTTCATTCTATTTTGAGCACGAACACTTTTTATTATTTCAAGTCCTGTTACTGTTTCGGTTAATGTAGTTTGTTTTATTTGGTCTTCTTTTGCAGATTTTAGAATAGTTTCTTTAATAGGTTTTTGCATTATGAGTGAAAAAAGAAGAGCTATTACAATTGTAATCAAAGAAATAAATCCCAAAGGCCCACCAATATAGAATATTACAAATACAAACAATACGATAAATGGTAAATCAACAATAGCTGTTACTGTGGCAGTTGTAAAAAACTCTCGCACACTTTCAAAAGACTGTAACCTACTAACAAACATACCCGTTGATGCTGGTTTTGCATCAAGTTTAATATTTAAAAGCTGATCAAATATTTTTGTAGACATTCTAATATCTGCACGTTTTCCAGCTTGTTCTATAAAATGTGCCCGTAAAAGTTTCAAAATAAAATCAAAAACCAATACAAGGCTAATTCCTGTTATTAATACCCATAACGTATCCACCGCTTTATTAGGAAGTACCCTATCATATACATTCATAATATATAAAGGCGTTGCCACTACGAAAAAATTTATCAAAATAGCTGCAACAATAACCAACCAATAAATATATATATTTTTTTTCATGGTTGACCAAAACCATTTTTTATTGTCTTTGATGACAATATCTTTATCTACTCTTTTTTCAAAATTATAAGCTGGTTTTATGATAAAAAGGTTACCAGTATAAAGTTTTTCCAAATTTTCAATGGATATTTTTGTCTCACCGTTACTGACATGTGGCATAATCACAGAGGCACTTTTGTACAAACTATTAATATCTGTAATAATACAAGCTTTATTGTCTTTTAATAACATTACTACAGGAAGTGCTAATAAGGGAATGTCATTTATTTTACGTCGAACAGGTTTTGCTATTAGATCTATTCTTTTTGCAGAGATAATAAACATATCAGGAGTCATATAGGAGTCATGGATAGCAAGTCCAGTAACCAGCGATGCAGCAGACGTTACTCTTTTATGATATTTTGATAAAAAAAGCAGACACTCCAAAAGAGTATCTACTTCCCTTAACTCAACTACTTTTTCAAAATCATTATTTAAGTCACTTTCACTACTGTTTTCCATGACATATCTTTTTTAATTATTTAGGAATTATGACAAACTCCACACGTTTAGATAATAATGCATTTTCAGATCCATCAGAATTTTTAATAATTTTTTCAGATGACATACCAAAAGCTTTATAAGTATTTTTAATAAAATCTCTATTATCAACAATCATATCTGTTTCTAAACTATATGCATATCCAAGTACTGTTTTAGCACGTTGAAGTGAAATAATTTTATTCATTTCAAGTTTTTTCGAAATACTTTGTACTCCATCAAATCGAGAAGAGGAATGTCCTTCAACACGAACTTGTGAAATAGATGACTTATACTCTTTTGTCAAGCGAACAAGTCTTGGAAAGATATCTCTTAATAACTCTTTGTAATCAGCAGACATAATAACACCTGCTTTGTTTAATTCTAAATGGCTATCTGATAACTTTAAAGAAAGATTATTTTTGTCAAAACTTAAAATGTCATCTTCTAACTCTTTTGAAAACTCACTTATAATAGCGGAAGAAAGTTCCATATTTGTAGCCATCATTTCTTTAGATGGTTCCATTTTTATTTCTTCTTGTTGAACAACCACTTTCTCAACTATAGGCTCTGGCATTTTTTCCTCAACCACAGGATCTTTTGCTTCTTCAACTACAGGTTCTGGCATCTTTTCTTCAACCTCAGGAGCTTTTACTTCTTCTGGTGTTTCTTCAAGTAAATCACTTAACTCATCTAAAGATGGATCTTCTTTTACTTTTTTCTTTGTAATGATTTGCATCTGTTTACATACTTGATCTTCAGAAGATAAAACGGCTGTATTTAAAGTTGAAAGAAGTGAAAATACTTCATAATAAGCTTCAAAGAAAATATATTCTGCATCAACTAGTGTAGTTTTAGCATTATAAATATCACCTTCAGCATTTAAAACATCAAGAAAATTTCTAGTTCCGCCATCAAATTGATCTTGATAAATTGCTAATACCTCTTCGTTATCTGCAATATATAGTTTCAATTCATTAATTTGTTCTTTAGATATTTGATAATTATCAAATGCAACGGTTAGTCTATCTACTACATCTTTTGTAACAGTATCAAGAGCTTGTTGTGATTCTTGTAAAAATAGAACTTCTCTTTGTTTTACAGATGAATCTTTTGATCCATTAAATAAATTATATTTCAACTCTATTCGACCACTGTATACATTTGTGTCAGCATCATTATTTAATAAATCATCATCTAAAATAGCTTGTGCTTTAAATGTTAGAGAAGGCAAAAAATCTGCCTTTGATTGTCTAATAACTGCTCTTTGTTCTTTGATATTTTCTACTTGTTCTAAAATTTGATAATTATGTTTTAATGCAAGTTCAATTACATCTTGTTTTTCAACTGAAATTAAAGTATCGTTTAGATTGGGTCTACAAATAAAACCTTCTGATTCCATCCCTACACTTTTTTCAAAATTACTTACTGAAGCTTTTTTATTTTTAATTTCTTCTAGTAATTGATTTTTAGCAAAATGTAATTTAGCACTAACTTGTATTCTGTTTAAAGATTCGCCACTTATTTCTTCTGTTTGTTTAGCTCTTAGCATATATTCATCATGTATTTGAATATTTTCTTTTGTTAAAAGTGTCATTTCATCTGCTTTTACCATGCCAAGGTATGCAGTAATACTTTCAAACATAATATTTTCAACTCTGTTTCTATTGTTTAGTTCATTAGAGGATGCTTTTCTTTTTGCTTCATCAATTCTTGCTGGTGTAAACCCACCATCATATAACATTTGTTCTAAATCAAGTTGTGCGTTGTATCCATCTTGATTAGTCGTAGATTTAGTACCTCCATTTGGATCATCCTTCGTTCTTTTAGCTCCAATATATGCCGTTAAATCAATTTTTGGATAATAACCACCCTTTTCTTCATCGATATAATATCTAAACGCTTCATTATTTTTAAGCAGTGACATTACTTCAGGATTTTTAGCCATGGTATGTTGAACAACCTCTTTAACTGTTGTAGCATTTACATAAGTAGCAGACAATAGCAACAACGCAGGTATACTATACTTTATCTTAGACAGTTTCATAAATATTCCTTCCTGTTTTGATATATAACACAATAAATTATCAATTTTTATTTATGTTAGTCCGAATTAGCTTATGTCATCCTTACGATTAACACTAAAATTTAAGTTTCAAATAATTTTTACACATTGTATGTTAATATTTTAATAGAGTAAAAATATTTTCTTTTTTAAATAAAAAAAAGTAAATTTATTATTAAATACATACCTTAATAAGGCAAATAAAAATGTATAATAGACAGCTAAAAGATGTGCTAAAATCCTTAAATGTATTATATATAACCAAAAAACATAATCACTGTCAAAAAACGGCAAACACTTTAAATCTTTTTTTTCATAAAACACTTGAAGCATCTAATGCAGAGCAAGCTGCCTTTATATACGCAAAATCTAGACCTGCTGTTATTATTACAGATATAGATTTACCCAAACAAGGTGGGATAGAATTTATAAAAGAAGTTAGAAAAACCAATAAAAGAATACCAATAATAATTTTAACTGCATTAAAAGATGAAGAGTATTTATTTGAAGCAATTAAACTAAACTTGATTGACTATTTACTTTACCCTATTGATATAAATAAATTTATTGGGGCAATAAATACAACAGCAAAAGCCATTTTATATCATGGTCAAACTGAAGTTATTTTAAAAAATAATATTAAATATGATTATATTTCCAAAACAATAACAGATAAAAATAATAATACTTTTAATTTGACAAAAAATGAGTTTAGGCTTTTAGAATTACTCATTGAAAATAAAAATAGAAAAATATCAAAAGAAGAGATTGAAGAGTACCTTTGGGCAGAAGAGTTTATCACTGAATCTGCGTTTAAATCTCTTTTTAACAGACTTAGACATAAAGTGGGAAAAGAATCTATCATTAATACCTTTGGTGTTGGATACAATATAGATATTTAATTAGTTTATTTAGTTCTAGAATTTATAATATTTAGTTTTGAATACTTGAATTTTTTAGGTCTTAAATCTCTTCCTATAAGACGTTCTGCCATTTTCATAAGTTTTTTATTTCCAAAGAAGTTTTCACATAAACAGCCATTAATATACATATCCAAACGTGTATTTGTTGTTGCGTCATAAATCTGAGATTTTTGGAATCCTTCTTGTTCAAAACCTAAATGCATCGTATTACTTTGAGCACTTGGATTATCTGAATAGACATAACTAACTAACTTATGTAGGTTTATTTTACAAAATGCAAATTCCAAAACCAATAATGTAGCTTCTAAAGAGTCTTTAAATGATTTTTCACCTGGTAATCCAACTAATAATTCTGCTGTACGGTTGTGAATATCAAGACCTGCAAGAGTTGCTATTCCAATTTCTTTGTTATCTTTTTCAATTATCCACTCTATTTTTCTTGTATCAATTGGAGGTTTTTTTGCAACTTGAATATCATGAATAAGAGTCTTTTCACAATCACTAATAAAAATATTATAATGATGCTGAAATTCATTATTTTTTCTTGTTTGTAGTAAATATTCTTTATGTCTGGGTTCTATTCTTAAAAGAGTGAGTTGTTTTCCTTTTAGAGGAGTACTCCAAATAGGAGATACTCTTTTTAACATCATCTCTATTTGTTTTGTTAAAACTATTTGTTTAGAGGAAAGCTTTTTTTGAGCTTTTTTTGCAGTATTAAAAGCCATATCATATTTTTCATTTTTTAATAAGCAATAAGATAAACATAATAAACTGTGAGGATTATTTGAAGAAGTTGAAACTGCTTTATTTGCTATTTCAAGTGCTTTGTCTTTAGGTATCGTATTTAAATACGATTGCAACTCATTCCAGTTGTTATTATTAATCCATCTTGTTACAGTAAAAGAGTCAATATGTTTTATATCTTTATCTATTTTTTTCATGATTAAAAGCCTTAATTATTATATTAACTCTTAAATCTGATATTATTTTTCTTAAGTAAAAAAACACTTTTATTATATCAATAATATATTGAACGGTACAATTATAATTTTTATTAACCAATATTTACATAAACTAAAAAGCCTTATGCCAAGGCATAAGGCTTTTTTTATCTTAATTAGGAAAGTTTACACTGTTGTATCTACAATATCTTCTATTCCATCCATAAGAATTTTTACAGTTTGTCCTGTCGCACTTATCCCAACATATTCATTGGTATCATCAATTTGATGCCAAAAAGAGTCAGTTGGTACAGCGTCACCTGATTCTACAGAATCTCCTAAATCTAATTCTATTCTATCTCCTGAGTCCCCTGTAATAGTTAAGATATGCTCAGCATTTTCATCTGTCATAGACAATACTTGCTCTACTGAAATATTGGATAAGATATGATTACCTTCTGTTAAATCAAACTCTTCGATATTTGAAATCTCAGTATTACTTGCAACACTTAAAATCTCTAACATATTAATCTCACCCGTTTCACTGTCGAATACGAGGGTGTCTTCTCCATCTTTTCCATCAAAGTCTCTGTTTTCCTCAAAGGTTAATAAGTCATTTCCATTGGTTCCAACTTGAGCACCTTCACTAGATACTGTGGTTTCAACAATAGTCGCAGTATCCCCTTCTATTACAATATCAAAAGTACTCGTAGCAGTAGAATCCCCTTCAGAACTAGTAACACTCATTGATAATGTTGTACCATCTTCAACTTCTTCACTCCATTGAATATGCAGACCATCCAGTTGTAAAGTAGAAATGGTAATTTCTCCACTACCATTTACTTCAACTGCTCCATTATTAACAACAGTACCAAGAAGTCCAGCAATTGTAATACTACTTAAAGTCTCAGAACCATCATTATCCCCTTGTACAATATTGCCACTAAATGTTAAGTTGCTATTTCCATCAGTTGTTTCACCATAATTATATACAATACCTACATCATTTATAGTTGTAGATGTTGAATCATAATAATCATATGAATATCTTCCCGTTCCATATGAATGAATAGTGGTAGTTCCTATATCTAAATCAATTGCAGCTAAGGTTAATCCATCATCAATATTTCTACCTTGATTTGGAATATCAAATTGAACTTTATATGTTTCTGTTGAGTTTAAATCAATATCAGGATAAAAGTCAATTTCCAAAACTCCTGTAGCACTTACACTAACGGTTGTAACTCCAATTTGAGTATTGTTTGAGTCAAAAATTCTTACATTCATTGTTGTATTACTCTCTAAACTTGTAACATTTACACTTATACTATCTAAAGAATCACTTTGTGCTACAAACTCTTGACTAACAGTTATGAAATCACTATCATAATCAACATATGTTCGCCAACCTCCTCCATATTTTCCACCACTATAATAAGAAGAGTAATAATAATAATCATCATGTGCAACATATAAATTTCCATCTGTTCCATCACCTAGTTCCCCTGAACTACTAGAAGTTAATGTAGTTGCAATAAATTCACTTTCAGGTAAATCAGCAACTGGTGTGATATGAACTACTGCATTGGAACTAATAGTACCTCCACTAGAATCACTAACTACAATCGTAAACTCAACATCACCACTAAAGTCTTCATCTGGCATAAAACTCCATGTACCATCTTCATCATTTGTTAATGTTCCACTATTAGCGATAATTGAATCAAGACTTAATACATCGCTACTATCTACATCAGAGAAGTTTGCTAAAATTTCTTCTTCTGTCATTACTAAACCTATATCTTCAGGTCGTTCTAACACTATTGGTGTGTCAAAAGTTGGTGCATCATTTGTTCCTGTTACTGTTAAGGTAACTGTCTTAGGTTCAGAAGTAGCGTTACTTTCTTCTGAGTTATCTGTTGCACTGTATTGAAAACTCACAGTTGCTCTCTCTCCTTCAGATAACTCATCAAAGTTTCCACTAATTGTATATGTTCCATCTTCATTAACTACAACACCTAAATCACTTATATGGGCATCACTAATAGTTGTATAACTTGCATTTCCCACTTGTTGGAAAGTATGAGTATCTAATAAATCTAAGTCACCTAAAAGTGCTAATTCGCCAGAATAAACTTCTTCTGATCCATCTGTTTCATATACAACGTCTTGCTCATTTTCATATGTCAATCTAAGGCTGACATCTCTATTATCGTACAGATAATGATTACTAACAACTACCCCTAGTCCATCAGCTGTGTTACTTGCAACTGCTGTTGAAATAGCAGCAGAACCACTCAAAGGAACAAAACTCATGGTATAGGTACTATTA
>Ga0105351_1001459_pt1 | contig 10817 bp, 11 predicted proteins | sample EN4Hudsemesocosm_FD_83662 | JGI IMG/M metagenome (GOLD analysis project Ga0105351, IMG submission 83662) | Methane-oxidizing microbial communities from mesocosms in the Hudson Canyon - EN4B Hudson Canyon | ecosystem: Environmental > Aquatic > Marine > Cold seeps | place: Hudson Canyon... | reverse complement strand
GCATCTTCTGGCTCAACACCAATTACTTTTATTTCAGGCCAAAATGCTTTGATATAGGCTGCCACTCCAGCAATCAAACCACCGCCACCAACAGGAACAAAAACAGCATGAATGGGATCGGGATGCTGACGTAATATCTCCATCGCAATCGTGCCCTGGCCCGCAATAACTTCTGGATCATCATAAGGATGAATAAATGTTCGCCCCTGTTGTTTGGCAATATCTAGCGCATAACGACAGGCATCATCATAGCTATTGCCATGTAGGGTAATTTCAGCACCAAAGGCTTTTACCGCTTCAACTTTAATCGCAGGTGTTGTTTTAGGCATCACAATTAAAGCTGAAATGCCCATTTTTTTGGCCGATAGCGCAACACCTTGAGCATGGTTCCCTGCTGAGGCGGCAACAACACCTTGCAGTCGTTCACTCTCTGTCAGGTGTGTCATACGGTTATATGCACCACGTAACTTAAATGAAAATACGGGTTGTAAATCTTCACGCTTCAACCAAAGCGCATTATTTAGGCGTTTTGATAGCCGAGGCATAACATCAAGTGGCGTCTCGACTGCCACATCATAGACCCGCGCTTTTAAGATTTTTTCTACGTATTCAGTCAGCATGACAGTTCAATTTCTTTAACTTTTATTATCAATAGTGTGCTTACGTTACCATTGCAGGTCATTTATCTCTATAATTAGTGCTATTAAATAATACAACTCAAATAGAAGGATGAAGCGATGACTGCTGATGAAATGAAAAAACAAGCTGCCTATGCCGCACTAGAACACATTGATACTGATGGTATCGTAGGTGTTGGAACAGGTTCAACGGTAAACCACTTTATTGATGCGTTAGCAACAATTAAAGGCCGTATTGAAGGTGCTGTTTCTAGCTCAATTGTTTCAACTAAACGTTTAGAAGCTCATGGAATTCCCGTTTTTGACTTAAACTCAGTGGGTCAAATTGCTGTTTATGTTGATGGCGCTGATGAAGCTAACCACTTTTTACAACTTATTAAAGGCGGTGGTGGCGCATTAACTCGTGAAAAAATCATTGCTGCTGCAAGTGATAAGTTTGTCTGTATTGCTGACGACAGTAAATTAGTAGACGTATTGGGTAAATTCCCTTTACCTGTAGAAGTTGTTCCAATGGCGCGCAGTTATGTTGCCCGTGAAATTGTTAAAATGGGTGGCGAACCTGTTTACCGTGATGGTTTCATTACGGACAACAGCAATGTAATTCTTGATGTTCATGGTTGGGATATTATGGAAGCTATCACAATGGAAAAAGAACTGAATAATATCGTTGGTGTTGTTGCTAATGGTTTATTTGCTATGCGCCCTGCTGATGTTTTATTACTAGGTAGTGAAAGCGGTACAAAAACTGTATTTGCTAAATAAATAACTTTTATTCATCCCCTTCGCTCTGAAGGGGATGACATATCATCAAAATAAGATCCCCTAAAATAATGTTCAAGCCTTTAAGTGTGTTTGTCGGTCTACGCTATACGCGAGCAAAACGTCGAAATCACTTCATTTCATTTATATCTCTGACCTCCATGTTAGGTGTTGCACTAGGTGTTGCCGCTTTAATTGTGGTGTTATCGGTTATGAATGGCTTTGAAAAAGAACTCCGCGAACGTATCTTGGGTATGACTTCCCATGCTTTTATCACCGGCACTAATGGCACTCTCAAAGATTGGCAATCATTGCAAAATATGATTGCAGGCGAAGAACACCTTGTTGACTCAGCGCCTTTTGTTGAGGGTCAAGCCATGCTTAGTCAAGGAAGCCGTGTTCGTGGCAGTTTAATTCGCGGTGTTAACCCTGAGCTGGAAGGTCGTGTTTCCACTATTGGCGAAAAGCTTATTCAAGGACAGTTTGATGCCCTTCAGCCCGGTAGTTTCGGTGTAATTCTGGGCAAAGATTTAGCGATGACTATGGGCGTTAGTACAGGGGATAAAGTAACGCTAATAACTCCTCATGTTACGCCTACACCTGCCGGTGTAATGCCTCGATTAAAACGACTCAATGTTGTGGGTGTATTTGAAATTGGTATGTATGAATATGATAGTGCTTTGGCTATCATGAATATCGAAGATGCCGCTAAACTTTTCCGTATTCCTAATCGAGTAACGGGGCTACGTCTGAAGCTGGATGATGTCTACCAAGCACCACGAATTACAAGTAATCTGCTTGCAACGCTACCTGCAAGCTACCGTGCTGCAGATTGGACCTATCAACATGCTAACTTTTTCCGTGCCCTTAAAACTGAAAAAACAGTGATGTTTGTGATCTTATTATTAATTGTTGCTGTTGCAGCCTTTAATATTGTCTCAACCTTAATCATGATGGTGACTGATAAACAAGCAGATATCGCCATATTAAGAACGCTTGGCATGACCCCTAAAGATATTATGATGATCTTTATGGTGCAAGGAACATTAATAGGTATATTCGGCACATTAATTGGTATTGGTGGCGGTGTTGCTCTCGCACTTAATGTCGAAACAATTATTGCTAATTTAGAACAAGTGCTTGGTTATCAATTCTTACCGGCTGATGTGTATTACATTAGCAGCTTGCCATCAGATTTACAGTGGGATGATGTCACGGTTATTGGCATAACAGCCTTTGTCTTATCATTATTATCAACGATCTACCCATCATGGCGAGCCTCTAAAATTCGCCCAGCGGAGGCATTGCGTTATGACTGAACAAGCCATTATTCAATGTAACCATTTAGCTAAGCAATTTTCTGATGGTGATTTAGAAACAAATGTACTGACAGATATTAACCTCACCGTTAATAAAGGTGATCGCCTGGCCATTGTGGGTAGCTCTGGTTCTGGTAAAAGTACCTTATTACATTTACTGGGTGGCCTAGATGAGCCAAGTAACGGTATCGTTAAAATTCATGGCCAAGATATTAACCATTTATCCGTCAATGCATTAAGTAAATTGCGTAATCAGAGCCTAGGTTTTGTCTATCAGTTCCATCATTTATTGCCGGAATTTACTGCCGTAGAAAATGTAGCCATTCCCCTCATCATTGGCGGCACTCATCCCAAACGAGCACAACAACAAGCTGAAGAACTATTAATTAAAGTAGGTCTTGGCCATCGTTTAATTCATAAACCAAGTGAATTATCAGGTGGTGAACGCCAACGTGCAGCATTGGCACGCGCCTTAATTACGCAACCTGATTGTTTATTAGCCGATGAACCTACTGGCAACCTTGACCATAGGACTGCTCAAGCTATCTTTGACTTAATTCTTGAGCTGAATGAATCTTTAGGCACGGCTTTAATTATCGTTACTCATGATACTGGCTTAGCTTCACAAATGGATCGAAAGTTAACGCTCATTGATGGCAAGTTAAGCAACTAAACGACATTCAGATAGCCATATCTAATCACACTGTTTGATATTTTATGTAACTTCTTAAGCTGTATTTTGTCTATATTATCAGTGCTCATGCTGACCATCTATAACAGGGGATAAAATGACTAAATTACTAATCACAGTTACCTCAATACTTTTATTATCTAATAGTGTCTGGGCAGGCTCGACAACCGAAACGCCAAAAGTAGAAACGTCTCCTAGACCTGATACTCACGAGAGTGAAAAAAACAATTCACTTTTCCATGGTGCTCTTGCAAAACAAGGCGTGAATATAAATATACGTATTAATAGTGCAAGTGAAGTTGATTATTCACGCACTCCTTCTATGGATCGAGAGCATAACTCACTATTTGGGGCTGCATTCAAGAAATAAAAGGTGACGTAGAAATTTAAGACTTAAGTCTATTCTTTTCCTGTCTTTTAGCCCAGTTTCTAAGTACCATCCGACGCCACACATAGCGAACAAAGAATATTCCTGATAAGGCAGCGATTGCTCCACACACCACACTACCTAAAAGGAAGGGTTGCCAGATAGTTAAGAATTCATGAGTAAACCACTCCCATGACATAGTAAAGCTATGCGGTTCAACAGGTACTTGCAGTATCCAAGCCCCAATTTTATAAGTGAAGAAATACATAGGCGCAATGGTTAATGGATTAGAAATCCATACAGCCATGACCGAGATAGGAAGATTTACACGAATAAAAATGGCTAGTGCTGCAGCGGCAAACATCTGACCTAAAATAGGCATGAAGCCAATAAATAGCCCTAATGCAACCCCACCAGCAACTGAACGGCGATTCAAATGCCACAGTTTTGGCTCAGTCAGCCGCTCACCAAACTTTTGCAGATGCGGATGTTCGCACATCGTTTTGTGATCTGGCATGATACGTTTAAGGAGTTTACGAGGCATTTCGTCTTATCATTCTTTCTATCAGCTGTTAGTTAATTTAATTATAAGGGATATATGATTAAAACTGCCATCTCATTTGCATTTGCTTGTGTTTTATTTTTACAGCTCAAGGAGTTGCCCTCCATTTATTGGTTATGGTTAGCGCTACCTGCCTGTTTTTTCTTGAAATTAAAATATACTCACTACTTAGCTATAACGCTACTTGCAGGCTTATGGACATTATTCCACGCACATTTAATAATCAATGACCGCCTATCCAATGAAATCGCGGGAAAAGAAATAACTATCAGAGGAACCATTTCTAGTGTTCCTGAACAACAACAGCGCCGAATCAGGTTTGAGTTTAAACCAGACTCATCAAGCCAATATGCTTTACCAAAGAAAGTTCGTCTTAACTGGTATCAACCATTGCCGAATGATTTACATGCCGGTGAACAGTGGCAACTAACGGTTAAGTTAAAACCTGTCAGAGGCATGATTAATCCTGGCTCGTTCGATTACGAAGCGTGGCTATTCCAACAAGGAATAGGTGCGACAGGTTACGTTCGTTCTTCCTCCAAAAACCATCATATTAAAACAGCGCCATTTTATTCCATAAATTCATTACGTCAGTCTCTGATTCAAAATATTGAAGCAGAATTATCAGATAGTTCCAATATTGGTCTTATCCAAGGTTTAACAACAGGATTACGCCATAACATCAGCCCAGAACAATGGCGTGTTTTAAGGGCGTCTGGGACAAATCATTTATTAGCTATATCAGGACTACATATTGGTTTGGCTGCCACTATTGGCTTTTTCATATTCCGTTTTCTATGGTCCTTGCGCGCTAATAACTTACTCTTATTGTCAGCAACAGAAATTGGCGCTATTGGCGGTTTTATTTTGGCTCTCTTTTATGCTGCTTTAGCCGGATTTTCACTGCCCACTCAACGCGCTTTGATAATGGTGGCCGTTGTTATGATTTCACTGATGATTCGCCGTCCTATCATAAGCGCTCATATTCTTGCCATTAGCTTATTATGTGTATTAATTTATGATCCCTTATCTGTATTGTCTGCTGGGTTTTGGCTATCTTTCTCAGCAGTAGCGATCATCTTATTTGTCAGTCAGAATCGCTATCCTGCCCCGAAATTGCAATGGCTTAAAATCCATATTCTCATTGCATTAGGCTTAAGCCCTCTTCTCTTATTCTTTTTTCTAGAAACCTCACTCATTTCACCGGTGGCCAATTTCATTGCCATCCCTTTTATTAGCTTACTTGTTGTTCCCTTATTATTACTTGCTAGTACCCTGTTGTGGCTATGGCCACCATTGGGCAACCTATTACTTCAACTAGCAGATAGTTTATTAAGTTTTATATGGCCATTGCTTGATACATTATCCTCTCTACCTTATTCACACTGGCAAAGCCCTCCTATTCCTTTATATTATTGGCCTTCTATAACGCTTGCATGCCTATTACTGCTTATGCCAAAACGTTTTCCAGCAAAGTGGTTAGGAGTGTTCGGTCTTCTTCCTCTATTCATCTGGGCACCTAATAAACCTAGCCAAGGTGAATTTTGGTTTTCATTGCTGGATGTAGGGCAAGGATTAGCTGCGGTTATTCAAACGCACCAGCACACTCTGGTATTTGATACCGGTCCTAAATTTGGTGAAAACTTTAATACTGGTACCGCTGTTATTAAGCCCTTTTTACAGCATCGAGGTATTCAAAAAATTGATACCTTAATTGTTAGCCATGCTGATAATGATCATATTGGCGGTGCGATTCCACTTATCAATGAAGTGGAAACAACGACTATTCTAAGTAGCACTCCAGCACGGTTACCTAATGCTATAGCATGTATCTCAGGTTTGTCATGGCAATGGAATAATGTGAACTTTGAAATATTACATCCCAATAGTTCAGATCTAGGTAGTGAAAACAATTTATCCTGTGTGCTAAAAGTATCAAATACTCGGGGCAGTGTTTTATTATCCGGCGATATTGAAGCAGAAGCAGAAAAACACTTAGTTCAGCGTTATCGCCGTGACCTACAATCTACAATCTTAATTGCCCCTCACCATGGCAGTAAAACATCCTCATCCCTTGATTTTATTAATGCTGTTTCACCCGACTTTGCTTTGTTTCCTATTGGCTACCGTAATCGTTATCATTTTCCTCATAATATCGTTATAAAACGATACACAGACAAAGGCGTTAATTTGTTGAATACAGCCGATCACGGTGCTATTGAATTCAAATTTACCAACGACGCTATCTCAACTCCAATCACATGGCGACAAGAAAAGCACAAAATTTGGACAACTAATTAATAAAATTGATACTTTTGCACCATTATCATGTTCAAGAATGATGCTTTTTCACGTATCATGGTGCTAGGACTTTATGGATAAGAGATAAGAAACTATGTTGGAATTTTTTAGAGCTGGCGGTTTACTAATGTGGCCCCTGTTTATTTGTTCGGCAATTTCAATCGCCATTATTGCAGAACGCTTCTGGAGCCTTCAAAGTAAACGTATCTCCCCCCCAGAATTGATTACCCATATCTGGCAATGGCTAAAAAGCGGTCAAGTTGATAATAATCGTATTGGTGCCTTGCAACGTAACTCACCTTTAGGACAAATTCTCGCTGCGGGTCTAGCAACACGTGATTCAACTCGTGATATCACTAAAGAAAGTATCGAGGATACAGGTCGACACGTCACTTTATCTCTAGAACGAAACCTTAATACACTGGGCACCATTGCAGCGATTACACCTTTACTGGGTTTATTAGGTACGGTTATCGGTATGATCAAAGTATTTGCTGTTATTACAACAGAAGGTGTTGGTAATCCAGAAACATTAGCAGGCGGTATTTCTGAAGCATTGATTACTACCGCTATGGGTTTAGTTGTAGCAATACCTAGTCTTATTTTCTACCGTTACTTTCGTGGCAAAGTAAATGTTTTAGTGGTTGATATGGAAGAAAAAGCCATGAAACTTGTTGAGATATTACATGGTGATCGTGAATTTGATGCTGATAAGGATCTTCAATGAAACTCTCAGCAGATAGACCTGAGGAACCTGATGTCAACCTGACCCCCATGATTGATGTGGTATTTCTATTACTGCTCTTTTTCATGGTATCAACCAGTTTTATTCGTGAAAGCTCTCTCAAAGTGGACCTACCTCAAGCAACAGGTCAAGCGATACCTGAACAGGATCTTGCTATTGATATCATCATCAATGCGGATGGTCACTTTACCCTTAATGAAATCACACTAGAAAACCCAAGTACAGAGCAGTTATCAGCACATTTAAAACAGGCTGTGGGTGAAAATGTAGCTCCTCACATCATTATTAGTGCTGATGCTAATGCCGAATATCAAAATATTGTGACTGCAATGGATATCGCACAACAACTTGGATATAGCCGTTTAACTTTAGCAACACGCCAAACAACTCAATAATGAATCATGTCTCTCCCCCTATTAGCGCTCAGCAAATTTATCAGCGCCTCTTAAGCTATGTAAGACCCTATTGGATGGCCTTCGGTGCAGCAATTGCGTCCATGGCTATCTTTGCAGGGACAGAAGTCGGCTTAGCGGCATTAATGAAACCTTTAATGGATGGTAGTTTTGTTGAGCGTGATGCTGAAACTATTAAATTAATCCCCTTATTACTGATTGGGTTATTTATTATTCGAGGTGTTGCCAACTTTGTTACAGGCTACGGCTTAGGCTGGGTCGCTCGAAATGTCATCAAAAAGCTTCGCTCTGAAATGTTTGAGCGTCTTATCACCTTACCTGCTAGTTTTTATGACCAAAGCACATCTGGTCAGCTTATGTCAAAACTACTCTATGATGTCGAACAGGTAGCGACTGCCACAACAGATGCTGTATTAACTTTGATCCGAGATAGTCTGACGGTTGTAGGCCTTTTAGCTTGGATGGTCTATCTCAATGGTTTATTGTCATTGATCATTTTACTGACTGTTCCACTTATTGCATTTTTGGTCTATAAAATCAGCTCTCGCTTTCGTAATATCAGTAAAACAATTCAAGATTCTATGGGTGATGTTGGTCATATTAGTAATGAGATTATCGAAGGTCAAAGAGAAGTAAAAACCTTTGGTAGTCAGCAGTATGAAATGCAGCGTTTTGACAAAGCCAATCAAAAGAACCGTCAGCAAAGAATGAAAATGATCACAACTGATGCTATTAGCCAGCCCATCATTCAACTTATTTCAGTACTGGGTTTGTCAGGCGTTATTTATCTCGCAACGCTTCCTGAGATGCTAGAGAAAATATCTGTCGGTAGTTTCATTTCATTTGTTACTGCTATGTTTATGATTCTTACACCACTCAAGCGTCTGACTAAAATAAACTCAAAACTACAGGCAGGAATTGCTGCCGCACAAAGTATTTTTAGCCTACTCGATCAGAGTCCAGAGCTCAATACGGGTAGTAAAACAATGGCTCGTTCTCAAGGTGATATTCAATATAAGGCTGTGGGCTTTACTTACCAAGAAGACAAAGGCGATGTACTGAGTGACATCTCATTTCATGCCAAACCCGGTCAGACTATAGCCTTTGTTGGTCACTCTGGCAGTGGTAAAACAACATTAGTGAGTTTGTTGGCGCGCTTCTATTCCTTGAGCAAGGGACAAATATTAATTGATGGCATTGATATTAATGAACTTGAACTCTCCGCACTGCGTGAACAGATTTCACTGGTAAACCAACAGGTCATCTTATTCAACGATACCATTGCCAATAATATTACTTATGGTCAAAAAGAACATATTAGTAATGAAAAAATTATCGAAGCAGCCAAAGCCGCCCATGCATGGGAGTTCATAGAGCAACTTCCTGATGGTTTGGCTACTCAAGTCGGCCAAAATGGCGTGTTATTATCTGGAGGACAACGCCAACGACTCGCTATTGCTCGAGCATTATTACGTGATGCCCCCATTCTTGTTCTTGATGAAGCCACTGCATCACTAGATTCAGAAGCAGAACGCCATATCCAATCAGCATTAGAAACATTGATGACGCAACGAACGACACTCGTTATTGCTCACCGTTTATCTACTATTGAAAAAGCGGATCAAATCATTGTTATGCATGCTGGTCGTATTATTGAAACAGGGTCTCATGCCGAACTCATGGCAAAAGGTCAGCATTATGCTGAACTTCACCGCCTGCAGTTTCAGGAACACTCACCTGAAGCGCAATAAGCCATGAACTGGTTAATCAATAGCTGGTATCAAGCTCATCCTATTCGCTGGGTGCTTTGGCCCTTATCCCTAGTTTACTGCTTCGTTATTTTTGTACGTCGCACACTCTATCGTCTAGGCTTATTCAAACAAACTTCGCTCCCTGTTCCCGTTATTATTGTCGGCAATATTAGTGTTGGCGGTACAGGAAAAACTCCTTTTGTCATTTGGCTAGCTAAACAGCTAAAAGAGGCTGGCTTTCACCCTGGGATTATTAGCCGTGGTTATGGTGGTAAAGCAGAGCATTACCCTCAAGTAGTCACCCCAAATAGTGATCCCCACCTTGTTGGCGATGAGCCCATCATTATTCGCCGTCAATCAGCTTGCCCTATGGTAGTAGCGCCAAATCGTGTTGCTGCAGCTAAGCAACTATTAGATCAATTTGACTGTAATATTATTATTGCTGATGATGGCCTACAACACTATGCCTTAGCGCGAGATATTGAGGTTGTTATTGTCGATAGTCAACGTCTATTTGGCAATCAATATTGCCTGCCCTCAGGTCCATTACGGGAACCGCTATCTCGTCTAAAACAAGTAGACTTTATCGTACATAATGGGTCTGAAGCAGCGGCTGAGTTTACGATGGAAATATCACAGGGACTTGCTATTAACATAGCTGATCCCAGTATGAATAAAAAAGTATCTGACTTCCAACAGCAAGCTGTTCATTGTGTCGCTGGTATCGGTTACCCAGAACGATTTTTTAATCAATTATCAAAATCCGGCTTGACTGTTTTACCCCATCATTTTAGTGATCATCATCCCTTTCAAGCTAGCGATCTTGATTTTAATGATGAGCTTAATATTTTGATGACAGAAAAAGATGCCGTAAAATGCCAACACTTTGCCAAGAAAAATATGTGGTACATCCCCATCGAAGCGACAATAAACGGTAAACTTGAGCAACACTTATTAAATAAATTAGCGGAACTTCCACCTCATGGATAAAACTCTACTCGAAATCCTGGCCTGCCCTAGTTGTAAAGGCACCTTAAACTACAATAAAGCTAAGCAAGAGCTTGTATGTCCGGCCTGTCGTCTAGCATATCCAATTCGTGATGATATTCCTGTTATGTTGGCAGATGAAGCGCGCACGTTATCTACGGATGAAGAAGTCGCTTAATGTCATTTAAAATTGTTATCCCTTCTCGCTTTGCATCAACACGATTGCCTGGTAAACCATTATTAGATATTGTCGGAAAACCGATGGTTCAACATGTCTATGAACG
>Ga0105351_1001456_pt1 | contig 10824 bp, 9 predicted proteins | sample EN4Hudsemesocosm_FD_83662 | JGI IMG/M metagenome (GOLD analysis project Ga0105351, IMG submission 83662) | Methane-oxidizing microbial communities from mesocosms in the Hudson Canyon - EN4B Hudson Canyon | ecosystem: Environmental > Aquatic > Marine > Cold seeps | place: Hudson Canyon | collected... | reverse complement strand
GATGAAGCAAAAACGCCTATGTACCTTGCTATTGATAAAAAACTTGCTGTAATTATCGCGGTTTCTGATCCAATAAAAAAAGACTCTATTTCGGCAATTAAACGACTACAAGCTAATGGCATTCGCGTGGTAATGCTTACTGGCGATAACAGAGCTACCGCGAATGCTGTGGCTAAAAAGGTCGGTATTAAAGAAGTGTTTGCAGAGGTTATGCCTGAAGATAAGTCAAATAAAGTTGCAGAGTTACAAGCTCAGGGGGAAGTGGTTGGCATGACTGGCGATGGTATTAATGATGCCCCAGCATTGGCTTTGGCCAATGTCGGATTTGCTATTGGCACAGGGACAGATGTCGCCATAGAAAGTGCTGATATCACCTTGATGCGAGGCTCTCTTCATGGTTTAGCTGACGCTATCGCTGTCAGTAAAGCGACATTACGTAATATTAAACAAAACCTCTTCGGGGCTTTTATATACAACGTTGCAGGGGTTCCCTTTGCTGCAGGTGTGCTGTATCCACTTTTTGGACTTTTACTTAACCCGGTAATTGCGGGAGCCGCGATGGCATTTTCGTCATTAACCGTGGTGAGTAACGCTAACCGATTACGCTTCTTTAAACCTCAAGATCACTAGTTCAGCTATTAGGAGAATAGAAAATGATGATAATTAATTTACTAGGTTTGCTACTCATTGGCTTAGTTGTTTGGTGGTTTTGGTTATACAAACCTGTAAGGGCAGCTGATGCGAGTGTTGAAGTTGTAACCGTTGTCGTTAATAACGGCATCTATCAGCCGTCAAGAATAAAAGTTACGGCGGGCAAGAAAATAACGCTGCAATTTTTAAGAAAAGACGGTAGTCCCTGTGCTGCTACCGTGTTATTCCCGGAGTTTGAAATTAGTGAGGAGCTGCCATTAGATGCAAATAAAGCTGTAGAACTTCCTCCGATGCCATCGGGAGAATATCTATTTCATTGCCCTATGAAAATGTATACCGGCACCTTGATTGTTGAGTCGAACTTTTAAGGAGTAATTTGTTTAGGCCAAATCATTTACAACCTGTTTAATAGATGTTTTGTAGTAAGTGGCAATTAACATAATGCGTTGTAGTTCGAAATTAATTATCAAAGCCTGACCTTGACATAATTTGCCCACTGCTTGAATGAAAAGAGAGTAGTTGGCCTGTTCTACATCTTGCTGTTTACTTTCAATTTCTATTAATGCCAATAAAGCGGTAAGCTCATGATTAGCTAAGGGGGAGAAGTTTTCATTAATAAATAAATAGGCTTCAATAGGTGTTAAATTTTGTTGATCACGTTGGCATAATCCATCGCGCAATGCTTCATTACTTCCAAATAGCATCATAGAGCGTAAGTAGTTAAAAGGCGGTTGAGCGCTTGCTGATACTAATTGATTATTAGTAAATAAATAATGAAATACATTACGTTGTTGGTGATCTATTTTATTGAAGTTACTTTTTATCTGTAATGCCGGAGTGAAAAAGTTTAAAGTGTCGCTAGTTTTAATTCTGGCAATTAGTGCACTGGAAACACCTTTTTTTTCTATAAAACTAGTCGCTAACTGTTGATAAAAATCAAAACTAGAGGATTTTATTTGTCCTTGTTTAAACATAAAACCTAATTGAACTATGTTCTCGTTATCGTTCGAATTTAAGTAATGCTGCAACAAAGCTTTAAGATCCATTTTTGTCAATAAATTGATCAGTGTCTGTAAATGTTTCTGCATTGATTAGCCTTGTTAACTATTTGTAATTATTGAACTATAAAAGTATATCAAATGAGTTGTTGAATTAATCTAGTCCACAGTAAAAAGACAAAAAAAATGCACCTATAAAATAGATGCATAAAACATGAAACACTAAGGGAATAACATAACTGCTAAGTAAGAGTGTGCTTTTTCAACTTAGTTCAATTTATTTGTAAAAAAATCTATGGTTGTGGAGAAAATGATTAAACTACTATTTTATAGAGGTATAAACAGTTAATTAAAAAAGTTAAATAAGTCAAGCTAGATAAAATAAGTCAATAATTTTTGCAATGCATTAATTGTATAATAAACAAACATTACTTTAGCGTAATGAATAAATAACTTTAAAGGAAAAATCATGAGTAAGCAGAAAGAAACATTAGCGAAAGATAGTTTGAATAAAACAGAACTAGGTAGAGGAAAAATCAAAGATAATTTTTTAGCCGCGTTAGTAACTTCAAAATTGTATAAGTTACAGGTGGTTAAAGCTAAAAAGGGCAAGGGTTCGTATCAGCGGAAAGCTAAAAACCTAAGACGAGAGTCTTATTTAATGGCGGCTTAAGATCTTACTTATAGCCACTATTAAATAAGCCTTTCTGTTTTTTAGTAAATGCTTTGCTTTTTCTATTGCTAAGCGTTTACCGTTTTAACCCACATATTCAATCTGTTTTACAATAGAAAATAAAGCACGGCAGGAATAGTAACTAAACTTCCCAAATTACCTAATAAAACGATTGAAGCGACTTGTTTGGGTTGCTGATTATATTTTTCTGCTATCATAAAATTAAGGACTGCAGGTGGTAATACCCCAAAAATCAGTAATTGCCCATATTGCAATTCATTTAAATTTAGAAAGGGAGTTATTAATAAAACCATACAAATTCCTGTTGCTGGGCAGATAATGGCGCCGACTAATCCTATTCGCCAATCTTGAAGGTTTACAGACGTTAAGCGAACGCCAAGTGAAAATAACATTAATGGAATCGCAACCATGCCTAACATTTCAATTGAAATAGTGACCACATCAGGTAATACCCAACCGCTAATACTAAGCCCTAATCCAAGCACTGTTGCAGAAACCATGGGAATTTTTACAATGGAAAATAACGAAATATTCCTGTTCATCATTTTCATTCCCAAACTGAAATGAAGCGTATTTTCAACAATAAATAGCATCACCGCAGCAGGTAAAGCCTGCTCGCCAAAAGCAAACAACGCCAAAGGTAATCCAATATTACCTGAGTTAGAAAACATCATCGGCGGTACAAATGTTTTCACGTTGAAACCCATAAATTTAGCAACGGGCCAAGCCAATATTCCCGAAAAAACAACTACAATAGCACCACCTATTGCCAACTGAGAATACATGTCAACTTGAAAGTTTTTATCTGCTAAAACGTGAAAGATTAACGCAGGAGTAAATATATCTAAATTGAGCTGGTTGGCCGAAAGCATATCTGGCGCATGCTTTCGACCATAAAAAAAACCAATTGAAACAATGGCGAAAAGTGGGAAAATAACGGTAAATATTTGTAAAAACATGGTAATGGCTCGATGCGCGATAAAGGAGAAACATGACAAACTATCATGTAAAAAACTTTTAAGACAGTACTTGGGTTTGTTGGTCTCTCATCATCAACTTTGCAGTAGGCGACTTGAGTTGAGGTAGAAGAAACAATTATTTTTTATAAAATTCTAAACAAGCACTTCCCACTGTTATGCATCAAGGGCTAGCCCTAAATGATCTGGTATTGCTTTTATATGTTGCTTCAAACTAAATCCATGACATTACGTCGTTTTTATAAAGAATTATTTTCTCTAAGGCTCATAATTGCCGTAGGTTATGTTTGATTTAAATCAATAATACTTTTCGATTATTTCGTATGCTTATTTTAATTATTTCAACATAGAGAAAAGGCTACTGTCATGACAGAAATCAATACAATATTATATGCAACTGACCTTGGAAAACATACAAGACCAGCTTTTCGTATGGCTGTTAGCCTCGCTAAACAAAATAACGCGAAAATTCATTTTCTATATGTAATTGAACCGGTGAATGCTAATACAGCATCGCTGGTTAACCCGTATCTGCCAGAAGGTACTATAGAAGATTTATATCAGCGTTCGGTTGATGATCTACATCAGAAAGTTAAGAATCGCATTGATAAATTCTGCCTAGAAGAATTGGATGGAGAAGAATTTCCTGGAGGTAAGCCTGTAGCAGATATTATAGAAGGCTCACCTGCCGCGACAATAATTAGTATGGCAGTAGATAAAAATGTTGACCTTATTGTAATGGGTAGTCACGCACATAGTGTATTAAATAACCTTTTCATTGGGTCAGTAGCAGATAAAGTAGTGAACAGATCAACTACACCCGTATTATTAGTACCGCTCAAAAGTGACTAATTTATATATCTAAACTACCTCAAGAAGTGCCAATAGAAATGTCTTGAGGTTTACATGGATTGTATTCGATGGGAGAGTTCTGACTAACTATCTTCGTAATAAAGTGCCAAGTTTTTCATTTGTTATTTTAATACCTAAATTTTTGGCTGTTGCCCAATGTAATGCGACATCAGCGGATAGAACTGGAATGCCAAACTCTAGCTCCAAGTCTTCGATAATACTCAAAAACCTCACGCCAGAGCCACCAACTAGAACCATTTCAGCATTGGGCGCTGATGCTCGAGTTTGGCGAATGCTTTCTTTTATTTCTTCTTCACTAAAATTATAATGGCGAGCGTCAACGGCTTCTTGAGAAACAAACAGTCCTTGTTCAACAAAAGTTTCACAACTTTCAATAGAGATATCTAATGTCTGTAAAAACGTTAAAAATCGTTTTTTCCACTCTACATTGTAATATGGGCAAGCGAGCGCTATTCGTTTACAGCCTAAATTTTGTATTGCATCAAGCACTGCAACACCATTGAGTATAACGGGGCATCCACAAGCATCAGCTAAACGTTGTTGTAATGCTCTAGTCCCTTCAGCTGTATAGTCATTAAAATACGCAAAAGCTGGTCCTACTTGAATGATCAGCTCACTGCCTGCCTCTTTCAATAATCTAGCTGCATATTCAAGGTGAGGCTCTAGTTGCTCTATTTGTTCAAAGCTATAATCAAAGCCAACGGGAGGCAGAATTGTTTGCGCTATATCAATAATTTGTGGGCATAATGTGGATAATTCTTTACTTGTAGGGTCTATCCAGCCAGGTGCAACAATGATACCCAGCTTAGGTATACTTTGAGAAGTTTTTACTGAGGGTGAGTGAGAGAAAGTTTTCACAGGAGATACTCCAAAATAAGTGATTAACAGCTTCATATGAATAATGATGAAGCTATTTGTAGAGGTGAATTTTGCTAATTAAGGTTAATTATTCCCATAATCTTGTTTTAATGAACTCATAAAAGAGTAGGTCATTATTAGATAAACAAACAAAATAGGTAATGACACGACTAACACTGCAGTTTGCGCAACTTTCAGGCCGCCAACATACATTAAGCAAATAGGAAGTAATGCCAGTGTTAAGGCCCAAAATGTTCGGTGAAGACGATGAGGATCTTCCCCCGGAGGTAATTCAGCCGTCGCACTACTAGCAAGAACGTAAGATGCTGCATCGTAGGTTGTTGCTACGAAAATGATACAAACAATGCAGAATAAACCAATAACAATGTTAGATAAGGGTAATTGTTCAAATACCGTAATAATAGCCGTAGGTATGCCACTTTCATTCATTAACGTAATAACGTCTAAATTACCTGAGAGTTGTTGGTATAATGAAAAATTACCAAAAATCATATAGAAGAGTGAACCACCGATAGTTCCAAAAGTAAGCATGCCTACGGTTACTTCTTTTATGGTTCTTCCTTTTGATATACGGGTAACAAAAATACCAACGAATGGACCAAAAGCTACCCACCAAGCCCAGTAAAAAATAGTCCAATCTTCAACGAAATTAGATTCTGTAAACGGGTCTGTCCAAGTATTCATTTGAATGAAATTTTGCAAAACAGTGCCTAAGCCGTTGATGCTTGCTTTTAATATAAAAACGGTTGGACCTGCAAATAAAAAAAATGCCAACAATATAAAAGATAACCATACATTGGTTGAACTTAATCGTTTCATACCCTTTTCTAAACCAAAGAAAACACTCGTTGCAAAAATGGCAACGCAAACTAGTACGACAATAACCTCAAGGGTAAAATTTGACTCTATACCAATCAATTGAGCAATGCCTTCAGCAATTAAAGGCGTTGAGAAGCCTAAAGACGAACCAGCTCCTCCAATTAATGCTACCCGAAAGAGAAAATCAATAAATCGTCCAGCGAAAGAGTTCTCTTTACCACCGAGGACATGGTGACAACTTATACTAAACTTTAGCATGGGGACTTTTTTAACATAATAAGGGTAAGCAATCGCTAAAGTGGGCAAACAATAAAAGGCCCATGCACTAATCCCCCAGTGGAACAATCCATAAGATGATGCCCATTTAGCGGCGGCAGTTGTCATAGGTTCAACGCCAAATGGAGGTGCTTGATAATAAAAAGCCCACTCAATTGTTGCCCAATATAACAAGCCAGCCCCTACACCAGCACAAAATAACATGCCACTCCAAGCAAAGTTGTTATATTCTGGTTTATCATCTTCATCACCAAGTTTTATGCTGCCATATTTTCCAAAAGCTAGCCAAAGCAGTAAAGGTAAGATGGTAGAGGCAAGTAGTACATAGAGAAAGCCAAAATTACTGGCTATGTATTGGTAGGCTTGTTGCATGATCTCTGAGGATGCTTTTGGTGCAATAATTAAAGGTATAGTCATTAATAACATAATAACGATGGTTGCTATAAATCATGATTTATCAATACGTTGCTTCAAATTTATTCTCCGTTGTTATTGTTTTTTATTTTCGGTTTTTCGAACGTGTTTGAAGCCAATTGTTTCAATAACAATAGCTTTACATAAATACTTCATATTTGCTAAAGCACCAAAGGAGATTATAAATTGTATTAGTAAAATAAAATGTTTTGTTAAATACACGCAAACTCTCCAAAGATGCTTTGATATACCTAGAGAAAATATACTGTCTCTGACACTATATCTACCTTAGTATTCTGCTGAATATTTATGCTTCAACATTAACAACAACAGAACCACGTAAGCCATTTTTCTCTATTAACTCATGGCTTCTAGCCATTTCATTAAAAGGTAAAACATGGGTGACTCTATGTTGTAATTGGTCATTTGAAAGCTTATCGAATATATCGTCCATCGCATGTTGCTTAGCCGCTTCTGGCATAGCATAAACAATCGTCATTTTTATGGTTAAATCCATAAACATCATTTGGAAGAAAGGTAATTTTGGTTCTTTAATTTGTGTATTTCCGTAGGTAGCAATGACCCCACCAATGCGGATACATTTTAAAACTTCAGGTAAATTAAAGCCAAATTCAACATCAACAACACGATCAACTTTCTCGCCATTGTTAACTTCTTGAACTTTATCTCCCCAATTCATCTCGCGATGGTTAACCACTAAATCAGCGCCTGCAGCTAAACATGCGGCTTCATCTTCAGGGTTGCTTGCTGTGGTAATAACTTTAGCTCCCGCAATTTTTGCCCATTGAATAGCGTAATAACCAACACGACCAGCACCACCCGTGATAAGTACTGTTTGTTCATTAAGGTCACCATCAGACATAACGACTCGGTGTGCTGTCATCGCAGGAATACCTAAACAAGCACCAATTTCAAACGACGTATTATCGGGTAATTTTGCCGCGCGTGACGCGTCTATAGCAACATACTCAGCAGCAGTTCCTAACATACGAGCATATTGTGCTTGATAAACCCAAACACGCTCATTAATTCTACTTTCGCAAACGCCTTTACCAACAGCTTCAATAATACCTGCGCCATCACTATGTGGAATAACATGCCCAGTATCTAAAAGATTAGGAAAAGCGCCGGCACGTTTTTTTACGTCTGATGGATTAACGCCCGTAGTTTTTAATTTTATTAATACTTCACCTTCACCAGGCACAGGCTTAGGTTGTTCACCAATAATAATACTCTCTTTCGGTGTTCCGAATTTTTCAAACCATGCTGCTTTCATTTTGTTCTCCAATTGAAGTTTATGTAATAACACCTTTAGTGCTCGATTACATATGAACCGATAACAGGTATTACAAATCTATATTAAAATTTACTCGATAAGTTTTCTGTATGGCCATCAATACCCATGATTTGCCCTGAAATACTAGCACCCAATGTTGATGTTAAATATATTGCCATATTAGCGACATCATCAGGGCCAACAAATAAACGCATAGAACTTTGTTCTGCGTAAAGCTCTTTAACCACTTCAGTTGTTACCCCTCGTTTTTGTGCATCTCGTTCGATGACACCATCAATTCTTTCGCCACGGACACTACCAGGACAAAGCGCATTAACGCGAATATTATGAGGTCCTAGCTCCATGGCCCAGGTTTTTGTTAAACCAATTAAAGCCCATTTGGCGGCGGTATAAGGAGAACGCATAGGAAAACCAAAAAATGCGGCATTTGAAGATATGTTAATAATACTGCCAGAGCCGTTTGCTTTAAGAAGCGGTACCGCATATTTAGTACAATGGAATTGACCATTTAAATCTATATTAATGGTTTGTGCCCATTCATCTGGGTTAATATCTTCTACCAGGGCTGTGGGCCCAGCAATACCAGCATTATTCACTAAAATATCTAAATGTGTATAATGTGTTTTAAAGTCATTAAACATTTGCTCGACTTGCGATACATTTGATACATCAGCTAACGATGCTGTCGCGCTAGGATTTGCTTGAATAAAACAGTCGATACTCTCTTGATTAATATCACAAACATGTACTTTACAACCATAGCTTAAATATTTTTCTGCTATTATACGGCCAATACCATTTGCACCTGCTGTAACAAGTACTACTTGCTCAGGCCCCAACCCGTTATCATGAATAGTCATGAAATATCCTTACTTTAAAATGATGAAATAAATTGAAATATAAAAGTGGAAAAATAGGGGGTAGTTGAAGGTACCTATCCCCCTTAAAAAAATTATTCAAATAACATATGGTATCGAATACCAATGTTGCGTGGGCGATTAGTTGTTACTGTTGTATCCCAACTTGCAGTCCCTTTTGATAGTTGTGCACGTTCGTCTGTCAGGTTATTAATATAGAAATTTAGTCCCCAACCTTCCATGTTGATACCAGCAGAAAGGTTGACTATGTTGTAACTATCATTAGATTGACGGTTGTCCGTGTTAAGATCGGTGGTTTTGTATTTAAACATTTCATTATATGATTCACCAACGTGAGAGAAAACAACTTGTGCAAAACTGTCATATTCACCAACCATAAAATTATATCTACTGGTGATATTTCCTTTAAACTCAGGTACGTTAGGTAATTGAGTGCCCTCAGGTGAGTAATTATTCCCCACCAATAAATCACTTGCTAACTCAGCTTTATTAAAATTAAATGCGGCTGTAATAGTCCAGTCTGGTGTCAATAAATACGTTATATCAGACTCTAATCCAACAATTTTTGCTTCAGTAGCATTTACTGTTAAACGAACGGGTGAGTCATAAGAAGCATCGTATCGCGTGAATTGCATATCATCCCACTGCATATGATAGAGTGCGCCGTTCCAACGAAGGTTGTTTTCCAACCACATTGTTTTCCAGCCAAGTTCGGTATTTGTGATAAAATCTGCTTTATATTCACGGTTAATGATTTCGGTTTCATCTCGGTTTATTCCACCAGGACGATAACCTTCAGACCAAGTTAAATAAGTCATTTTTTCATCATCAATTTTATACGTAACGTTGAATTTGAAAATACTATCTTTATCTTTTATTTTACTATCAACATTAATTATTGGAAACCCAGGAGCAATTACGCCATAACCTGACACACCTTCTAACTTACTTTCATTTTCAAAAAAACGAGCTCCAAATGTTGTTGTTAACTGCTCAGTAAATGCGTAGCTAACTTCCCCAAAAATCGCCCACTGATTATCGGTACGTTTTTGGTCAGTTAAATACCAAAGATCTTCTCCATCAAGCAATTTAAAATCTTCACCTTGTGCCATCCCTTCCATTATCCATTCTTGGCGATAGTCATGGCTGGACTTTTCACTATATAACCCAACAATATATTGCAGCGGGTTATCACTCGTTGATTGCAAGCGAAGTTCATGGGTATTTCGTTTTAGTTTATTATCATCGTTATAGAAAATCGCCATGCTTGAACAATCTACATCAGCAGTTCCGTAGTATTCACAACCGTAATATTGGATCCAGCTAGTAGAAAAATAATCTGCATAATCTGAATAATCATTAAAGAACTCAATATCACGATCCATAAACGAACCAGCATAAGTCAAAGCAGCTGAACCTAAGTCACCTTCTATGGTTAAGGCCCCTTGACTAAATTCATCGTCCATAGAGTCAGGGAAATGACGCTGAACTTCCAAATCACCAATATCACCACTCGGGTTATTTGAGTCTTGAAACCAAACACCTTTTGTTTCTTGTGTTTGCGTTAAATAGCTTGCTGTGGCAGTCCAATTTTCATTTAAGTTGACTTTTAATGCGGCTCTTATGCCACTGTTTGTTAACTCATTAAAATTTTCTTTAACTAAACTGTCATTGTTTTCTTCTACTGTTGAAAACTCACCACCGTTGGTAAATAAACCATAAGTACGTGTACCCTCAGTGTTATCAATATATCCGCCATCTTCTTTAGTCCAAGCCACTAAACGTATTGCTGCATTATCAGCAATAGGAATATTAACAAACCCTTCAAGAGAATGACTAGCATCACCACTATAGGTAGTGCCATAACTAACATCAAAGCCACCTTCTAAAGCATCAGTATCAGGTTTGTTTGTTATGATCCTAAGTGTGCCTGACTGTGAACTTGCACCAAACAACGTACTTTGAGGTCCGGCAAGTGCTTCTATACGTTCAATATCATAAATATGTAAGTCAAGATTACGACCAATAGCCGTTACCGGTTGCTCAT
>Ga0105351_1001452_pt1 | contig 10835 bp, 10 predicted proteins | sample EN4Hudsemesocosm_FD_83662 | JGI IMG/M metagenome (GOLD analysis project Ga0105351, IMG submission 83662) | Methane-oxidizing microbial communities from mesocosms in the Hudson Canyon - EN4B Hudson Canyon | ecosystem: Environmental > Aquatic > Marine > Cold seeps | place: Hudson Canyon... | reverse complement strand
TGATTATTACTATAAGGTTCAAGATAAATTAGTGCTTCATCCAAATATTTTTTAGACCTATTGTAATAACTCACTCCCATAATTAGTGTATTTGCACAATGATACCCATACACATCTGGATTTTCATTTGCTAATACTCTATACAAATTTAAAGCTTGCGCATACATCTGCTCAGCCTCTTCTTTTTTATTCTCATACTTTGTATATAAAGCAGCAAGATTACTAAGTGTCATAGCAACACTTGGCATATATACTTCAGGATTATTTTTTGCCAATTGTTTTGAGATATCTAAAGATTCTAAGTACTCTTTGTTTGTATCTTCTTTTTTTGTTTTATCTTTAACATGAAATGCAGCCATATTATTTAATGTTTTAGCAACATGAGGCAGATAGGTATCTGGGTTTTTTTTGGCTAATATTCTTGCTAATTGTAATGCTTCACTGTATTCTTTTTGCGCTTGATCTCTTTTTGTAAAATCTTGTGCATGTAAATTTGCAAGATTATTAAGTATTGACTCTACACTTACTAAATGGGTGTCTGGATCTGAAATAGCTAGTTTTCTCGCAATTTCTAGTGCTTCTAAATACTCTACTTCCGCCTCTTTTCTTTTAGTATTATCTTTTGAGTGAAAATCAGCCAGATTATTAAGTATCATTTCTACACTTGGCAGATGCTCCTTAGGATTTGTTTTCGCCAGTATTCTTGCTAACTCCAATGCTTCTTTATATTCTTCTTCTGTTTGGATTTTTTTGGTATTATCTTTTGCATGAAAGGAGGCTAGATTATTAAGTATCATCTCGACATTTGGAATATACACCTCAGGATTTATTTTTGCTAATTGCCTTGCTAACTGTAAAGCTTCCAAATATTCTTTTTGTGTTTGTTCTCTTTTTGTACTGTCTTTAGAATGAAATGTTGCAAGATTGTTAAGTATCATTTCTACATTACATAAATATATTTCTGGATTACTCTTTGCAAGTTGTCTTGCTATTATTAATGCCTCTTCATATTCTTTTTGAGTTTCACTTCTCTTAGTATTATCTTTAGCATGAAGACACGCCAGCCTATTAAGTGTCATATCTACATCACAAAGATAAGTATTAGGGTCTTCTTTTGCTAACTCTTTTCCTAATTGTAGAGACCTAATATATTCTTCTTCTGCTTGGATTTTTTTATTTTTATCTTTGATATGTAAATCTGCAAGATTATTAAAAATCATTTTCACTTTTGGTTTATATTTTTTTGGATTTGTTTTTGATAATTCTAATGCTTCTTCATAATAGAGAATTGCATTTTCAACATCTCCTTTATGCCTTTGAAAAAAATAACCTACTTCAAATAAGTTTTCTACACTTTCATGCAAATTTAGAGCATTAAGATATAAATCCTCTGCTGTTTCATAGATTTTTTCAGACAGACTCATTTTAGCTTCGAAGATTAAGATTTTTGATAGTTTTTTATTATTAACTTCTAATTGATCACTTTTACTAGATGCTTGGTTTGTTTTTATATATTCACTTGCTTTTTTATATCCATTTGTATTAAATACATGGTAAGCTTCATCAATATATATTTCATTTATATTTTTTTTCAATTTATTCAAGGCATAATTAATTTTTCTTTGAAAATTTAATTCTTTATTAACACGATTTATTTTTTTAGATAAAGTTAACTTCTCTTTTGTTAATAATGATTCAAAACCACCCTCCTTCAATCGTAAAAACTTTTTTTCCAGTTTTACTACAACTTGCAGTTTTTCTTCAATTACAATATTATGAAAATTCATCTCAGCCTCTTATTCTTGAAGTAATTAAAATATATACAATACTAAATAAAATAAGCTGATGTTTTTATATGTTGGATTTTTTATAATTTAAAGCAAAGCATATTATTAGAAAAGAATATATACTTTTAATCTTCAGTAATTCGCCCTTGTTTCTTAACATATGTAAGACCCCATTTGTACATTTCATTTAGCAAAGGTCTTAGCTCTTCGCCAAGTGGAGTCAAGGAGTAAATCACACGTGGAGGAACTTCTGCATATGCTTCTCTATTTATTATTCCATTTTTTTCAAGATCTCTTAATTTTGCAGTTAATGTTTTTTTTGTTACATTATTAATAATATCAAAAAGCTCGGTGTATCGTTTTTCACCTTCTAGTAAATACCAAATTACATCTAACTTCCATTTATCATTAAAAATTTCAGTTGTAACTGTAACGGGACAAACGTATTCTTTTTCATTTACGATATACATGTAAAACCTTTTTTATCAATTATAACAAACTAAACTTAAATAGGAGCCTAAGATACTCCAAGGATATTTTAGACCCCTAAGGTATAAAAAGTATCCTAAGGATATTATAAGCATCTAAGTACTATACTTCTCACATAAAATTCAAAGGAAAAAAATGAAGAACGTATTAATTATCAATGGCCATCAAAAGTGGGAAGGTCTTGCAAGTGGAGATTTAAATCAACAGTTTGTCAATACAGCAACTGATTTTTTAAAAGAAAATGGGTTTAATATAAAAAATACTATTACGGAGAGTGAATATGTTATACAAGAGGAATTAGACAAGTTTGCTTGGGCTGATTATATTTATTTACAATTTCCAATTTATTGGATGGGAGTCCCATGGCTTACTAAAAAATATATAGATGAAATATTTACCTATGGTTATGGAACCGTCACCGCTATTAATGACGGTAGAAGTAGTACAGATCCTACAAAAAAATACGGTACAGGTGGATTACTAAAAGAAAAAAAATATATGTTATCGGTAACTTATAACTGTCCAGATAGCGAATTTGATAATGAAGATGGTTTTTTCGAGGGTATGAATACGGATGAAGCGAATGTAGCTACGCACAAAACTTTTAAATACTGTGGTGCACAAGCACTTGAATCGTATTCTTTACATGATGTCCATAAAAGTGATTTAAATTTTGAAAATGCCAAAAGCAATTTTATAGGTGTTTTGAAAAGAAACTTTTTGAATTAAATATAAATTAGGTATTGTATATTTATTACAATACCTATACTCCCCAAACTTGGATATACTAAATAAAAAAGTTTTCAATATGAAATGTATCACATGCGAGCAATGGTCTTTTTCTATTATTTGTAAAACATGCCAAACAAGTCTTTTGGAACCCACATTACACAAACGTCAACTTGAAGAAGATTTTTTTGTTTACTCTTTTTATTCTTATGAAGAGTTACAAGACCTAATAAATACTAAGTATGAATTTTATGGAGATAAGGTTTATAATATACTAGCAAAACTCTCTTTTAATAGATTTTCTCAAACCTTTAAATACGATGAAAAAGTTATTTCAATACCTATTGATGATCATACTCGCCATGAATTTTCTCAAAGTGCTTTACTAGCAAGGCATACAAAATCAAAAAACATAACTCCTGTTTACACAACGCTTAAAGCAACAAGCAAAGTTAAATACGCAGGTCGTGATTTAGAATTTAGACAAAAAAATCCAAGAAGATTTAAATATAGTGGTAAAAGTGATATAAAAGTAATACTAATTGATGACTTAGTAACAACAGGATTGACACTTATTGAAGCTAGAAAAAAATTACGGCAACATGGGTGTGAAACTTTATTTGCTTTAACTTTATGTGATGCGAAATTTTAGTATACTGTCTTTTTTTTAAAAGGTATAACTTTGATTGGAATTATTAATTATAATATGGGAAATCTTGCAAGTGTTTATAATGCTTGTCATTTATTAGATGGGAACGCGCAAATTGTTAGTGACCCAAATAAATTAAAAGAGTTTGATAAACTTATTCTTCCTGGTGTTGGTGCATTTGGTGATGCGATGGAACACTTAAATGAAACAGGAATGAAAGACGCTATTTTAGAATATGCAACCAGTGGAAAACCAATGCTTGGTATTTGTTTGGGAATGCAACTTTTATTTGAAAGCTCCGTTGAGTTTGGAGAGCATAAAGGTCTTGGACTTATTGATGGACATATTGTAAAATTTGACAAATCAAAAATGCATGAAGATACAAAAGTCCCTCACATGGGATGGAATGTAATTAAAACAAAAGATGATCATACTTTATTTAAAGGATTAGAAAATCCTTACCTTTATTTTGTACATTCATTTCATGTGCAGACCAATGAGAAAAATATTATAGGAAAAACAGAATATGGTTATGAATTTGCGAGTGCCGTTCATAAAGATAATATATACGGTTTTCAACCGCATCCAGAAAAGTCACATGACAATGGCTTAGCAATATTAAAAAATTTTATAAATTTATAGGACAATAGAAAATGGATATACTACCAGCAATTGATTTGAAAGATGGAAAAGCAGTAAGACTAAGTAAAGGTTTAATGGAAAGTGCTAAAATCTATAGTGATGAGCCATGGCAAGTTGCAAAGAGATTTGAAGAGCTTGGAAGTAAATGGCTACACATTGTTGACTTAAATGGTGCTTTTGCAGGTGAACCTGCAAACTTAGAACAAATAAAAAAAATCAGAGAAAACTGTAATCTTAAAATTGAGCTAGGTGGTGGTATCAGAGATGAAAAAACCATTCAAATGTATATTGAACTAGGTGTTGACAGACTTATATTAGGTTCAATTGCAGTTAAAGACCCTCAATTTATAAAAGATATGGCGGCTAAGTACCCAATTGCAGTGGGAATTGATGTACTGAATGGAATGGTTGCAGTTGAGGGTTGGGCTGAAGTATCTACTATGAAAGCTACAGATTTAGCGCAAGAGTTTGCAGATGCAGGTGTGCAAGCTATAATTTGTACAGATATTTCAAAAGATGGAATGTTATGTGGTGTAAATGTTAACTTCACAGAAGAAATAGCCTTAGCTTCAAAAGTAGATACCATTGCTAGTGGTGGAGTAAAAGACATCAATGATATTACATCTTGTAAAGAAAATGGAAACATTGCAGGTGTGATTGTTGGTAAAGCCTTTTATGAAGGAACTTTAGATTTAGAAGAAGCATTTAAAGTACTATAAAATATATAAGGATAAATTTTGGCTGTAGAAATTGTAATTAAAGAATTAATCAAAAAGAAAGATGAATTATCTATATTTATCAACAAACTTGAAAACATTATTAAAGAAAAAAAAGAAGAAATCTATCATTTAGATAATACTCTAAAAATCTTTGAGAATGACAGCCAAAATAACTCAAGTGAGTTAATGGAACAAACAACTAATCCAAATATAATTAAACATGATTTCAACAACTCTATAGATATTACAGCTGATACACAAGTGAGTGATAATATCAAGAAAGCAATAAAAAAACAGTCACAAAAAGTAGAAAAACTGCACAGTGATGAAAAAGAAATTTTAAAACAATTTAAACAATTAATGAAAGGTTAAAACGTCAGCCCTGATGTAAAGAGTAATTTACTGTTATTATCAGGCTCACTGCTGATTCTTTCATTATTTATTTTCCAAACTATTTGTAGTTTTGTAAAAAAATCCTTATAAGTTAAATAGTACCCAACTCCAATATCTTGTAATGTTCTTGAGTTTCTATTTACTGAATTTTCGGCATATGCCTTTCCTCTATCATAAAAAACTCCAATGCTATTAGACACCTGTGTATTTCTGAAAATATTGTATTTTAACTCTGTGTTAAAGACATAGCCATTTTCTGCGCTTAGTTCACTACTTGGATATATTTTAACTGCATTTATACCTCCCACTAAAAAATCTTCACTACCATCTAAATTTTTATTTTTAAGACTGTGTTGGTTATTAAATTTTACTTCTAAAGATAGGTTCTCTTTGAGCTGAAAAAGTGATGAATATGAAAAGTTAACCTTTGCATATTTTCCACTTGTATTCGCACCTTCTTTATCAATATTTTTTTGCGTTTGATCATCAAATTTCAAATGCCCAACAGTAAAGTATATATTACTTTGCAAGTTATAAGCAATGCCAAAAATAGAATTATTAAGTTTTGAATAGTTTAGTCCTATCTTTGAGGTATGTGTTTGTTTTTTATTTATAAAAGATTCTATTCCAATTTCATCTTTTAAACTACTTTTTTTTACAGTTAGAAAAAAATTAAGGTTTCGATATCTTTGACGTAAATAAGCGTAGGTGAGATTAAAAAGAATATTTTTGGAATTACCATGGGCATCTAAGTTTTCATACTCTTTGATTAGATGATAAGAAGTACGAGAATATTCAATTTTTGCTTTTAGACCACTTTTATGTAATGGCAGGGTATATGATGTTAAGAAATCTTTTAGATTTTCACCACTACTTATTGAGTTACTCAAAGAAAACTTATCCCCATAGTGAAAAGGAGAATAAAAATCAGACCCAATCACTAGTTTATTTTTTCCTGAATATCTTCCATTATAATTATCAATAAGGACATATGCATCATAATTTTTTGAATTTTTAACCTCAATTAAAATATCACTGGTTCCTACTTTAGTACCCGCTTTTATACTTGCGTTTGAGACAATAATACCCTCTAAATCATTTATCATTAATAGTGTTGTATCTAAAGAACTTTTGCTAATTATTTTGTTTTTTGTATTATGGGTAATAGTCTGTTTAATTAAAGAGGTATTTACTTTAGATTGATTGTGTAGTGTAACTTCTGAATATTTTCCTTCAAGTATACTAATTTCTAAAATATTATTTTTTATTCTTTGTGCAGGAAAATATGCTCTTGCTACAAAATAACCTCTTTCTTGGTACTCCTTTGTTATTAAAAAAACAATATTTTTGATTTTATTAAAATTTAACCATTTATTTTTAAAAGTAGAAACTAAAGCTTTTAGTTCTTTACTGGTTATACAATATTACCTTTAAAGTTAAAATTTTTAATCAATATAGTTTTATCATTTTTTATTGATTTTTTACTTATTTCATCTTTTACTTTTTTTGATTTATTAACTGATATTAATTTTTTTTGTTTTTTTTGTATTATTTCTTCTGGAATGTTATATTGATTTTTCATATTATAAAAACTTGGTATTTCTGCAAACAATGTTGTTGTTAAATGTATACATACTATTATTCTATAAAATTGTTTCAAATTCAAATACCTTTTATATTTTTAAAATTAAGGACATAAGTTATATAAGAAATTACATTTGTCTCTTAAAGGTAAAATTTTTAATTCTACGTCACTTTGAAGTAAAAACATTGGGTACATTTCATCTTTTAAATTTGCAGAGATAAGTATATTTTCTTTATTATTTAAAATATTCGTGTTACTCTCTTTTGCTAGTTTAATTCTTTTATCTTTATTTGTTTCGTCTTCACTATCTATACTTTCTTCCAATTTTTCATCTTCACTTTGATCTTCTGTTTCATCTATTGTTTCGTCTTCATTATCTATACTTTCTTCCAGTTTTTCATCTTCACTTTGATCATCTGCTTCATCTATAGTTTCTGCTTCGTTATCTTGGATTGTTTCTTCAAGGTTGGGAGATTCAGTACTACTAGTTGTTTCACTTTCCACTTCAATTTTTTTAAAAAAGCTAAGCGCCATATAATCATTTTCTATATCTATATCCCACACAGTTTCAAAATCCCACCCTGCATCTACAAAAGTTGTTTGTTGTTTTAATTCTTGTGTGTTTAGTCCAATACCTTTACTTGAAGGTGTTGAATTTTGGGTAGAGGTTATTGTGTCCCAAAAACTATTGTTAATGGAAGATGAACCATAACTAAGTCCTACTAATCCCCCTATATAACTATCCCCTATAACAATCCCCGTTGAATATGAGTTTTCAATAATTGTATTTTTATTAGTACCAACTAATCCCCCAACTCTGCTATTTGCACTTACATTTGATTTGGAGTAACTGTTTTCAAGAAATGAGTCAATGTTATAACCCACTAAACCTCCCACATTTTTAACTGCATTTATTTCACCTGTTGTATATGAAGTTTGGATGGTTGATTTTTTGTTAAGTCCAATTAATCCTCCTACATAATCATTCGCATTTACATTACTAGTTGAATAAGAAGTTATCACATCCGTATCAGAATTTTGTCCTACAAGTCCCCCTACATAGTTATTTGCAGTTATACTTCCTGTTGTGTAAGATTCGTTTATATTGGAGTTATCATAACTAAATCCAATTAAATCACCTACTTGATTTGTTCCTGCAATATCTCCTGTTGCATATGAGTTTTTAATTATAGAATTTTTGTTAATGCCTACTAAACCACCTACTCTATTTGTTCCTGTCACATCTTGTGTTGAGTATGAATTAGAGATATCTGATTGTGAATTATTTCCAATTAACCCACCCACTCTATCCTTTCCAATTACAATAGAGTTTGAATGAGAATCAAGGACAGAAGATAAATTATTATTATTTCCAACTAATCCTCCCACATAATCATTACCCTTAATATTTCCAGTTGAATATGAGTTTTTGATTCTTGAGCCATTAGAATTTAATCCAACTAACCCTCCTACTTGATCTATTCCAGTGACCTTGCTAGTAGAATAGGAGTCTGTTATTTTTGAGTCACCATTGTTATATCCTATAAGTCCTCCCATTCTGTGTTTGCCCGTTATGGTTCCTGTTGAATGGGCATTTAATACTGTTGATTTATAAGCAGTGCCTATTAATCCACCTACTCTCTCATTTCCTTCTACATATGAATTTAATAGGAATTTTCTACTGTGGATAAATAATTGTTAAAACCAATTAATCCTCCTACATGATATGAGGCTTTTACTTTACCTATTGTATGAGAATTTTTTATGCTTGCTTTACTTGTATTTAGGCCAACCAATCCCCCTACATACTTTGTTCCTGTTGTTGTTCCTGTAGTATATGTGTTATTTATAATTGAGTTTGAATTGTGACCTACTAAAGCACCAATACTTTCTGTACCAACTACATTTCCCGTTGTATGAGAATTTAGTATTGAAGATTGTTCATAGTTAAACCCAATTAATCCTCCCACTCTACTAATACCTTCTATATTTCCTGTTGAGTAAGAGGTATCTATATAAGTGGTAAAACTATTACCTATTAATCCTCCCACATACTCAGATGCTTTAACATCACCTTTGGCGTAAGAATTTGTAATCGTTGAAGTATTAACTTGGCCTATTAATCCTCCAACTCGGTCATTGCCCTTTACATTCATATGGGAGTAGGAGTTATTTGTACTGGTTTGGTAATCATATCCAGATAAACCTCCTAGGTAATTATTTCCGTTAATAGTTCCTGTTGAATGAGAATAACTAAGAGTTGATTTATAATTGTAGCCTACTAGTCCACCAACATAATCTACAGCTTCAACGTTACCTGATATAAAGGTGTTATTAACTATAGAAACTGCAGTACTTCCTACTAAAGCACCCACTCTATTGTGTCCTTTAATATCAACATCAAGAAGTCCAATATTTTGAATGTCAGATAAATATACCCGTCCAAATAAACCTATAGAATCTTCACTTGGTCTATTTATGTATAAATTTGATATTGTGTGTCCAAGGCCATCAAAGTCACCTGTAAACTTATTGTCTTTATCTCCTAATGGTGTAAAACCACTGTTAATATTCCAGCTTTTTGTTGCACTTGCATCAAGATTACTTCCTAAGACAAAATTATCATTTAAATTTCCATTTATTCCTTGTAAGTCAGCACCTGTTAAAGAGCCTTCTAATCCAATATCTGTAATAACTCTCCATATTTTGATACTCCCATTATTGCCTAATTTTGTTTCAAAATTATCTCCAGAGTTTAGATTCACAGATGCTGCTACATTATATTTTGAGATATTATTTGTTTTAGTTGAGCCTTGTCAAAAATACAGTGCCAGTTTTCCATTAGAATGTGTTGCACTTATACTTTCATTTATATTTATATCATTATGTGAATCTAGAGTAAATTTATTTGATGTACTCCATGATATAGGTGAATTAACATTTATGTCACCACTATCATCACCTGTACTTTGAGTTTGAATATACATATCACCCACATTTAATTGGCCTTCAATACTGGATGCAAGTGCATTATCAATTATTATATCTGTGGGATCTATTAGCCAAGTTTTTGCTTGAACTATTGTATTTTCTTTAACTGAAATTTTTTTCCCAGAAGTTTCAACAAAACCATTATTTGCCTTTATTATTCCTCCAATATTTACCTCACCCCCATGTGCAAATAATTCCACTTCACCTATTAAGTCGTTTAACCCTCGCGCCTCAATAATACCATCGTTATTAACCACTCCTTTTAATAAATCATGTACGCCATTTGTAGTGAGAATAATTTTCCCTGCACTTGAATAAATAGCTCCATTATTTTCAACTAAGGCATCTAATACCCCTTTATTAACTTCTAGATCTACTAAGGAATTTCCATTAAGATTTACAGTGACCTCATTTGCACCAACTAAATTAACACTTCCCTTTGTTGCCTTTATTACACCGTCGTTTGAAACCCTATTTGCCAAAAGAATTGCATATGATTTATCTTTAATATTTATTTCACCCAGATTTATAATAGGACTTCTACTTTCTCCTTTTAAATTATAATTTTCATTTATAAAATCTTTTTGGCTTAACTCTTTTGTACTTGCTAATAAACCAGAAGTATTAATGGAAGCAGACTTTCCAAACAAAATCCCATTTGAATTTAAAATCCAAACTTGTGCATTTGAGTTAAGTGCTCCATTGATTAAACTTTGTTCATTTCCAACCACTCTATTTAATGATATTGAATTTTTAGTTGGTTGCATAATATTAAGGGTTTCAGTAGATTTAAGATTAAGTTTTTGCCAATTTATACTGGCTTTTGAAGTATATTGAATAATATTTGTGGT
>Ga0105351_1001451_pt1 | contig 10835 bp, 8 predicted proteins | sample EN4Hudsemesocosm_FD_83662 | JGI IMG/M metagenome (GOLD analysis project Ga0105351, IMG submission 83662) | Methane-oxidizing microbial communities from mesocosms in the Hudson Canyon - EN4B Hudson Canyon | ecosystem: Environmental > Aquatic > Marine > Cold seeps | place: Hudson Canyon | collected... | reverse complement strand
GAGATACCTATGTTTGACTTAAATTACTATAAGCGATTATTTTCTTATTTAATGCGAATGGTTCGTAAAGTTTTAAGGTTTGAACTGCCTTCAATTGACCGTTCTGCATCTGAATATATCATTGTATGTGCTGCTGAAGAAGGGCTTCAGCAACCAGCAGTTACTGTTAAGGGGCAATTAACTAAGGCGACAGGAAATTACTTTGGTGATTTATCAACATATATCGAGTATGCAACTTCCTTAACAGCAAAGCATGCAGCAACTGAAGTATATTGTATAGAAAATGTTACTTATGATAACGGGTATCTCTATAAAGATTATATTGCCGAACATGTTAGCAGTTTAGGACGACCCAGCCATGGTGTAAAACGTCAAGTAGAGAGCATGCTTCTTTGTAGTACACCAAGCGGCTCTAGGTACTTTGGAGATTGGCTTGTTGCAGATAATTGTAGGGAACTACTGGCACGTGATATGAATCTTGAACCACTTAAAATAAGGCCTCATACACAATATATTCATTTACCTGAACTCAATAAAGTCCTTGATTTACGAGAGACATATAATGAAGGGACCATCTTTATAAAAAACTTGTATGTGACTAAAGATCAAGGATATAACGCAAACAAAAGAGCTAGGTGTAATGAGTTGCGCTCTAATTTAAGAAAAAACATTGTGAATGATGGCAAACAAAATCAGATGATTTATATTGGTCGGGGAAGTAGCTATAGCTCAGGACGAGGGTTAATTAATGAAGCAGAAGTAATTAAATACCTTTCTTCTATAGGTTTTTTAATAATTGATCCTACTCAAACATCCGCAATTGAAATTTTAGAAAAAACAATAAATTGTTCAGTTGTTGTAGGGATTGAAGGAAGTCAGCTTGCATATGGTTTTTTAACTTTAAAAGAAGGTGGTTTAATGCTTACATTGCAACCCCCATACCATTTTCAAAGTGCATTTAGACCGAGGTGTGATGCGGTAGGTGTAAGATGGGGATTTGTCGTTGGTGTTGAGAAAACAGGTGGATTTGAAATTGATATTAAAGACGTTGCTGATGTATTAAAACCATGGAAATGAGGGTGGATAGTTTCTTTTCTTGAAGATGGTTTTTCATTTGGTTTGCTGTGAGGGGAGGTATATCTGTTGGTGTAGATTTTTATAACAAATTTAGTCGGAAGACCAAGGGTCTATACACATTACCAATGAATCGACCTTTTACCGCTGAGCTACACAAAGTGTAAAAAATCAATCATAGAGGACGAAAAAAAACAAATACAGGTTGTAAAACCATCAAGTTATCATTCGGAGACTTCTAATCAGGCTTGGTCATGAGGTATCAGCTATATGCACGGTTAAATACTGTCCTCAATGGCCTGCAAAAGAAAGTGAGATTCCAACGCGTCTTTGCATACTGGCTCAGCCTTTTATTCTATTTAGTTAAAACAAAATAATAAAGTCTTAAGGCATTCTTAATCAGACTAAAATCCATTTTAACCTTTGCAACTCCCTTTGTTACTCTCACTTTAGTTAACTCACCATCATTAAGACTTTGTTCAATACAATCAGCCAATTCTGATTCACTTCCAATTGGAGCTAACAACCCCGTCTCTCCTTGAATAATTAACTCAGGGATTCCTGTTATAGGTGTTGATATGACTGGCACGCCTGATAACATTGCCTCCATTAATACAACGGGGATTCCATCCATATCCCCGGCACTGTCTTTTTGGCAAGGCAATACAAATACATCCAGAGACTTAATAAATGAAGCTATTTCCTGATGATCTATAGCCCCTAAAAAAGTAACTTCTTTTGAACTCAAGCCTAAAGAGTCTGCCAATGCCTGATGCTCATCCAATAAAGGACCATCCCCCACAATTGCTAACTGATAAGATTTACCTTTTTTCTTTAAGTCAGTAACGGCATTGATTAAATGATCAATGCCTTTCTTTTCAACCAAGCGTGCAACGACTCCAATTTTAGGGATAACTGAGGGTATAAAGTTTTGTCGTAAGCTAAATTGAGCAGGATCAACGCCACAATGCAATACCGTTATTTTATTTCCATCAGCCCCTTTTTCAATAAGAAACTGACGGTTATATTCGGAAATTGTTATAAAAAATTTAGCGCGCTCTACTTTTTCTTTTAATAGCCAGCCACGTTGAAACAAATCATTTGCATGTGCGGTCACACTATAACTTATACCTGACAATGAAGCGGCATACATTGCTAAATCAGTAGGAACATGTGCAAAATGGACATGAATATGTTCACATTTTCTCTCGATTAATAGCTTTGCTAAAGTACCCGCATAAAAGAAACGGTATATCATGCCCAGTGAGAGACGAGTAAAAGCACCTGTCTTTATAATATCCTTGAACAGAAGAATCAGACTTTTGCTATATGAAACAGGCTGCTTTAAGAGGACATTAATTTGATCGCAAACAACTGTGAAAACGGGTGTTTGATATAATAAACGGGTTATTTTTTTTAAATTTTGCAAACTGGGGTCAGAAAAATTTTCTTGGTTCTCATGGACAGAAAAAGGCTCAATCTCCATACCTAGTTTTTCTAATTGAAAAATTTCGTTGTAAACAAAAGTTGCTGACAAAGCAGGTAGTTCTGGTGCTAAATATGCGACTTTCATTTTTTACTCTCTTTATGTTTGTCTTGCCAAATAATAGCTTGTCGTTTGTTTAAGTCTGCAGTTGCTTTAGCTTTACCGTTGATCAAGCACGCCCATTGATATTGATTAATAAATTGACGTAACTCTATGTCCTGAAAACGTGGAACCCGTGTTATAGCACTTTTTATATACCCCCAGAACATCGCCATTCCTCCAATAAAATAAGGAGGATGAAATAGTCTAAAGGTCACCGAGGCCAACATATAAATAACTCCTGTCCCCATAAAATACTGTCCAAAGCCATGGCGAATACGTCCTGTAACAATGTTTTTTTGACTAGACCCCATTGGTCTCAAGTGTGTAAAGCGTAACGCGGGATCATCCCAGCTAATAGCAATCCAGCCTAACTGGCGACATTTATGCCCATCAATACCATCCCACATAACTTGTCTTATAAACCCACCTATTTCTTCAAAGCACTGTCGACGATAAAACTTGGATGCTCCTATTGCATTTTCATCACCACAACCTTCACTAACTAAGCTGCCAGTCACTTTATCAATATAATAAGGTTTTCCACTGCAATTACCAATTCTAGGGTTATCAATCATTTTTTTGATCAGACTTGAAAAATAATCAGGGGGCATAATTAAATCTAAATCAAGTTTACAGATATAATCAAATTCTTCTGGATTAATCTGATCATAACCATAATAAAAGGCCTCTATAACGCCAGGACCTACACTCCGATGCCCTCTATTATCCCTTGTTACAATAGTAATAAAATCATATTTATTAGCATATTCTTCTAGAATAGCGGGGGTATCATCCGTAGAGCCATCATCCACAATCACCCATAATTTAGGCACTATACTTTGGTTAACAACACTATCTAAAGTTTTTCTCATAAAGTCAGCTTCATTGCGACAGGGAGAAATTAGAACGTAAGAATTATCAGTCATGATTTTTTATTTTTTTAGAAAGGGTCTGGCCTAATTTGATGAAATACTTTTCATAATAGAAGGTTGAAATATGAGCTAAAAAAATAGCTACAAATAATAAAGCGTTTACCAGTAAGTACAACTTACTCTCTGAAGACAGCCATCACTACTAAACAGGTTGTAATTAGAAACATTGTCAGCAATATTGCCACATTCAACGACGGGGTTATAACAAGTCCAAAGAAAAGCCCAATTGCTACTGAGAAATATGCAATTATTGTAAAAATAATACCTTTTTTTACTGTGTACAGCTGTTCTCTCATCGCAAGAACCCTGCTTTCAATAGACCAATATAATAAGGCTGCAATACCATAATTCATGATTACTGAAAGAAACTGACGAAGACCAGAATCACGCAAACCAAAAGGATCTAACACTAGATTGAAGAAGAAAACACCAATCCAATGATTGAGATAAAGAGGATAAGATATTCCACCCAGGAAGCTTCCTATCGCATTCTTTTTACCTTTTTTTCCTAACAGTAAAACAAGGCATATTGAAAAAAGAGATGAATATAATGCGTAATCGGAAGTAGTAAGTCCTATAGTTGAAGCTATAAAAACAAGCATCAGAATAACTTTACTTACCTTCCTTAGGTATAAGTCGGGGTATTTACTATTGACTATAGCCGCGAATACACCAAATGATATTGGAGCGTAAACTTCAAAAAACCAAAGCAATACAACAATGAATAACCATGTTGTCAATTGCCTTCCTTTTTGCGCAAAAACGACTAATAATAATGGAGCTAACAGATAAAATTGCTCTTCGGTATTAACACTCCAAAAATGATTTCCAGTTCCATCTAAGGGCATACACTCAGTACAAGCTTGAAGCTGAGGTGGACCAAAAATATTGTATACCCATGTGAATTTGTAAATTATAAATTCAAACCATTTTAGATCAATAGGGTCCTTTAATAAGCTAGCAATTATTATTAAAGTTAATGCAATATAGTAAGGAACCCATATTCTCAGTGCTCTATTAAAATAAAACTTCGGTAAATTTGATATTTCAGTCCTGAGTAAAATACTACCAATAAGAAAACCACTTAATGCAAAAAATACATCAACTGCTAATGTTCCACTGTATTCCCATGCAATAAGGTTATCATGTTTAAACATTACAATAGTAACAAGGACTATCCGTAAGTAATCAAAGTATGGATAGTAATTTTTTTCATTACTAGTCATTCAACAGGCTCCTTGCCCTTCTTTTTAATTCTTTAGCAGGTATTCCAGCTGCAACAACATTTTCAGCAATATCTTTTGTCACCACACTATTTGCTCCAATAACCCCCCCTTCATTCAAAGTGACCCCTTTAAGAACAACGGCCCCTCTACCTATCCAGCAATCACTAGCTACTGTAATAGGCGCACAAGAGTGAGACTGGCTCCTTATAACTTCGCCTAACTCAAAGTTATGATTAGCATCCCGGATACTACAATATTCACCTACTAGACAATCATTTCCAATCGTTACTTTATTATGAGCAACCAATATAGACCCTTGGTTAATACGAACGTTATCCCCCAACTCAATAATTCCATCATTTTGTGTTTCCAGGACGACATCTTTACCAAAACGACAATGCTCTCCCCAGGTAACGTTTCCTGTCCCTATGATTTGCAATTCACCATCAAATTGACTGCTTACTGGAATAGAAAATTTAACATTACTTTGTGCTTTCGATAAATAGACTAATCGCTTAATTAAATTAAAAACAGGCCTACTTAGTCGAAAAAAAAAGCTTAAAGCTAAACTCAGACTCTTAAATATTTGTCTTGAAACTACTTTCATAATTATTTAGAAAACCTTTGAATACTTGCATTTAAATCATCCATAAATAATCGTGCAAATAGCTCAATGCTTATAGCGGCTCCTAAAAAGCTAGAGGCATCAATTTCACCTGCCAGGTGCTTACTCCAAGCCATTTCAAGTGAAGTCATTGGTAAGATATTTCTATCATAAGTTCTTTCAGAAAATAGAATATCTTCTACATAAGATTTCAATTCCACTTGAAACCACTCACCAAACTGACTAGGAGAATCATTGCCGATAAGATCAGGTAATGACAGGTATTTTCTTGCTTCCTTATAAGCTCGCTGGACAGCGAGTGAACTCCAACTTAAAACATAAGGAGTAGCAGGAGGTAAACAAGTTCTTTGCCATGCAACAGAAGCTACATCAGGTGCAAATTTATTAAGCACATCGACATATAACCGGTGCCTTTTTCTCCATTTGTGAGGGACTTGATTTATTGCTGTAATTAAATCCACATCCATGAAAGGTTGTTTAACCGCAAATTGAGTTCTAAATATTTCAGTCCCCCCAGTTGTTGTTCGTCTAACTCGATTATCCATTAAAAAAGCCATCACCGAATCCATACTGGTTTCACCTTGATATTCAGCATAAATACTACTAAATATTTCTTTGGAATTAGCAACCATAGATGACAATTCACTAGATTGGAGTGATTTAACCGTATCATTTAAACGCCAATACCAAAGCTCATCAGCCACTACTTTGGTATTTGGGTTATTAAGCCAGGTTGATTTAATAAAATTCCCACCCAATACAGCATCACCTGCGAAGCCATCTAACAAAGTAAAGTTTCCATCCTTTGCCAATCTATTCACATAAGGTAAAACATGAAAATTGATTACGGGAATTTGCCCTTCAGTAATCCAGACACCCTGATCTGCATATTTTTCCAGATAATTAGGCGTAAATTCAAAACAATCATGTTTACAATTGATTTTTTTTGCCGTTTTTTTAGCATAAATTAAATCACGACAACCTGGAACGCCCCATGTATAAGCATGAACTTCCTTAGTTTTATTTGCCACTCCCAATAAAAACCGAGAATCCAATCCACCGCTTAAAGGAACTGTTACAGTGTCACTATAACTAATCGCTCGCTCTACAGATTGTGTGAGCATTTCCCCTATAACCTGAATAGCATCCTTTTTGTTAATAGAAAAATCTTGTTTATAAGAATATTGCCAATACGGATTATATTGAGATCCATGTTTATCAATAGTTAATATTTGAGCAGCTGCTAAAGTTTCTACTCCTTCAATTAAAGTTTGATTACCTACAACTTCACCAATAGATAACATCATGGCTACTGCACTTTTATCCAAGGTTTGATCACCAGGTAATGCAGACAGCAAGGATTTAATTTGAGTAGAAAATAAAACAGCATCTTTGTATTTAGTGACATACAAAGGATGTCTGGCAAAATGATCATTCACAATAACAAATTGCTGTTTTTGTACATCCATTTGTACCCAAATATATCCTCCTCTCAATAAAGAGACCTGCTCAATATCCATCTTATCCAAACGTGGAAATTCTGTGAGCTCAGGAACTGGTTCAAATGTCCCTGTAACGCCTATTACTGATAAGTCGTCACATTCCATAAAAGAGGTTTGGTCAGAGGGTTGATTAATTATGCCTAATCCACCCCATTCTTCATCATGTGATTTTTGACTAGCTGAAACGGTGTAAGCCGCTTTCAACATAGTATTTAATGTATTTTGTGGTAACTGTTTTTTTAAATCAAAATAGCCGACAATTGCTGCCATACATATCTCCATATAAATTTAGTGAATTTAACAACAATTTTCATTCCTTTTTTCAAAACAGAACATTGGCTGATATGCATTTAACCTACCCATTCAAAAACGTTTACGGGTCGCCAGCAATAGGAACAAGTAAAAATTATTTATACTCAATTAGCTTGCTTTGCTTTCCTAACAACCTATTTAATATATATTTTCCCTGCCCAATCGCTTGTGGAAATTTCCCTACAATACAAAAACAGGCATATAACCAACTTTCTTTTGAAGCAACACGACCCAGCTGCACAGGATAAATTAAAAAGAGAACTAAAAAAAAGATATTAAAAAAGGATAATGAAACCAATAAAAGAGGGAGAAATATACCCCAGCCAAAAATACGGATATTATGCAAAAACCAATATTTTTCTGGAAATTTTCTATGCATCCAAGCTACTTCAGCAAATGCATACCCTGTTCTAATCGATCGTTTACACCACTGATAAAAACTATGCAAATTAACATCATGCCAGACCATATCATGAGGTACACTCAGGATTTTCCAGCCTGCACGCCTTATTCGCAAACATAACTCGGGCTCCTCGCCTGCAATAAGAGTTTCATTAAATCCTTGCATGGATGAAAAAATTTTCGCCAATATAAAGAAGTTTCCACCACTGGTTTCTGTATAACCAGGCTGAATTTGCCATCCCCTATCTGCTTCATAATTATATATGGATGCTTCAGGAAAGCGCTCCTTACACCGACCAAAAACAATCGCTAACGGTTCACGACCCTCAATTTCAAAAAATGTAGACAAAGCATGCTCAAACCAGCCATCAACAACCTCACAATCCCCATCAATAAACTGGACATACTTAATCTTAGGCGAAATCGCTAATAAGGCTTTAAAACCCTGATTTCTAGCTCTTGCCGCTGTAAAAGGCTTATTCATATCTAGCTCATGAACATGAATACCTAATTTTTTTGCAAATTCCACACTTTTATCTGAAGAACCAGAATCCACATAAACAGCCGTATAAGAGCCTTTATCAATTGAATATAAGCACTTTTTTAATCGCTCCCCTTCATTTCGCCCAATCACTACAACACCAACACTTTCACTCATCATTTTTTATTCTCATGGATAGAAGTAAAAAAACCAGTCCAAATATCCATAAACATCGTTTTATGGCTAAGGGGAGACCTATTTCCTATTATTTCCCTAAATAATGAGATGACTCTACCAACACTCCAGTTTAAATTAGCTAGCAATAAACCTAAATGTCCATGAAACTTTAAAAAATAACGACTGCGGGAGTCAAAATAAAACCGAGGTAAACGCTTAATTGTTACTTGATTTGATGCACCTTGATTAAGATGTACAACTTTTGCATTTTGTTCATAGCTTAATGACCACCCAGCTATTTTAGCCCTATGACAATAATCCATATCTTCATAATACATAAAATAGCCTTCATCCATTAATCCAATATCTTGAATTAAACTGCCTCTAAGTAAAATACAAGCAAAGCTTAACCATTCGGGGTTTGTCGTATTATGCTTCGTTAAAGGAATAGCCACTTCATTAACACCTAATAAACTAAATAAACGGCTAATAATTCCTGTATTTACTGTATTTAAGAAAGTATTAACTGGCGTTAAATAATTAAAACAACTGGTTTGTTGCTTTCCATCTTCCCAAATTAACTGAGGAGCAACAATACCAATCGAAGAAGATTGTTGTATTTTAGTTATTAACTGTTGAATGGCTTGTTCTTTTATATAAGCATCACTATTTAATAATAAATAATATTTTGATTCTTCCGATTTAATACCAATATTATTTCCAGCTGAAAACCCTCCATTAATAGGCGATGCTATAAAATTAACTTTATCTTGAAAATTATTATCTTCTATAAACTTAGTTAAAAAATCAATCGAATTATCTTGTGATAAATTATCAACCACACATATTTTATCATCCCCCCCCAATTGAGGAATTACAGATAAAACAGCTTGGCTAGTAAGATCTGGTGTTTTGTAATTAATAATAACAACTAATAAGTTAAGCATGTTTTTTTATAAGTAAAAATATATTTACTTTTCAAATTTAAAATTCAGTATTATTTAAATAGAGTGATTAATTTTGGTATTTGTTCACCCACTAAAAAACCAACACCAACAAAAGGAGTAAACATTATTTCCCTAAAAAAAGATAAAAAATAATATTTCTTCATCATAATAAGCGAAACAATCACTCTAATTATGGGGTTTAGTGCAATAGCCCAAATACTGGCCTCTACTCCATATAAAATGAACAATAATGGCACTAATATATATAAACTGACAAGTTGAAAAACAATTAGAACACTCAAATGCTTAGACTTACCATAAGATAAAAACAACTGATCGGACAGCATAAAACCAACGAAAATTAAAGATAAAGATAATATTTCCATCATCCACCCAGCATCAATATATCTCTGGTCATATAAAATACTAATAATTACCCCACCCGTTGAGAATAAAAACCCTGCTGAAAACATGGAAATAATATCGATTTTCCCTCGAACTTTATAATACATATGTTGTATTTGGCTTGATTGCTCTCTTACAACTTGACTTAAAACTGGAAAAAAAACCGAAGAAACAAGCTTGGTAATAACCTCTCTTAAAGCATTGGCCAAGAAAAAAGCAACAGTATAAATACCGAGTACCTCAGCAGATATCAGCCCACCTAATAACAATCTATCCCCTTGATACAATAGAAAACCTAGGGTTGAGGATAAAAAAATCCATTTCCCAAAGTGAAAAATTTCATGCACGGCTGATTTATCCCAACAAAACCGACAGCGCTCACCAATATTGGGAGCATGTGACAATAGCATTTTGATAAATATACTTACTATATTACCGTAAACTAATGCCCATATTTCCTTGTAATGCCATGCCCAATACAGCATAAAAATCAGACCTATTAACTGGCTTAACAGCTCTATGACCACCAACTTACCTAAAATAAGCCTCCTGTTTAACACCAAAATATGGATAGAATTAAACCCGGAAATCATTGCTGTTATTGAGATCGCAGCTAGTATATAAGGCAATTCAGCATTACTGTAGACCTGTTCACCTACTAAATATCCAGCCTGCCCTAAAAAATATAAACCATAACTAACAACCAGGGTTGTTAAAAAAATCAGCAAACCTCGAACAATCTGAATTGTCCATGCAGTATTTAGATAGCCTGGTTCTTCACCTCGCTTGCTTTGAACAATGTTTTGCAATAAGCCCACATCTGAGAACATGCTTAAACCACCCATTATCACTGTTACAATAGCCATAACACCGAACATTTCAGGTACAAGCAGGCGTGTCAAAATTAAATTCCCTCCAAGTCTAAGTCCTTGAGAAAAAAAATGCCCAGCTATAACCCAACTACTCGAACGTATAACTTTTTGTTTTAATGTTTTTGTCATTGACAGTGTAATTACAAATAATATTATTTTATAGATTAACTAAATTATAGATATATTCAGATACTTATTTTCTACGCTATTTTAAAAATAACCAATTGCCCTCGTCATTCCTGCATTCTACCCAGTCAAGCGTGAGCACAAGCCTTAGCAGGAATCTATTTTT
>Ga0105351_1001449_pt1 | contig 10847 bp, 8 predicted proteins | sample EN4Hudsemesocosm_FD_83662 | JGI IMG/M metagenome (GOLD analysis project Ga0105351, IMG submission 83662) | Methane-oxidizing microbial communities from mesocosms in the Hudson Canyon - EN4B Hudson Canyon | ecosystem: Environmental > Aquatic > Marine > Cold seeps | place: Hudson Canyon | collected... | reverse complement strand
TCAGGAGCTCCTTTGGCTATTAAGTCCTCAACCTTTAAATTTAATTCACTGATCATATCAATTCTTTATGCAGTTCAAGTTTTTTTCTAAGAGTGATTCGATTCAGACCCAGATATTTTGCCATTTGAAGTTGGCTTTTGTATTTTTTTTGGCTGGCCCTTAAAAGTGGTGCTTCAAAAAGATAAACCAAATCCCTGTATGAGTTTTCACCCTCCAAGTTATCCAGCATAAAACTCTCTAATAACATCATGATTTCACTCTCTCCGATACTTTCAAACAGATACGAGAAATAGATGGATTTCCTAAGACTGTGTGCATTCTGGCTAGTATTGATGATGAGTTTTTCAGGTTTTTTTTCTGCTCCTAAAACTTTTCCTGCTTCCTTTGCGAATTTATTAGCAAGGGGTTTGATATCCTCTTTTCTTTGATCTAAGGGAGGAATATGAATATTTATGCTGAAAAAATCCTGCAGTTTTGGATTGAGTTCTTCTTTTACAGAGGTTGCAATAATTCTGATGTCATTTTTAATCGACCAGTTAATCAGCAGTTCGATATTGGTAATATCTTCGATGCTGTCAATAATGATGGATTCATTGTTGATGGTAAGCACATTGTCATTGATGTCACTTTGTAACTCTTTTGCCGCATGTACTTTTGTATTGGGAATAATGTAAGAAGCCAGTTCTTTTTTCCCCACACCTTTTTGTCCTACGATTAAAGCATTAACACCTAAACTCTTAAGAAGAGTTGCCGAATTTAAAATCTCTTTTGAAACGTTTGATACTGCGATAAAATCTTGCATAAATAATAGCCTTGTCTGTGATGTATATATTATACAAAATAAAGATAAAATTTTTTATGAAAGGGTTTTTTTACAGATGTTGAGCATGAATGAAACCTGAATTATGCACACTTCTACAGAGTCAATCTCCTAAGAGAGATTGACTTTTTGTTTTAATATTTCATTGGCTTTTATCGTTTTAGTCACGACATGTTCAAGTTCTTTGATTTCTTCTTTTTTATATTTGATCCCTTGAGGTACTTTTTTGCTGTGCAGTTGAACTGCACACTGTTTATAGTTGGGTTCAAAGGATTTTTTATCAAAATCATCCAGTGTGATTTGGTTGATGAGTTGTTCGTTGAAATGAAAAGGCACAAAAATATTTCCCGCTCGTACGGTTTGGCTTACTTTGACGATGATATCTTTTATTCTCCCTCTCTCTGAAGAGATGTCCATTCTATCTCCGCTTACTACTTGAATATCTTTTGCATCATTTGGATGTATCTCTACCCAGGCTTCAGGTGCAAGGTCATTTAAAATATCGATGGTTTTTGTTTTTGTTCTTGTATGCCACTGCTCAACCGTTCGACCTGTATTAAGTATGATAGGATACGTTGTTGAGTTTAACTCTTTAAGCGGTTCCCAGTCTACACACAGTAAACTGGCTTTCCCATCAGAGGTATTACACGGCATGCTTTTATCATAAAGTCTTGCTTTCCCTTGTGGAAATTTTTCATTACAGGGCCACTGTATTCCGCCTAATTTGTCAATAAGTTCATAACTCATTCCCGAATAATCACACAATCTTCCCTGACTTACTTTTTTCCACTCATTGAATGCATCTTTTGGTTGGCTCCAATTGTTGAAAAGACGCTCATTTGTCCCCTCAAAATATTTTGAAAATTCAATGACGATATCAAAATCACTTTTGGTATTGGCATAGGGTTCAACAGCTTTTTTTGCATAATTACAACGTCGCTCACTGTTGGTATACGTACCCTCTTTTTCACTCCATGTTGCAGCACTGAATACAACATCTGCACTCATGGCTGTTTCACTTTTAAAAGCATCTTGGACTACAAGCATTTCCAGTTTAGAAAAAGCACGTCTTAGTTTCTCTTGATTGGGAAAAGAGATAAGTGGATTGGTTGCTACTATCCATAAGGCCTTTATCTCCCCTTTATCAATGGCATCAATGATTTGAGGATATGAGTAACCTCTTTGTGTTGGTACCTCTTCCACATCGACTCCCACAATTTGAGCATATTCAAGTCTGTCTTGAACATTGGCATAGTTTCTGTATCCTGGAATTGAAGAAGTGAATCCCGTCTCTCTGGTACCCATGGCATTACATTGTCCCGTAATAGACATAGGTGAAGCTCCCTCTCGTCCCAGATTTCCAGTAATGAGAGCAAGATTACAAATGGCACTGACGGTATCTGTTCCTATGGAGCTTTGATTCACACCCATCGTCCATGCACTCATGGCACTTTTTGCATTGGCATAAACTCGAGCGAGTTCGTATAAATCTTTGACCTCAATACCCGTAATATTTGCAACATCAGCAGGCGCATAGTTGGACATCATGTGTTTTTTAAACTCTTTATAACCCGATGTTCTTTGTTCTATAAACTCTTTGTTTTCCCAACCTTGTTCTAATACAATATGACACAGACCATTGATCAATGCCAAGTCACTTCGTGGACTCAAGGGTACAAAAATATCAGCGATATTGGCTGTTTTTGAATATCGTGGGTCTACTACAATGATGGTTGGTTTTTTTCCTGTCTCTTTTTCATTTCTTTTGATATGCAAATTCAAAATAGGGTGGTTGTCTGCGATATTTGCACCAATGAGCATAATCACATCAGCTTTGGCAAAATCATCGTAACAGCCAACTGGTCCATCACTTCCAAAGGTTTGTTTATAACCCATGACGGCACTTGACATACATAAAGTGGTATTTCCATCATAGTTATTCGTGCCAAGTCCCAACTGTACAAATTTACCTAGAGTATAAAACTCTTCGGTTAAAAGCTGTCCTGTTGAGATACATGCAACGGAGTTTTTCCCATGCTCTTTTTGTATTTGTTTAAATTTGTTGCTTACTTTTAAATAGGCTTCATCCCATGAAGCCTCTTTGAGTTCCCCCTCATGTTTAATAAGCGGCGAGGTAAGTCTGTTTGAACTTTGTACCATTTTGTGTTGAGATAGACCTTTGGGACACAGAGTTCCTCTGCTTACGGGGTGAGCTGGATCTCCTTTGACATTAACTGGAATTCCTTCTTTGGTACCCACATATAAACCACATCCAACACCACAGTATCCACAGGTTGATTTACTCCATTGTGTCGGTGCGTTTTCACAAGCTACTTTTCCAAAGGTATCATCATCAACCAATGAGTATTTCTCATTTTGTATGTCTGTACCCAACAATTTTTTTATTTTTCCAAACATTGTTGATTTTTTTGTATTTGATTTTTTATTTGATTGTCTCATCGTTGACTCCCTGCAAAAAAGTTACCCGCTAAGCCTTGTGCAACAGCGGTAACATAAAAAAGATACCGTCCAATAATCTCACTGGCAAAAGAGATAAAAACAGCAGATCCTAATATAAATGCTGCAAAGAGGTTATCCCCTTGAGCATTGAATAACATTGCCGCAACTGGAAGAACAAGTGCTCCTAAATAAAGCAGTTTTATTCTTTGGGAAACTTGTTTTGCAAATACTTCATCATAAAGTTTTTTGGTTTTATTGAGTTGATAAAAGTTTTTATGCGTTTTATTTAATCTTTTGTAAAAGTCAGTCTGTTTGTTTACAAGACCAATTTTGTAAAAAGAGACAAATAACAACAGTGTTAATAATAGGTTCGCGGAAGCTGTTTGATTTAACAGACTCAAACAACAAGCTATGACTATAAATCCAATATAACCCGCAGCAAAAAATGTTTTTGTTGTCTCTTCTTTGTTCCATGAAGGACGAGCTGGAACTCTGTAAATCATTGATTGGGAATATATTCCATAGATACCAATGGGTAAAATAAACAATTCAACAATAAATTTTAACGCAAACGAAAATTCAAAAAAGTATAAAGGGATTAAGAAGGATAAACCACCCGTATAAGCTCCCAGTGCGATGGCTTCTCTGCTTAACCATGATGTTTTATAATTTTTCATGGCTGTAATTGCCAAAATAGGTCGTCCCAAGTGAAGCGCGGAGAGAGGCAAACCAATGGCTGCAGGTAAAAAGACAGCCAAAACGATAATCAAATTGGGAAGGGCTAAGTCAAATCCAAAAAAGTTAAGCAGTTCTCCTCCCATGAGGGCTACAAACCCACCAAAGGAAATTTGTGTCAACAATGTCATAAATACTAGAGGCCATTCTGGATGATTGGGTTTAATGATGTGGTCATCTGCTGGAATAACTTCTTCATTTTCATTAATTTGGGGCAGTGTATATCTCGTCGTGGGTTTGGTGATATTGACATCAGGTAAACATGGTGCGACACCTTGTTCATACATATCTTTTGTTTGCCACTGTTGTACATTGAATGCTTCGACTTCAATGGCAGCTCCTGGACAGGTTTGTACACATGCGGGGGTTTGATTGTTAGCCAGTTTGTCATGACACATATGACATTTGGTCACAATGCCTCGATCTGGATTAAAGACAGGCACTTCATAGGGACAATTCCACGTACAGTATTGACACCCTATACACGTATCATCATCATGAAAAACGATACCATTGTCAAATTTGATATAACTCTCTGTTGGACACACTTTTAAACACTCAGGGTCGATACAGTGATTACATGACATGGAGTTAAAAAGTTGTGTCATGGCAGGAAATGCACCCGTGCTCATTTCTCCCACTCTTCTCCATTTGATGTCATCACCATTGTTATTTTGAATATTACAGGCTACTTCACAGGCATGACAACCAACACAGGCGGTTGCATCAAAGTGAAATCGGTATTGTTCTCCTGGTTTGAGTTCAGGAATATCTATATGATAGTTCCCTTGTTGCAAGTTTGCATTTGCATCAAACCCCAAAAATGAATCCATGATTGGATTGGACTTCTTACTCATATCACTCATATTATATTCCTAATTTTTCACGAATACCTTCTATGCATAATGGAGCCAATACTCTGTCGTCAAAAGATTCAAAACTTTCATTTTGTATTCTTTCATTTTTGTAGAGTAAAACCAGTTTTTTTACAATTTCTTTGGCACTTTGTAGGGGTGTGCTCTTAATTAAAATTCTAGCCTCTTTTGCCCTCATTGATGCTTTACCCCCAAGAAAAATATGAACCCCATCACATTTGTTTCCTTCTTCATCTTTGGCAATACAACCTTCAAATCCGATATCTGCAATGGAGTGGATTCCACATCCTTTTGGACACGCACTCCAGTACATTCTGATACGTCCTTCTTCCATTGGAACTTCTTCATGTAAATAATGAGCCATTCTAATAGCATCGGGTTTATTGGGAATAACTCCAAAACTACATGTAGCAGTACCTGCACATGCCACAAGATTGTTAAAATAAATATTGTGAAAAGTGTCATATTTTTTAAATAAAACACTGTTTTTTATCTCTTGAGTTTTCTCTTTTTTGCTTATGATATAAAAACTTTGTTCCACTGAAAGTTTGATGAATCCATCAACTTCTAAGCTGAGTTTTCCCGCTTCACATAAATCATCACCGCTTAAAATTCCAGAAGGAATTGAAAAATGAACCGCTTTTTTGTTGTCCATTAACTCATAAATTCCATCATTGTTTAATTTGAATTCATTTTTAACCAACAGGGTTCCTGCATCTTGAAGATTCAGTTGGCTGTGCGCTTTAATCGCTTTTGTAAATTCAGGCATACCTACAGCTTCAAGTAAAAAATGAAGTCTGTTTTTATTTCTGTTGTCCCTGAATCCATATGTTTTGAATAACTCAATAACAGATTCAAAAACAGTTGCTACATCTTCTTTTTTGACAAAAAGGTTTGCACAACTCGCTTGAACGCCTACTTTTCCACCCAGATACACGTTAAATCCAAGTGTTTCATCTTTTTGTGCCAAAATAAATGAACAATCCTGACCATAAATATTACAGTCATTTGTTGTTGTTCCTAAAATCCCTGTATTGAACTTTCGAGGAAGTGTTCCCATATAATCTTCATTTTTTAAAAATATTTTAGTCATTTGTGAGATGATAGGAATACAGTTTATTTTTGAATCTTGTGCGTATCCATCAAATGCTGAGGTAACGATGGCTCTAAAATTATCAATTCCAGTTTGAAATGTTGTAATTCCAACTCGATCCAGCTCTTCGATGACTTTGTATAAATCTTCAAATTTTAGATATCGAAGTTCAATTTGGCTTCGTGTAGTGATATCCAAATAATTGTTTGCATATTGTTTTGATATTTGACCCAGTTTAACTGCTTGAGTTGCGCTTAAGTGACCAGAAATTATTCTGGCTCTCAACATAAACGTACCATCTTTTTTTAAGAAAAATCCAAAACATTTTAAAAGATATTTTTCATCTTCTTCTTTTATGTTTTCAATTCCATTTTCACATAAAGTTTTTAAGTTGTTATAAAAAGACATGGGAGTATTGAGTACTTTAAGTTTTTCAATTTTGTTTATTTTTTTACTTCTTGCTATGAGGGCTTCTTTTAGTACTGTAAACTCTTGAATTGTTTGAATGCAGTTTGTTTCAATCTTTGTCATGTTTATAATTCCTTTATATGTAGAAATTATATCAAATCAAGGAGATTTTTTGTCCTGTTTATTGTATAAAAACTATACAATAATGTGACCCCTTAATTTGTTAATAATAAAAACAGATAAAAGTTCAGTATGAGTAAAATGAAGAATCCGTATTTATAAAACTTCAGAGGAGCTCTTTGAAGTATGGGTGTGTTTTTATCAAAAAATGGTTTGACTTTATTGGGGTTTTCCAACTCAAATAATATATTGGAATAGTGTTCATATCGAAGTGTTTCATCAACTGATATTGAGCGTAAAATAATACTTTCTAACCAAGAGGGAATATTGTTGTTGAATTTGCTGGGTATTTTTGGATGTTTAAATGTTGGATTCTGAAAGGGTTCTATCTCCCCATAAGGAAATTTACCTGTAAGTGCTTCAAAAAGTGATATTCCTACTGCAAAGATTTCTGTTTTTTCATTGATGGCACTTTGTTTAAAACGTTCAGGTGCAAGATAAGAAGGGGTTCCCGCTTTTGAAGATGTTGAGAAAATTTCAATGATAGATCCAAAATCAATAATTTTGAATATTTTTTTGCCGTCGCGCTCAATGACCATGATATTTTCTGGTTTGATGTCTCCATGAACCAAATCATACTTGAGAAGGAATTGGGACATTTTTATCAATGTTTTTGCCAACGCAATGCTTTCATCAACCAGAAGATGTCTTTTTTTGAGGTAGGTTTTTAAATCCACACCATCAATATAGGTCATGAGATAATATCGGGCTGTTCTTTTTTTTGGAACAATTATTTTTGGGAAAAAACCTGCTTTGAGTCTTTTTGCATTCCAAACTTCTTTTACAAATAGATCCAATATCGCCACATCTTCAATGGCAACTTTGGGCGCAAATTTTATGACAAAGTTCTTTTCTTTTTTTGTACAAAGCCACGTTCTGTTGTTTTGAATAAGAGATTTGGTGAGTTTGAAACCATCAATTTCATCGCCCAGCTTTAAACTTTGTGGTATGGATAAATTTAAATTTTTCATGACGGATATCTCATCGGTTTCTTTGATATCAATGACCACTGCTGTTGTATCATCAGGGAGGTTGTCCTCTGTGAGCTTGCTGGCTTTTTTGACCAGCGCATAAGCCCCGTTGAGTAAATAACGCTTGAGCATATCTTCACTCATAAGGGTATATAACCCATCAGAACACAGAAGTATTTTGTCATCTTTTTCCAGATTGTTTTCGAAGTAAAAAACCTCCACCGTGTTTTGAAGACCAATGGCATCGGTGAGAACATTTTCATATCCCTTTTCATCCATGTTGTGGTCATGTGAAAGTTGATTTAACGCTTTTTCTCGGTATAAATAGACTCTGCTGTCTCCCACATTTGCACCATAAACTCTGTTTCCTGCAATGACTACAATGGCAACAGTAGTAACGAGTTCGCACCGTTCATAGTTTTGCATAGATTCTTGATATAAAATGGCATTAATAGAAGTAATAAATTTTTTGATGGATTTTTCAATGCTCCATGCAACAGGTCGTGTTTTGAAATTATTGATTAAGTGACGTGTTACTCTTTTTGCTGCTTGCGCGCCTTCATCTGCACTTCCTACTCCATCACAAACAACGGCAACTACAATGTCATCGAAAACTTTTACTTCGTAAAAATCATCACCTGTGAGTTCTTTTTTCTTAGCAAGACAAAAGCCTGATGTTTGGATGTTGTTTTTGTTCATATTTTTCCGTTTGTTTGGAGTTTTTTTCTTGCTTGATTATAACATCTTTTAGAATTTTGTGTTGAATTGCAAGTGTCTATTTTTTAGACACTTACCGATCATTGGATAGGTTTGAAGTTCGCTTGTGCTTTTTTATTTATATTTCTTCTTTATGTTTTTCTTCTTTCTTGTGTTTATGTCATTTTAAAATCAAAAAACAGTACAATTGTGTAGTGGTCAGTAACATTCAAGAGAATAGTTTTTTGTTCTGTAGAGAGTTAATGAATGTGTGTTCAAAACTGTTATAAACTTGTATTTTAATCAAATGGGAGAAATATTTTGAAACGAAGAATATTGATTATTGATGAAATCACACAACAAGTCGAAGAATTGGCTGATATTTTAAATACTTTGTCGGATTACGAAGTAGATAATTCAATAAAACAAAAAGATAATATCGCGTATTTTGATAAGAATAAATATGAATATGTTATTATGGATCATGCGTGTGCTTGTTCTGATGAATTTATGGAATATGTACTTACAAAAGATCCAAAACAAAAATTCATTTTATTAAGTGATTCTCTTAATTGTCCCATTGCTTGTGATTTTTGTTTAAGCACCTTTCAATTTGTCCGACTTTTAAAACCTGTAAAACTGGTCGATATCTTTAAATATATACAAAATAAAGTTGAATTTGTATGTCCCAATCAATATCGATTTGAAAATATTGATACCATTGAAAAATTGACTGAGTTGATTAATATCGATGAATATGCCTATTACAACAAAAAAGAGATTATAGATAATTGTTTATATTTTAGACCGATGCCCGATTCGAATATAAATGTGAGTGAATTAACAAAGATACAAGATTTAATAAATAAAGAGTATTTTACGACAAGTATTTTGGAAGATTTTTGTATTAAAGTAGAAAATAGACAGTGAAGGGTTCCCTGAGAGTATATGACGTGTTGAAAATACTGAGTAATGAAATAGTTTCATTACTCAGTATTTAATTAGGAATCAGAAATTAAATTCTACCACCTGCAACCAATCCCCAAGTAGTTCTCCATCTTGTTTTTACCAGACTTAAACCAATAAGAGCTACAACAACAACCACTGCAAAGATTAAGAATCCAGTTGTATAACCATCAAAGGCACCTTTACTCCATCCAAGGGTTTTAATAAGCGCAGTACCACCAAGTCCTCCTGCACATCCAATGATACCTGTCATAATACCGATATCTTTCCCAAATCTTTGAGGTACGAGTTGAAAAACTGCTCCATTTGCCATACCCAGGTTTGCCATGATTAAAAAAAGTATAAAAATAGCTAAGAAAAATGGAATTTGAATCGTTGCATTTACAACAGCTAAAAGTGCTACAAGACCGTAGAAGAAATACAATGACTTAACTCCACCTATTTTATCGGCAATTGCACCACCAACTGGTCTAAGAATTGCACCAGCAAAGATACATAATGCTCCAAAATAACCAGCGATTACTTTTACATTTCCTTCATCCAATACATCTAATCCAAATGCTGCCATGTCAACTTGATAGGTATTCATTAAATATACTTTCATGTATCCAGCAAATCCAACAAATCCCCCAAAACTTACTGCATAAAACAGGTTAAACCACCATGTGTCTTTATCTTTTAATAACTTAACGTAATCTCTTAGTTTTTTTGGATTAGCTTTATAAACATCTTCGGGTGCATTTTTAGCCAAGAAAGCGTAAGCAATAAATACAACAATTGCCATTGCTGCACCTACTCCAAATACTGAAGCCCATCCCCATAGTTCGGCAATTTTTGGAGCAAATAAGAAATCAATTACAACACCAATATTTCCAGCACCTGCAATTCCAAGAACAACCCCTTGAAGTTTTGGTGGATACCATTGTCCAGCTTGTGGAAGTGCAACTGCAAATGATGCTCCCGCAAACCCAAGACCAAGGGCTACAATTAAGAGTTGATTATAAGAAATAGTATCACCTAACATATAGGCAGTTAACAGTGCGCCAATAACAATGGCTTGCGAAAACAATGCAGTTGTTTTAGCCCCTAATTTATCAACACCAAATCCCAATACGATTCGTAAAATTGCTCCAGATAAAATAGGAAGTGATAGTAATGTTGCTTTTTCACCTGCTGTCATCATATAACCAGTCAATGCTAGTGCTTCAGCGATTTCAGTACTCAGTGGTCCCAACATAGTCCAAACCATAAAACTCATATCAAAATATAAAAAAGCCATGAACAACGTTGGTGCGTGTCCTTGTCCTTTTAAATCTTTAAATCCTGCCATTTTTTTTCCTTCTTAAATATTATGTTTGAATTGTAACAAATAAATATACATAATATTGAAAATTACTGTATAAAAAATATACAAGTTCAAATTTTAGGAAAAAGATTTCTTTTTTGTTATATAGATAAAAATAGATAATGCAACTATAATCATAGAAATTCCTGATATTAAATAAAGTGCATTTATCATTTTGTCATAATCATGTAGAGCAATTTTAAATACGACCATTAATGCTTCAATAGATAAAGCAATTATAATTGTTATTAAAAACTTGGTAATGAGTTTTGTTTCTACTTTTGAGTTCTTTTAGTAG
>Ga0105351_1001435_pt1 | contig 10888 bp, 11 predicted proteins | sample EN4Hudsemesocosm_FD_83662 | JGI IMG/M metagenome (GOLD analysis project Ga0105351, IMG submission 83662) | Methane-oxidizing microbial communities from mesocosms in the Hudson Canyon - EN4B Hudson Canyon | ecosystem: Environmental > Aquatic > Marine > Cold seeps | place: Hudson Canyon... | reverse complement strand
GTGTAAATAAACTGTTTGTGGCCCGATAAATCCAGTGCTTCGGGTTAATTGAGGAGATTGATTTTTCAAGTCGGCCTTTATTTTCTTCAAAAAAACGCAGCACTTCACCTTGAGATATTTTTTCTTTTTCTTCTTTCCACCACTGGGCTAACGACGATGTTCGCTTTGATGGGGGAGTCGGGGGAGTACTTTGTTCTGCCATTGTTGCTGTGTGCCTTCGATATAAATATAAGTATTTAAATAGGTCTAGTCTAAAATAAGTTTAGTATACTATCAAAATCCGATGTAGCCCTCAAAGTCGCTGTTTGATATGCTGAATGGCGAGTTATTTGGAAAAAATTATATGAAGTACCTGAGTAAGTTTAATCGTCAGTTATCGCAATTACGGGAAGATAAGCATCTGACAGAAGATGAAGTTAGTGTCATATGTCAGGTAGATGTCAGTGCTGTGAATGCATGGGAACATGGACAAGAAGATTTACGCTGTTATCCCACTATAGACAACCTGATTGACCTCTGCTTGAAGACAGGCACGCCGCTGGAGTTTTTCTTAGATCTCAACAGCGATGGTGATGAACAACTTGAGTTGCCAGGCTTAACTTTTATTGACGAGCATGATGTAAACCTATCACTGGACCAGCTTCAAAAAGAAATTGAAAAAACAATGCCAAGTAATGATGAGCTGGAATTGTTGAAGCGTTATCGTCGCAGTGATGAGGAGAGCCAAAAATTGATTTTACAGTTAATGGTCTAATCTAGACCAAAATCACTATAATCGGCCGCGTCATGATCAATGCTGTCATAGGCTTCCAGTGCTTTTATCATTACTGCATGCTCGGTTGTCGCACAGCCTGTTCTTAAATAGAGTTTGACGACATCAATAACGTGTTCAGTTTTTTTAAGACGGTAATGATGGTTTAGTAGAGACTTGGCGATGAAATTTGGATCTTCGTCATGCTCTCTCATATTAATAGCACATTTCAGAGCCTGATTTAGTTCTTCTTTGCTTGGTGTACCCATAGTGTCTCAACTCAATTAGTGTAAGAAGCCTTCCTTTTAGCTGCTCTTTTAGCCTATATTATTAATGATAGACCCATTTATAAGTTTTTTAAAATTAATGCAGAAGACATAAACCGGTTGGCGTCTGAGTGTGGGCGTACACGGTTTCTTTCAATTGTGGTTAGCGTCAGTAATGTTTTGTCTCCAAGATACAGTGCGCCATTTAATAAGACACTTTCGCTATCCATAAATAATTGAGCGGTAAATTTAGCGTTACTATCGGTCACTGAATAACTGAGGATAATTAGAGATGTTCCGCCCAGGCTAGTTATATGTTCTGTCATTTTCATTTCTAGCCATTCTGACTTTTTGGAAAGGGGTACCGCTTGTTCTGTGTTGCAGTCTGCGCGCATAAAGGTATTGGGTAAATATAGCTGTGCAGAATAGGTGTGGTCATCTGTGGCTAGTATGCCAATGCTTTGGGGGAATTTAGGGAATATAACTTTGTGTTCGCATGCCGGGGGGCTGAATAGAAAGCCGTTAGTATAAAACGAGGCTTCATTGGGTGTAATTGGTGAAAACATAAACGAGGAAACAAGACCTACGACTGAATACCACATCGTCAACCTCCGCTAACTGCTTTACCTTTATATTAGTAGAAGCTTGAAAAGAGGGTGGGCTATTTTTCGTTAAGTAACAAAATAATCTATAAGGGGAATTTTAGAGAGTGAAAATTTATAATACCTTATCACGCCATCTTGGCGCGATAAGGTATTCAGCAAAAGGCTAAGTTAATAAACTAGCTTTTCTTATAAATGTTCTCATAAACATAATTGGTCGCATCTACAAAGCCATCAATGCTACCGCAGTCGAATCGTTTGCCTTTGAATTTATAGGCGAGCACGCAACCATTTCTGGCTTGAGTCATCAGTGCATCAGTAATCTGTACTTCACCATTTTTACCAGGAGGAGTATTTTCAATAATATCAAAAATATCTGGGGTAAGAATGTAGCGACCAATAATTGCCAGGTTAGAGGGTGCATCTTTTGGATCGGGTTTCTCAACCATATCTGTAATGCGATAAAGACCATCTTTCATGCTTTCACCTGCAATAACACCGTACTTGTTGGTATCCTCTGGTGGAACTTCCTGAATGGCAACGATGCTGCATCTAAACTGATTGTAAAGTTTAGCCATTTGGGTCATTACTTCATCTTCACCTGGCTCAACTACACATAAGTCATCGGCTAGTACGACACCAAAAGGATTATCTCCAATGAGGCTGCGACCTGTAAGTATTGCATGGCCTAAGCCTTTCATCTCACGTTGACGAGTGAATGAAAACTGGCTGTTTTCAATTAAGGTACGAATTGAGGTTAAAAGCCCTTCTTTACCCGTTCCTTCAATCTGGTGTTCAAGTTCATAGCTAATATCAAAGTGGTCTTCAATTGCTCGCTTGCCTCGACCTGTTACAAAGCCAATATGGTTCATGCCGGCAGCAACGGCTTCTTCAACACCGTATTGAACGAGAGGCTTGTTAACTACAGGGAGGATTTCTTTAGGCATTGCCTTAGTAGCGGGCAAAAAGCGTGTACCATATCCGGCAACTGGAAATAGGCAATTCTTGATCATTATTAACGTCCTGTACTGATAATTAGCTTATTGAGTATCTATTCCGAGCTATTGTAATGGAGTAATGGCGTAATGTTTAGCTTGAATTTGTTTTTATTTGCACAAAAAAAGGGAGGCTATTGCCTCCCTTACTGCTAAATCTCGGTGCTTACCCGCATTTACTGTCGCCACAGTTAAGGCAGGTTTTGCAACCATCCATAACAATAACTGCTTTAGTGGAGCATTTTTTACAAACCGTTGAGTTTGCAGGAAACGCTGTATCTGAATCGTTAGCGCTGTTTGATTGCTTGGCTTCAAATTCAGCACGTTTCTCCGCCAAAATGCGTTTAGTGTGATCACTTAACTCTTCGGTTTCAATTAAGCCGATGGCCTTCATATGTTTTTCAATGATGAAGCCTATTTCGGCAACCAGCGAAGGCATGAAAACGCCGCCTTTTTTATAGTAGCCGCCATTAGGATCATAAACAGATGATAACTCTTCAACCAGGAAGGTAATATCGCCGCCTTTACGGAACACCGCAGATATAACGCGTGTTAACCCTATTACCCATTGGTAATGCTCCATTGACTTGGAGTTTATGAAAACTTCATAAGGGCGTCGAACTTCATGCTCGGTATCTTCGTTAAGAAGAATGTCGTTGATGGTAATATACAGTGCATGCTCTGAAACGGGAGGTTTTATTTTATAGGTAGAACCTAACAAAAATTCAGGGCGAGCGATTTTTTCATTCATCTCAATGGGTGAGAACTGATTAACACTTTCGCTCTTTTTTTCTTCTACTGCATCTGCTTTTTTAACTTGGTAGCCGACAATTTTCTTTTCAATTTTGACGGTCATGATTGAGTACCTATTTTACAATTTTTTATACTGATATCGGATTGCAATTACCTAAGTTCGTCATCCTCGCGAAGGCGGGGATCCATTGGGTTGTGGTGCTGCTTCAAATGGATTCCCGCCTTCGCGGGAATGACAATACTGGGTTTTTATGCACTAAATTAGATGGTTCCTGATTCTAAGATTCAGGGAATTAATACTTGCCGTAAGTGCCTTCTTTTAAAGCATCAAACAAATTGGCCGCAGTATGTAATTCACCATCATACTCGATCTCTTCATTCCCTTTTACACTGACTTTACTACCGTCGTCTAGTGTAAATTCGTAAGTTGTGTTTTCCAAATCTTGTTCTTTAACCAATACACCCTGAAATGCTTCAGGGTTAAAGCGGAACGTTGTGCAACCTTTTAGCCCTTTTTCATAGGCATACATGTAGATGTTTTTGAATTCCTCATAAGGGAAGTCGGTTGGTACGTTGGCTGTTTTGGATATTGATGAATCAACCCAAAGTTGAGCTGCTGCCTGAATATCAACATGCTGAGTAGGTGTAACTTCGTCAGCTGAAATAAAGTATTCCGGTAATTTTGCTTCTTCCGCTTCGCTATATGGCATTGCCTTTGAGTTAACCAAGTGGCGATAGGCTAAAAGCTCATATGAGAAAACATCTAATTTCTCTTTGGTCTTCTTGCCTTCACGGATAACGTTTCGTGAGTAGTGATGTGCAAAGCTTGGTTCAACACCATTACTTACATTGTTAGCAAGGGATAAAGAAATAGTCCCCGTTGGCGCGATAGATGTGTGGTGAGTGAAGCGCGCACCTTTCTCTGCAATTTTTTCGATTAGTTCAGGTTCATGTTGTGCAATACGCTGCATATAACGACTGTATTTCGCGTGCAGTACTTTACCTTTAATTTCATCGCCTGCTTTAAAACCATCTTCTTTCATTTCAGGGCGTTTACTTAACATCTCTTCAGACACAGTAAAGGTTTCATTCATGACGGGCGCTGCGCCTTTTTCTTCAGCGAGAGCTAATGACTGTCTCCAGCCTTCGAGTGCCATTTCACGGTTAACATCTTCCGTGAATTTAACAGACTTTTCACAACCATAAGGCATTCTTAACATGGTTAGGGTAGAGCCAAGACCCAGTATGCCCATGCCATGACGACGTTTTCTTAAAATCTCGTTACGCTGGCCTTCAAGAGGAAGACCATTAATTTCAACCACGTTATCTAGCATACGTGTGAAGATTGCGACTACTTTGCAGTATTTTTCGAAGTCAAAGCTGGCCTGATCAGTAAATGGCTTATCAACAAAGTGAGTTAAGTTGATAGAGCCTAATAAACAGCTACCGTAAGGCGGTAGAGGTTGCTCACCACAAGGGTTGGTTGTACGAATGTTCTCGCAGAACCAGTTGTTATTCATTTCGTTCACTTTGTCTATCAGAATAAAACCAGGTTCAGCGAAGTCATAAGTAGATGTCATGATGCTGTCCCAGATAAAGCGAGCTTTAACAGTGCTGTAAATGCGGCAAGCGACTAAGCCTTCATTATTAGCAACGTACTCGTCTTTTACAGGGAATTCACGGTAAACAAATTTACTTGTGTCTGCTATATCAAGCTTGTCTTCTTCGACTTCTTCTTGTGTTACAGGGAAGGATAATTTCCAGTCTGCATCTTCTTTAACCGATTTAATAAAATCTTCAGTAATAAGAAGAGACAGGTTGAATTGGCGTAAACGGCCGTCTTCACGTTTTGCTCTGATAAAATCAATCACATCTGGGTGATGAACGTCAAACGTAGCCATTTGTGCACCACGACGTCCGCCTGCAGAAGAAACGGTGAAACACATCTTATCGAAGATATCCATAAAGGATAGAGGGCCAGACGTAGTCGCACCAGCACCTGCTACATAGGCACCTTTAGGGCGTAGTGTAGAAAACTCATAACCAATGCCACAGCCAGCTTTTAGCGTAAGGCCTGCTTCATGGTTTTTGAATAGAATATCGTCCATTGAGTCATTAACAATGCCTGATACCGTACAGTTAATGGTTGATGTTGCCGGTTTGTGTTCACCAGCGCCCGCATTAGACATGATACGACCAGCAGGAATAGCACCGTTTTCTAATGCCCAAACAAAATCTTTATGAACTTTATCTCTATTTTTCTTGTTTTCAACTTCGGATAACGCTTTTGCAACACGAGCATAGGTTTCACTGATGTTGTTGTCGACCGGGTCACCGTTTTTGGTTTTTAGCTGGTATTTTGTGCGCCAGATATCAAGTGAGGCGTCTTGCATTGGGATAGGTGTGGTAATCGGTTCAACTTTAGCGTTCATATCAGCCCTTTAATGACAAAAATGTCTAATATTGGTGGCTCTACATCTTGTGTTAGTTGTCACTAACAGCGGAGCCCTTGTTTTTTGGTTTTTTTAATACTTAAGTAAATAAATATAAAATAATGATTGTGTTTTAAAGCGGATTAGGCATTTGTTTTTCTTATTAGTTCTATTTGGTTATAAAGTGACTAAAACCCAATATATCCGCTTTGATGGGTTGAGTATAACACTATATAGTGTTTTGTGAAGCCAGGTTTTTATGTGTTTTTTGTTTGGAATAGTAATTTTAGTGGGTATTAATCGTATAAAAACTTACGTATTTAAAGGGGATGGGTGGCTTTTTAGCACTTAAATATAACCCTGAAATTAGTTTAATATTTTTTAAACAGTACTACATATAGTGTTTTATTTTCAATAAGGTGATTGAATTTTATTCAGTATAAAATATTGACATAAATGTCATATATTTATCTCAAATGTGTACAGGTGCACAAAAAGAACGTTTTGTGGTCATTTATTATTCATATAAATAAGGTATTCTTGAACTTCATTTTCGAACTCGAATGATTTAATTCGAAAATGATTATTGATCAACAACAAAAATAATAGATTGAAAGGCTTAAACGATGATTAAAAATACGATAACTGCTCTGGCGGTATCAGCTCTGATGCTGCCCTCTATAGATGCCTTTGCATGGAAACAAGATACACACCGACAGATTGTAGTTGATGCGGTGAATTATATGCAGGCAAACCCGAATTCTACGGAATATAACCGCCTCGCTTCTGTGGCAACGGCTTCTGGTTATACTATTGACCAGTTTGCATTGGTGCTGGGTCAAGGTGCATATGACGTAGATGATTTTGAAGATACTTTTATTTGTGGTGCCATTACTGGTGATTGTCAGCAAGCGCCCGTTTGGGGTGCTGGTGCATCAATTGTAAAATACACCTCATATTGGCATTTCCAAAACCACACACAGGGTGGTGATGCTCATGGTAATGACCTGGGCGGATATAACTACGACAAACTAACGGTTTGGGGCGCGATCGATACGATGGCTGCAACGTGGTTATATGGCGACCATATCGATGATGGTTGGGGTGGTATGCGTGGCTGGTGGTGGAGTGAAAACAGCAAGTACAATACTTATGGTGTTACAGAAAGAAATTACCGACATGAAGGGTCTTCATCAAAATCTATGTATAACGACTTTGAAGATATTCCTTTTCAGCCCATCGACAACTTAGGTCAGTATTGGTACCAGCAATTTACATCTCGTCCAACTGCTCAGGCGCTTGGCTTTGTATTGCATACTACCGACTTGCTTCAGCCTCACCATACATGGACCACTTCGGACTTAAACCACTCGGGTTGGGAATCATGGGTTGCAGATTACTACTTCAGTGAAAACTTAAATGATTTTACTAAAGTCGCCGCTGCATTGAATGATTTTACGCCAATTCCTAATGGCTCTAATGATATTCGTCCATTACTAACGGAAGGCGGTGCGTTCTCATATTCAAATGGAGGTATTGTACTGAGCAGCCAGAGCCACAGTGACCGTGTTCAGGTTGCAGAGCAAACCGTTCCTCATGCAATTGCTATGGTTGTGCATATACTCAATCATGCGGCTAAGCGTTTTTAGTCGTACATAGTTGCTTTGTGCTTTTTTCTCCGGTAGCAAGGATGCACCGGAGGTTTAGCTGGCAGCGCTTAAACTCTTATTCATCTGACTAATTGTGACCCACTATGACTTTGTCCTTTCTAAAAAAGATCTTTCTTTCTCTTTGTGTATGCTTCGTCGCACCTCAGGCTTTTTCTGCGGCGATCATTGATGACCCGAATACCGTGGCGGTTGTTAATGGTTATAAGCTACCTAGTGCCAGTGTCGACCTTATCTACCAAAGTGTTTCGCAGGGTAAACGTCCGATGCATTATGGAGATTTAGTCAATGGACTAATTGAAAATCGTTTGTTGGCTGAGTATGCGGAAGAAGAAATTGGGATAGAGGCATTAATGAGTACTAGCTCAGTAGGGTTTCCTATTGAAACGTATTTAGATGATCAGTACACAGGACTTATTCAAAGCTCTTTTCATGAGGCCTTATCTACTTATATTAAAGAAAATATAGGCGAGTCCCCTAAAGAAATTACTACGTTCAATTTTAAAAACACAAAAGAGCCTCTTCAGAAAACCTTAGATCTAGGGAAGAGTATGGAGTATCAGTTAAATGATACTCAAATAGCCGAGGCTAAAAAGATCGTCATTGCTCAATATAAAATTCCTAATGAAAAAGAACAGACAATAACGCTTTATGATTTGTATGCACGACAAAATGTTCAAGGCAGAATTAAATTTCACCAGTTAGATCTTGATTATATATCAACACAAATTATTCAATTAGTATCATCAAGAACTATAAATTGGTGGTCAGAGAAGCATTCGGGCCTAAGCTTGACCGAAGTAGAGGCTTTAAAGCGCTTTATTACCGATAAACACTACAAAATGAGGGTCATTAAGCATCATGGTATGAGTAATGAAATTCATGATGATAACCCTGTTTTAGATAAAGAATTTAAGAACGTAACTCAGGCTGAAATTTCTCAGTACTACAAAAAAAATAAAGAAAAATTTAAACGTATTGAATATGTAGACGCCAGGCATATTCGTTTGGCTAATCAAGAAGTTGCAACACAAGTTCAGGCTGTATTAGAGGACGGTTTAGATTTTTCAGAAGCCGCTGCGAAGTATTCTATTGCTGAAAGCAAAAAAGCATCCCCAGCTGGAAGTTTGGGCCGAATTACCGCTGAAAAGGGCGGTAGTAACTGGGCTAAAAGTGCCGTTTTTGCTTTACCTGAAGGTACTGCTTCACGACCTATTCGCTCACCTCAGGCTGATGGTAAAACGGTTTATTGGGAAATATTCTTAGTTGATAACCGAAAAGAAAACTACTTTGATGAAAAGAGCGAAACCGTCCGTTATTTAGCGGGCAAAGAGGTGGCTCGTAAGCATTTGGAGCAGCGTTTTCTTGATACTAGAAAAAAGATATTTGAAAAGTCGGACGTAAAACTAAACCCCACATTAGTTAATAAGTGAGCTGAAATCCTCCGTTACAGTCATTCCCGCGAAGGCGGGAATCCACAGTCTGGAATTATGCCAAAAAGCTGGATCCTCGCCTTCGCGAGGATGACGGAAGGGGGGAATAAACTAATTAGATTGTAAAAGGTTGTGAAATAACCCTTACATGATAAACGGAACTCAACATTTGAGTGTTGAAATGGATATCCTTCATACAATAAAGACAAATGTACCAAATCATATTAAGGGCGAATGAAAAATGGCTAATAAAATAATAATGGCTTTAGGCGCTGCAGGTGCAATTCTAGCAGCAAGCGAAGCTTCAGCTTGGTCACAAGAAACGCATCACCGAATTGTAGTGGATGCGGTGAACTATATGCAGCAAAATGCATCAAGCACTGAATATAACCGTTTAGCCTCTGCTGCAACAGCAGCGGGTTATACCATTGACCAGTTTGCCCAAGTGTTGGGGCAGGGTGCTTATGATGTAGATGATTTTGAAGATACTTACCTCTGTGGTGCTACAACAGGTAATTGTCAGGTTGCTCCTGTATGGGGTGCTGGTGCTTCAATTGTGAAATACACCTCGTACTGGCACTTCCAAAACCATACACAGGGTGGCGATGCCCATGGTAATGATTTAGGTGGTTACAACTACGATAAACTAACCGTTTGGGGAGCTATCGATAATATGGCTGCTTCATGGCTATATGGTGATTACCTAGATGACGGTAAAGGTGGTTTATCTGGCTGGTGGTGGCGTGATAGCAGTAAATATAACTCATACGATGTTACTGAGAAAAACTATCGACATGAAGGATCGTCCAGTCGCTCAATGTACGATGATTTTGAAGATGCACCATTCCAGCCTATCGATAACCTTGGTCAGTATTGGTACCAGCAGTTCTTAAATCAGCCTACTGCACAAACACTGGGTTTTGTATTGCATACCACAGACTTACTTCAGCCTCATCATACCTGGACAACATCAGATCTTAACCACTCTGGTTGGGAAGGCTGGGTTAATGACTACTATTACAGTGAAAACCTAAATGATTTCAATAAAGTGACTGATGCACTGAGTGATTTTACCGCGTTAGCTGATAGCGCTACGGATATACGCCCACTGTTAACTGAAGGTGGCGCATTCTCTTACTCAAATGGCGGTATTGTTTTGAGTAGTGAAAGTCATAGTGACCGCGTGCAAGTGGCAGAGCAAACAATACCTCATGCTATTGCCATGGTTGTGCACATACTTAACCACGCAGCTAAGCGTTTTTAGTCGTGTTTTCTGGCTGGTATTGATGATTCTATGAATAAATCAAAATGGTTTTTGGTGGCATTTATTGGGCTTGGCTTCATTGTTTCAGGGCTTGTAATGGGATATTACAACTCAAAGAATGCAGTGCCCGTTGAGCAGGAAAGCGTGAGTACAGAAGCTATCGTAGCGCCTGTTATGCATTCACAAGAGTCCATAAAGAAACCTGATCCAGTCAGTTTAACTGAAGCACATAGTAAACCGGTAACTAATGACGTAGACGAAAGGCACTCAGAGGAAGAGTTAGCTCCTCTGGATGTCTACGCCATTGACTCTATGGCAAATGCTCGATTAAACGGAGATGATCGAGCACCACCTATTGTACGTGGGGCCCAGGGTGAGTCAGCAACGCCTGAAGAACTTGAAAGCCCAGAGCTTTATCTTGAGTATGAATCTAGGCAAGAAAGAAAAATCTACAAAGCTTATGTAGAGGCTGCTGATATAAAAATCGAGATGCTTGAAGAACAAATAGCTATAGCAAAAGAACGTGGTATGCCAGAAGAAGAGCTTGAGGTGGGTATTGAAAAAGTAAGACGAATAAAAGAAATGAAAGAGCAATTGCTCAGAGACAACCCTGATCTGTTGGTAGAAAATTAAGATAGCCTTAAAAAAGGCAAAAAAAAGCGCTGATCCCTCAGCACTTACAAGTCCGATTGTCTTCTCAGCTCGGAGAACAAAATGAAAAGCCT